>SMVA01164905.1_pt1 | contig 10698 bp, 9 predicted proteins | sample 2456451 | NCBI WGS metagenome assembly SMVA01 (sample SAMN11095933, study PRJNA526329) | marine sediment metagenome | biome: Marine sediment; feature: Surficial sediment; material: Deep marine sediment; isolation source: Hadal surficial sediment | place: Pacific Ocean | collected 2014-05 | depth 0-1...
AACCCGCTTTATGCACTAGAAAATCCCTGCCTCGCCGGCAGGCGGGTATTACAGCTTCCAACCACTTCAAAATATGACTTTACTGTGTTTTAAAGTTTAACCATAACGACCCCGAGGCCTCCTTTAGATTTGTAATGGTAAAAAAAAGAATAATTAAAATGATAATGATGATGATGATGAAATTTCTTTTTTGCTACTTTTTTCTTTGTTAATAAGTATAACTTTGTTAATAATCATAAAAAAAAGAATGGGCATTAGTTTACTATCTCAACCAATTTTTCAATGGTATAATCAACTTCTTCTTTGGTATTTTGTTTACTAAATGAAAAACGAACCGAAGTTTTTAACACATCTTCTTCATTTAAAATTGTGTTTAATACATGAGAACCCTGATTGCTACCACTTTGGCAGGCACTACCACCGGATGCTGCAATTCCTTTTAAATCCAAATGGAATAACAGCATAGGAATCTCTTGAGGAAAACGGACATTCACAATATGAAATGCACTTTTATCTACTTGTGCTGAAAGCCCATTAAATTTGATATCCGGAAAATTACTTTCTATTTGATTAATAAAGTATTGTTTTAAACCGGACACATAATTTTTATCTTCAGTAAAGTTGTCCATTCCAATGGTTAGGGCTTTTTCCATTCCTACAATATTGTGTATATTTTCGGTACCGGCTCTTGCTCCTCGTTCCTGATCACCACCAATCAATTGAGGCTTTATTCCAAACCCTTTTTTAAAATATGCAAAGCCTACACCTTTTGGCCCATGAAATTTATGCGCACTGGCGACCATAAAATCAATAGGGTTTTTTTGTAAATCTATAGGTACATGAGCGAGCCCCTGAACTGTATCTGAATGAAAAAGAGCCTTATTTTCTTTGCAAATACCACAAACTCTATCTAGATCCAATATATTACCTATTTCATTATTTACCAACATCAAACTAATGAGCGTTTTATCTTGAGAATTTTTAAAAAGAGAACTTAAGTTCTCATAATTAATATCGCCAAAATTATCTAAAGCAACATAATCAACTTTTATTGAAAATTCTTCTTTCAAAGCAACAATTGTATGCAAAACTGCATGATGTTCTATTTTTGAAGTAATAATTCTCTTGACACCTAAATTGGTAATTGCATTTCTCAAAATAAGATTATCGGCTTCACTGCCACCGGCGGTAAAAACAATTTCAGCTGCTGAGCAATTTAGTATTTTAGCAATAGTTTTCCGTGCTTTTTCAACCAACACTTTTGATTTTCGACCAAACTGGTGGCTGGAAGATGGATTGCCATAGGCATTGTACATTGTTTTGGTAATTAATTCAATTACTTCATGGTAGATAGGTGTTGTAGCTGCATTGTCAAAATAAATCGTTTGCATGATCATTGTATTTAGTGTCTGGTCAAAAATACATCAAAATTTAAAATGTTTTTATTGCGATCTTTTCGCTTTTTTTTAACCCACCTACCGGCGTGGCAGGTTATCTGATACTTAAGTATCACCTCATAAAAAGAAATCAAAAATCTCATCAACAAAAATTCATTTTATAAAAATCGCCTATTTCCAACCAGGCACTAGTTAAAAATGCGAAGATAATCTTAGATTGGCAAAGTAAAAAGTAAAAGCACCATTAACTATTTCTAAATGACGGATATTGAAATGCGATTTTTCTCTTTGAAAATATAATAAATAAATCCGCTAGAATTGTTGAAGAATAAAATTTAGTTTTTAACCATCAATTTAATATGGAATATTTGTTCTTAATAAAGTAAAACCATTATTTTTGTCAAGATAATTTTTATATATGAAAAAAATATTTGCTGTAATTTTTATTTTAATCACCCTTTCTTGTAATGATGGTAATTTTGAAATTGCCAGTTTTGAATTTGAAGAAAAAATTAATTATTGTGGTGATTATGTATTGTACAAATTAAGTACTTTAGAGCACAAAGAGGCATTGATAGTTACGTTAACAAGTCAGCAAATTAAACAGTCTGACGAACCTGTTCTTCCTGTAAATATTTCTGAAACAGGTCTTTATACGGTTACTTATCGTATTTTTGATGATGCAGTTAGCAGTAGTTATTTTTGTCAAGCTGTACCGCCTGTAGAACCTGGAGTTGTTAAAAATTGGGTTGGTAAAGATGGAATAATTTTTGTGCAAAATGAACCTATTTATGATGAAGATGAAGTTACTGTGATTGCATACCGTCATATAATTGTTATCAATGATTTGGTATTGACCAATGGTGAGGAAACTGTTATTTTTGATCCATCTTATCTTTATGGAGAATTTGAAACAGAAGTTGAGTAGAAAGCGAATCATTCCTGTACTGTGAGGGCCTCCAACAGAAAATCAGGAATCTACAAGATATAGTTCAACGGAATGTTGCTTCGCGAAATAAATTTTTCACAGTGTTGTAAACTTAGGTATAAAAAAATTCAGGTATTTTGAAAAATATAAATTTCTGTTGCTCCTTGCCCGTATTTTTGAAAGGAAGCCTCCTTTACTTCAACGGGATAATTTTTAAATAAATTATGCAGTTCATTTTTTAATACTCCATCTCCAACCCCATGGATGAATATTACTTTTTGAATCTTTTTATTTATTGCAGTTTCCAATTGTTTTTTGGCTGTATTCAATTGCAAATTGAGCATTTCAAAATTTGACATTCCTTTATTGCTTTTTATCAATTGATGAATATGAAGATCTACTTCAAGAGGTGGAATTTTATTTTTAGATAATGACTTTTTCCTTTTATTATCAGGGGGATTTTTATTCAAAAATTTAACATATTCTTCTTTATTTAAAAAGACATCAAAATCACCCGATTTGGTAATTTCATTTATATTACATTGATATTCAAATCCATCATCAGATTTTATGGTAATAATTTCGTTTTTTTCAATTCCAATTATTATTCCCTTCGTTGTTTCGTTTATTAATGAAACCTGATCCCCAATATGGAATTTGTTTTTTGGCATAACCAGAATATTAAAACGTCATTTAATCATTCATTTACAACAACGGCAATTTTTTTACCATTGGGACTCACAGTAAGTCGAGTTATATTTTTTAAAGGAATTTCACTTTCAATCCAAATGGGTTCCCATTCTTTATCCTTTCCGGGCTTGAATTTAAAAATTTCATCATCCTTGCCCATCAATATAGTACCATCTATGGTCCAAGTCAAATCTTCGGATCCTTCAATGGCATCTACAAGATATTTTGAGTCACTGGTTAAAGGACTAATTTCATAAATTTCTGGTGTTCCATGGCTTTTACTGATATAACTTATCTTTTCAAAACCCTTCGAAAATGGGTTTGGAATTCTACACAGTGATCTCCCAATATTTTGTTCAATAGGATATTTAATTTTATACTTAAAATTTGAAACCTGTAAAGTTTCAATATCTCCTAAAACAAAGGTGATTACTATATTTTTATCAAACCAAACATAATAACCAACTGTTAAATTTGGTATTAAGATTTCTGGTTCTTTGCCCCTATAAGAATATTTATATAGCAATTGTTCATCATTTTCAAATCTTACACAGGTAAAATATTTCTTTTTGCCAAAATAGGGTTCAGGTGAATATTCATTAACTTCGGTATTGGTGATCCAGTTTCTATAACCACCCTCAATATCATATCTGGCGATATCTGTTTGTCCGTTTCTTGTAGAAGTAAATAAAACTCCTAATCCATCTGCTGTAAAACTTGGTTGATTATCATAACCTTCATTATCTGAAATATTGATAGGATTAGAAATGATATAAGTACTATCTGTTTTTTTTAAATCAAAGAGATATATTTCGGTAGCTTTTTGTGCTGAAATAATTACACAAATAAAAAGCATTAAAAACGAGGGGATAATTTTTAAATGCATCTAAAAAAGTTTAATTCAATTTTATGAAACAAATATAACTTAAAAAATTGTATAAAAAATTGAGTTGTTGCTAATATTATTATTTTTTGATCCAATAGTTACGTGTATATTTTAATTTTAAAATGTATTTATTAAATATTGTAAAGTCAGACATTAAAAACAATATTTATTTTCTTCTATTACTTTTAAAGCAATAGTTTTTCTCAATTCAATTGGGTTAGGATTGTTTGCGTATTTCGTAAATCGCTTTAAACCCATCAGCATCATTTTTTCTTCATCACCTTCAGAGAAATAGAATATGGCTTCTTTCGCATTTTCACTAATTTTATTTACAGCATTATACAAACTGAGTTTTGCCATAGCAATTTGACCTTCAGCCGCTGTTTCGGATGTCATCATTGCAATTTTATCGGCTCTAAGAATAGAACTTTCTGCCATATAAATTTCTATCATCACTTCGGCAGCAGCTAAAACTAATTGTTGATGTTGTTCCAATTCCATACCATATGTTTGAACGGCTTTACCGGAAATCATTAAGAAAACCTTCTTTAATTTGGCAATCATTTCTTTTTCTTCTGATAATAATTCAGAATAATCCGGTTGTTCAAATGAAGGTATTTCCGTTAAACTCTTACCAACTTCCATAGCAGGACCCAGTAAATCCATACTGCCTTTCATCGCTTTTTTAAGCAACATTCCAAAAGTTAATAATCGATTGATTTCATTTGTGCCTTCATATATTCGGGTAATTCTAGCATCTCTCCATGCTGATTCCATAGGGGCTTCTTCTGAAAAACCCATTCCTCCAAATATTTGTATACCTTCATCAGAAACAAATTGAGAAGTTTCTGAGGAATAAACTTTTAACATGGCAGCTTCAATGGCATATTCACTAAAAGCTTCTAATTCTGCTTCTTGATGAGATTTCCCTTCTGCCAATAAAGAATCAATATAATTTTGAATATCCTTGGCCGCCCTATACGAACCGGCATCACTCGCAAATGTTCGGGTACTCATATCCGCTAATTTGGCTTGGATGGCACCAAACTTAGAAATAGGGCTATTAAATTGAATTCGATTGTTTGCATATTTTACAGATTCTGTAATAATTCTTCTGGAAGCATCTAAACAAGCAGCTGCTAGTTTAATCCTTCCTACATTTAACGAGTTTAATGCTATTTTGAATCCTGTATTTCTTTCAGATAACATGTTTTCAACAGGAATTTTAGTATCATTAAAAAATACTTGTCGAGTAGAAGACGATTTTATACCTAATTTGTCTTCTTCGGCTCCTAAGGTAATACCATTTGGATTGTCTTTATCATAATCCAAAACAAACGCTGTAATATTTTTGTCATCTTCAATTCGTGCAAAAACGATAAATATTTCAGCAAAACCGGCATTTGAGATCCACATTTTTTGTCCGTTGATCAAATAATTCTTACCATCATCGGTTAAAACTGCTGTTGTTTTACCCGAATTGGCATCACTACCGGCACCCGGTTCGGTTAAACAATATGCACCAATTTTTTCACCGGAAGTAAGTTGTGGAAGATATTTTAACTTTTGTTCTTCAGTTCCATACAGAAATATGGGCATTGTACCGATTCCGGTATGAGCACCAAAGGCGGTTCCTAATGACCCTGAAGCAGACGAGATATAATCGGTAACCAGCATGGTAGAAACGAATCCCATTCCAACTCCGCCATACTGTTCCGGTATCGAAACACCTAGCAAGCCCATTTTACCAATTTTTCGCATCAATTCCTCTGTAAAAGCATAATCTTTTTGCTCAAACCTGTCTTTTTGTGGCCAAACTTCACGATCCATAAATTCAACAACAGCTTCTTTCATCATTCGTTGTTCTTCATTAAATTCTTCACTAATGAAGATGTCTTCCTTTTGAACGTTTTCGATTAAATACTGACCTCCTTTAATTGTTTTCATTTTCAATTTTTATTTATTATATAAGATTGAATATTTGGATTTTAGAAAATTTGAGTTGATAAGGTTTCTAATCACCAAATATTCAATATCTTATAATTTGTTTTTATTCGTTAAGACAAGAATTCGTAAACTCCAGCAGCTCCTTGTCCTGTACCAACACACATGGTTACAATACCATATTTATTTTTCCTTCTACGCATTTCGTTTAGAAGCTGAACCGTTAATTTTGCACCGGTACATCCCAATGGATGGCCGAGAGAAATTGCACCTCCATTAACATTGATGATTTCTTTATTCAATCCCAGTTCATTAATTACAGCTAAAGATTGTGAAGCAAATGCTTCATTAAGCTCTATCAGGTCAATGTCATTTTGATCTAAACCCGCACGCTCCAAGGCTTTTGGAATAGCTTTTACGGGGCCCATACCCATTATACGGGGCTCAACACCAACTGCGGCATATGAAACCATTCTGGCAATTGGTTCGAGGTTTAATTCTTTGACCATTTCTTCACTCATTACTAATACAAAAGCTGCACCATCACTCATTTGTGAAGAATTACCGGCGGTTACACTTCCACCTGCTGCAAAAACCGGCCTTAATTTTGACAAAGCTTCCAATGAAGTACCTTTTCTAGGCCCTTCGTCTGTATCGACCGTATATTCTTTTGTTTGTTTAATTCCTTTATTATCTAAATAAACTTGTTCAATTGCAAGAGGTACAATATCATCTTTAAATGTTTCATTTTTAATGGCTGCTAAGGCTTTCATATGTGAATTGTAGGAGAATTCATCTTGATCTACACGTGAAATCTTATATTGATTGGCAACAGCTTCTGCTGTTAGACCCATTCCCCAATAATAATCTTCATGTCCCTCGCTTGCAGATGAATAATTAGGCACAGGCCTATATCCACCCATTGGAATATAGCTCATGCTTTCAACACCACCGGCAATAATGCAATCGGCCATACCAGATTGAATTTTAGCCGTGGCAATGCTAATTGTTTCCAATCCCGAAGCACAATATCTATTCACGGTTACTCCTGCAACATCATTGGTGTTTAAACCCATTAATGATACGAGTCGGCCAATATTTAAGCCTTGTTCGGCTTCCGGCATTGCATTACCAACAATTACATCATCAATTCTATTTTTATCTAATTGAGGCACTTGTTTCATCAGATGTTCAATGGTTTCGGCGGCCAATTCATCAGGTCGTTTAAACCTGAACATGCCTCTAGGGGCTTTGCCAACTGCTGTTCTGAATCCTTTTACTATATAAGCTGTTTTCATTTTTTTAGATTTTAGTATTAAGATTTGAGATGATAGACATTAGATTTTCGGCTAAAAATCTCATAAACAATTTCATTTTGTAAATTTTTGAATTAATTTATAATTCATTTTTTGTACTTCCGTCAATTCTCTCAAAATTAAATTTACATCCGTTTCAGAAACCAGATCCAAACGATAAGCATGAATTAATTGAGTATAAAGTTCATTTGAAGAACCATTTGCTATTCCAAGAAAGTTTTTAAACTCTCCATTTGTATTCCTTCCGGCTCCTTCTACAATATTTAAGGCTATTGATACAGCACTTCTTCTTATTTGACTTGTTAAACTATATTTTTCTTCTATTGGAAATGGAGATGAAAGTTTATAGACTTTTTCAGCAATATCCATTGATTTTTGCCAAACTTTTAATTCTTGAAAATCGTGCATCGTTCTTTAATTATTTATCCAATATCTCCAATCTCATATCTTAAGAAATTAATTCCTCAACGGTTTTCCTGTTTTAAGCGTATGTTCAATTCTTTCCAAAGTTTTACGTTCTGTTAATAAGGATAAAATGGCTTCACGTTCAAGATCTAATAGATATTGTTCGGTAACCTCTGTAGGTTCTGATAAATTACCACCTGCCATAATATATCCAAGTTTATTAGCAATTTTTTTATCGTGTTTGGATGCAAATTTTCCTTTTTCCAAGCTATCGGTTCCCACTAAAAACATGCCCAATGCTTGCTGACCCAATACCGTAATTTTTTTAGGTGCCGGTTGCGTATAACCATCTTCAAGCATTTGAATGGCATAACGTTTTGCAGTGGCAATTTGCCTGTCGGCATTGACCACTATGATATCCTTATCTTTTTGAAAATAACCCAGATCAAATGCCTCATGAGCAGATGTAGCAACTTTTGCCATGGCTATATTGATAAAAGCATCTCGTAATCGGTTCAATTTAACATCATCTTTGATCCAAAGTTCTGAAACCCGTTTGGTTACTTCTTTGGTTCCAGCGCCGGCGGGAATGATACCCACACCAAATTCTACCAAACCTGTATATGTCTCTGCAGCGGCAATAACTTTATCGGCATGCATACCCATTTCACACGCTCCTCCAAAGGTCATACCTCGTGGGGTGATTAATGTTGGTACCGCCGAATATCTCAATCGCATAACAGTGTCCTGGAATAGCTTGGTTGCCATCTCTAACTCATCATATTCTTGCTCAACAGCCAACATAAATACCATGGCCAAATTGGCTCCCACAGAAAAATTTGCAGCCTGATTGCCTAAAATCACCGCCTCATATTCCTGCTCTGCCAAATCAATTCCTTTATTAATTGCTTCTAAAACTCCACCTCCTATTGTATTCATTTTAGATTGAAACTCAATGTTTAATATACCATCACCTAAATGTTGTATTGAAGCTTCCTGATTGGACCAAATTGTTTTGGATTCACGAATATTATCCAATATAATAAAGGCATCCTGCCCCGGAATTTTCATATAAGATTTTGAAGGAATATCGTAGAAATATTTTGCACCTTCTTTGACCTTGTAAAATGAATGATAACCTTCATTTATCATTTCTGTAACCCAATTATTTGGCGAAAAGCCTTCATTTTTCATCATTTCAATTCCGACTTCAACACCTATTGAATCCCATATTTGAAATGGGCCGTGTTCCCATCCATAACCTGCCTTCATCGCATCATCAATTCGATATAATTCGTCTGAAATTTCAGGAATTCGATTTGTGGCATATTGAAACATAGAAGCAAAGGTCTTTCTATAAAATTCTCCAGCTTTATCTTTTCCTTTCACTAAAACTTTAAAACGATCTATAACTTTATCAATAGATTTTGTTAATCCTAGGGTAGGGAAGGCCACTTTTTTAGCAGGCCGGTATTCCATGGTTTCCAAATCCAAAACTAAAATTATTTTTTTGCCTTTATCATCAATTATTTTTTTGTAAAACCCTTGTTTTGTTTTACTTCCCAGCCATTTGTTTTCCATCATTTTATTTACAAAATCAGGAATTGAAAATGTATCATGCATTTCATCATCAGGAGCATTATTTGATACACCATTTGAGGTGTGAACCAAGGTATCTAATCCTACTACATCTACCGTTCGAAAGGTTGCCGATTTAGGCCGGCCTATAATCGGCCCCGTTAATTTATCAACTTCTTCAACGGTTAATCCCATTTCCTTTACCACGTGGAATAAACTCATAATTCCAAAAATACCAATACGATTGCCTATAAATGCCGGAGTATCTTTGGCCAAAACCGAGGTTTTACCCAAATATTTTTCACCATACATCATTAAGAAGTCTGTTACTTCCTGATCGCAATTTGGACCGGGAATAACTTCAAATAATTTTAAATATCGTGGTGGATTGAAAAAATGCGTTACGGCGAAATGTTTTTGAAAGTCATCACTTCTTCCTTCATTCATAAATTTAATTGGAATGCCTGAAGTATTGGAAGTAATTAAGGTACCTTTTGAACGATGTTTTTCAATATTTTCAAAAACTTGTTTTTTGATATCCAATCTTTCTACAACCACTTCAATAATCCAATCTACATTTTTTATTTTATATAGGTCATCATCTAAGTTACCGGTGGAAATTCTTGAGGCGAATTTTTGATCATAGATGGGTGAAGGTTTTGATTTTAAAGAATTCTTTAAGCTTTCGTTTACGATTCTATTTCTAACAGATTTATTTTCAAGTGTCAATCCTTTCAATTCTTCCTGTTTGCTCAACTCACGTGGAACAATGTCTAATAATAATACTTCAACACCAATATTGGCAAAGTGGCAAGCTATTCCTGAACCCATGATTCCAGACCCAATAATTGCAACTTTTTTTATGTGTCGTTTCATATTTTGAAATTTTATTTGTTTAATAATTATTAAAAATCACTTTTTGATTAATCAATTTATTGATCATATCAGTGACTTCAAAAAAATGATTGATTTTTTCTTCTGATATATTTTTACGAATTGTTTCATTAAATTTAAAAACCGAAGATTTTGAAATTTCTCTTTTTTCTATACCGAATTTAGTAAGCTTAATAAATACACTCCTCTTATCTTCCGGATTTCGCTCTCTGTAAATCAAACCTTTATCCTCCATATTCTTAAGAATTCGGGATAAACTAGTAGCTTCCATACCCATGGATGGTCCTAAAGATGTTGAAGGTGTTCCGTTTTCAAAATCGATATAAAGTAATACCATCGCTATCGCCATAGTACTTTGATGCTTTGCAGCTTGTTCATTATAAGCTTTTGCTACTGCCTGCCATGTGGCTCTTAAAGCATGATCTATAGTTTTATCTTTTTCCATTGTTCAAAGATATAAAAAAATATTATGCGCGCATAATAAAATTTAAAATTTATTCTCAATATGTCCAAGATATTTGTATTTTTAATGAAATAAAACATTCAACCAAAACTTATAATTATGATTGTTCGTGAACAAATCGGTAAAATTACTTTACAAGAAAATATAAATCCCCTTGACAGAAATAAAATACCAAATACCTTTGTAGTTCACATACC
>SMVA01115860.1_pt1 | contig 10696 bp, 7 predicted proteins | sample 2456451 | NCBI WGS metagenome assembly SMVA01 (sample SAMN11095933, study PRJNA526329) | marine sediment metagenome | biome: Marine sediment; feature: Surficial sediment; material: Deep marine sediment; isolation source: Hadal surficial sediment | place: Pacific Ocean | collected 2014-05 | depth 0-1...
CCATCTACCAGCCCGGTATGTTGGTCCCACCGGTCAGCCTCAACTCGTGGACATGTCAACTCAATGAAGCGCACGCCCCTTTCTACCAGGCGACGTGCCATTAAGCATTGAGTGGCGTAGCCCGCCAAATGGGGGTTACTGGAGTCTATTCCATAAAGTTTCTTGGTCAATGTTGATTCACCAAACAACTCAGTCAATTCCGGCACTGAAGCTTGCATTCGATAGGCTAATTCATAGTTATCAATGGCGGCTTCTACTTCGCCTTCATGCCCAATCTTACCAACGAATGAGCTGTCCATTTGCCGGATCAGGTCTAATTTACTTCTTTGGATATCTCTTGTGGGCTCGCTGGGACTTATATTGGAAATTGGTGTTTTTCCTGGCTTTAGAATTGAGGCCTGATAACTGGCCGGTAGGAACCCGGATTTAAAATTGTCCAGTCCTCCGGGTGGTATTAGCCCTCCATCCAGTACCACGTATCCCGGCAGGTCCTGATTATCAGAACCTAGCCCATAATTTATCCACGCTCCCATGCTGGGGCGGCCCTGAAGGCCATGGCCGGTATGCAAAAAGTAATTGGCATTGGTATGTTCAGGGAAGTCTGATACCATGGATCGAACCAGCGCCAAATCATCTACACAAGTGGCAATATTGGGAAATAAGTCACTCACCCACATACCACATTCACCATATTGCCTGAAATCCCAGGGACTTTTTAGTATAGTTCCGATGTTATTAAACTGAGTAGCTTCTACCTCAAACTTGTCGTAGGGATTTTCACCATTTTCTTTTTCCAGTCTGGGTTTGTAGTCAAATGAATCCACCTGTGACACTCCCCCGTCCATATATAAGAAAATGATACTTCTAGCTTTGGGTACAAAATTGGGAAGACCCAGTTGAGGGCCCAGTTTTTTGATAATATCACCGGGCGTGGTTTGTCTGCATCCCAAAGGACCCAATAAACTCATTAGGGCTAGTCCCCCGAATCCGTTCTTGGTTAATACTAGGGCCTCTCGACGAGTCATGGTTATATCAAAAATATGAATTCTTTCATATTATAGATAGAATGACAGTAACTTTTCCATAATTCCTGCTGCATCTGTTGTTCATTTATCACTTGGGCCATCAAAGCTCTTTGCTGTTCGAAAAAATCCCGGGCTTGCTCAATTTCATAATTTCGTGGCATCCTGGAAAAAGCCTGCATATAAATCATGTTTATCCGCTCCTCGAAAGAAACGGGTTGTTTTAGCAATTGGCTGGCCCAATTCGAGGCCTGTTCGGAAATAAAAGGATCATTCAACAAGGTCAAAGACTGTGAAGGTACGTTCGAAACATTACGTCGACCAAAAGTGCTAAATGGCACAGGCATGTCAAAAGCCAGCATCATTGGCGGTAAAAAATTGCGATTCAAAGCCTGATATACACTCCTCCTACCGGCCCCGTCAATTGGACCGGAATGTTTGGGCCTGCCTCGCCCTTCCAAAAATTCAGTCAAATGCATAGGCACCGGCGGGCCATACATAGAGATGTCCAGTCTTCCGGAAGTAGCCAAAACTGCATCTCTTAGCCATTCTGCATTTATCCTGCGTACCGGATAATGTTGCAAGAACAAATTATCAGGATCATTGGCCAGGCTAGCCTGAGAGGGTTCAGTTACTCTTTGGAATGCCTGTGACAGCACCATGTAATGTATTATTCTCTTCACAGACCATCCCTCGTTAATGAATTTTGTGGCCAGATAATCGAGCAATTGAGGGTGCGATGGAATTTTACCCTGCACTCCGAAATTGTCCACGGTTTCTACTATGCCTCTACCAAAAACATGATGCCATAGTCTGTTTACCATAACCCGGGCAGTAAGAGGGTTTTCAGGATCTGATATTTTATTGGCCAATTCCAGGCGTCCACTGCCTCTGTCTTGAAACACCTTAGTTGTATCCGATACCGCAGTAAGAAAACGGTGCGGCACTTTGTATTGGCTCAAGTTTTGTGAACTACCCCTTAAAAATACCGGACTTTGTATATGATCACCGTCAGTTACGCCAACGACAAAGCTCGAATCATAGAGTGCCAAAGCTCGATGCTGCTGGTTCTTTTGCCATTGACTTAATCCTGTGATGAATGGTTTATTATCGGAGAACCATAGACTAAGTTTTGTAATTTCTTCTGCTGTGGCTTGGGCATTAGCCCAGGAATGTAATAAATCCGTAAAAGGTGTGGGTAATCCAAAATTTTTAATATCTGCATCCTCCGCTTTTAAACTGTCATACGCAAACACATATTCTACCTCTAACCATGCCTCTGGGTCAAGATCGAATTCATGCGCGCCCTTGTCCTTCCTACGCTTGTAGTCACCAGCCAATAGTTCTACATATGCTTTATGACCTTTCCACATAGAAAGATCGATTCTGTAATCATGAAAATATTTACTTTGAGTATGTATTTGTAGTTGCCCATAAATTGGATTCTGAATGAGTTGAAAGTTATCAATGATCACTCTGACCATAGAATTGTTGCCAGCTGCTCTTACCAGCAGGCTGTCCTCGGAAATGATAAAACCAGGTGATCTCAGGGCCCCATAAAGACCTTTACCCAAAACTTTAGTAGAAGCTTTTCCACTTTCCAGGCCTACTACACGGTTTCCTTCAACCACAGGATGTCCTAAAGCATTAGTAAAGGCCATACCATTAGTGGTCCAGTCATTTAAGGTTCCATTTCGGAAATCTCCAATAATCCGATAATCTTTATGAATATTAGTAATTGAGCTGGAAACAGGGTCTGAATGATCGATTTCAGGAATATTTTCAGTTATGTAGTTCCTTATGTTGACACAATCCTCTTTCAAACTGTCTAGGACCAGTTTTTTACCATGATCAAATCCTACTGGTATTAGGGTAAAGCGGGTACTTTCCACTATACCGTACCAAGAGTAATAGTCTGTAGTGGGTATGGGGTCAAATTTATGGTCGTGGCATTTTGCACAGGCTACAGTCAGTGCCTGAAAGGTCTTGGAGGTAACATCAATAATGTTGTCAATTCGTTCTGATTGATCTATTCTCAGATCAACCGGGCTGTGCTTACCTTCTGTGAGGCAGTAAAAGGCGGTTCCGATTACAGATTCATTATAGCCTTCACTTACATTAAGGCGTGGAGTTTCCAAAAGATCTCCTGCCAATTGTTCCCTTACCAATTGATCATAAGGTACATCATTGTTAAACGCCCGAATAAGATAGTCACGATAGCGCCAGGCACCAATAATAGTATAGTCAAACTCATGTCCCCTGGTATCAGCATACCTAACCAGGTCCATCCAATGACGGGCCCAATGTTCCCCAAAATGCGGTGACTCCAAATAGTGATTTACTAGTGCTTCATAAGCACCCGGGCTGCTGTCATCAACAAACGAATTTACCATTTCAGGTTTCGGAGGTAGCCCTGTAAGTATAAAGGCGAGCCTCCTGGCCAATCCGGGCTTGTCAATTACTTTAGCGGGGGTTAGCTGATGATCTTCTAATTTACTGATGATAAAATTATCAATCTCATTGTTTACAAATTGGCCTTCGTCTATCTCAGGCACTAAAGGTTGCCCAGGTGGTATAAAAGCCCAATAAGGCTCCCATTTGGCTCCCTGGTCAATCCAGCGTTTCAGTAGTGCAATTTCCCTTTCACTAAGATGTCTTTTCATCTCAGGTGGTGGCATCATTACCTCAGGGTCAGAAGAACTTACCTTATGGATCAATTTACTTTTACGCCAGCTGCCAGGTGCGATGGCTCTCCAACCATCAGAAAGCTTCCGGGTGGCATATTCACGTAAGTCAAGCCGAAAGTCAGCTTGCCTGGTACTGGAATCAGGGCCGTGGCATACATAGCAATTATTTGAAAGGATGGGTCGAATGTCAAAGTTAAAACTGATTTCGTTTGGAAGCACGATTTCCGATTCCGGTGTAAATGGATCGCAAGCTATGCAGGTACAGATCAAGCTTATAATACAAAAAACAAAGGGCCTGGGGCTTGGGGCTTGGGAAATAGATCGTTTAAATTTACTAAGGAATTTTATGATATGTTGATGGCTCTGGTTTATGAGGACAAAGCACACTGTTGTTCTACACTTCACGCTGGAATGTTACCTTCAAATTAAAAAATAATGCCGAGTCTAAAGTTAATGTTTTATAATTTATGGTTAATCCTTAACTTAACAGATAATGACCTGTGTCAATGCTCTATCAAGGTCTATTTTACTTCAACTGATAATTAATTTATGAATACTGATAGACGAAATTTTCTAAAAACCGGCGCTATGGCAGGTGTTGGTAGTACCCTTTTCTCTTCAGAAATATTATTGGGAAAATCTTTGGGGAATGACCCTGCCAAAACAAAAATTAAAGTCACCACAAATCCTAAAAAAGTAATAGTGGCAGGAGCCGGTATTGCCGGACTATGCTGTGGTTATGAATTAATGAAGCGGGGCCATGAGGTAGTGGTATTTGAGGCCTCGGGAAGGCATGGAGGACATGTTTTTACCGGGAGGGATGGACTGTCAGACGGCTTATACGCAGATATGGGTGCAGAGCACATTACCAAGCCGGGATATGAGCGATTTTGGGAATACACCATAGAGCTTGACCTTGAAGTACTCTCTTATCCCAGAAGACAAAATATGCTAAGGAGGATTGACGGAAAATTTTATACGGAGGAGATGCTGGCAGACCCGGCAGTACTGAGTAAGTTTGGGTTCAACCAACGAGAGATCAAATATTTAGCTGATAATCCCTGGCCGGAACTAAAAGGTTTATATGTCGGCCCCTATTTAGATAAATTCACTGATGAATACCAGCCATTTGGTCTTGGGTATGATCATTTGGACAGCACTCCGATTACCGAATTATACAAAAAGGAAGGAGTTTCCCCAGCTGCCTTGAACTTTCTTGGAGGAGATCAAATTTCAGGGTTATATGCGCTTTGGCAAGCGGGTATCCATTCATTGAGGGGCGTTCCATTTTGGCCACCTGAGGTGTTCCGATTGAAGGGTGGCAATCAGGGTTTACCTGATGCATTTGCAAAAAAATTAGGAACAAGAGTAAAATTAAGTACACCTATTCTGGCCATTGATCACGGTAAAACAGGAGTAACTGTCACCTACAAAGAGCATGGCGAGGAAAAAACTGAATCAGCTGACTTCCTGGCCAATTGCATTCCACTACCCGCTTTTCGTAAGATTCCCGTCAATCCAGGTTTTCCAGAACAGAAACAATATGTGCTGAACAACATTGCCTATGGTAGTTATGCCCGTGTGGTATTCCAGGCAAGTTCTAAATTTTGGCTGGAAGACGGCTTAAGTATTAATATGCAATTGAATCATCCATATATTAATGGCATAAGTCAGGTAGCAGAAGAAGTAGATACCCATAGAGTGGCCTTGATGGGTTCGGCCCCTGCGGGTGTTACCCCGATGAGGGCCCTGGCGGGCTTTATGGAAGTATATCCGGGGAAGCAGGCCACCATAGAGCAAGCTATAGTCAAGGACTGGAGTAAAGATCAATTTGCCCCCACTTGTGAAAGATTGGACTTCTCTATAAATACCATGACAAAACTATGGCCACATGTACTAACTCCCCATCAAAGAATCCATTTTGCCGGGGCTTATGCCGATAATCTTAACTGGGGGATGGAGGCAGCAACAAGGTCAGCAAATAGGGTAGCTAAAGAAATCGATCAGGCTTAATTATGAGGCTGATGGGCCTTCTTTTGACGACCGCTTTTTTTGCCGGCACGTGGTTACATCTTCAAAGCGTAGTTAAAAATCTACCTCCCAAGGTTACTATTATTACTCCTGAAAATCACTCAAATCTCAAACCAAGACAACAAGTACTCTATTCAATTGAAGTAGTTGATCCTGAAGATGGAGATAGCAGATATGCTGAAATTGTACCCAGTGAAGTGTTTATGGATGTTAGGTTTTTTCCAAGTGAACAAGAAATGGTTCATTCTGAAAACCAATCAACCAGGGCAGACGAATTGGGTTTGCAAACAATCAAGGTAAACGGGTGTTTCAATTGTCACAATTCGAAAACAGCACTTGTGGGCCCTGCCTTTTATAAGATTGCTAAAAAGTACCATCAACAAGACATCGATAAACTGGTTAGCAGTGTATTGAAGGGATCCTCTGAAAATTGGTCGAGCGCTATTATGCCTGCACAAGTTGACCTTACTGAAGTAGATGCCCGAGAGGCAGTTCATTGGATTCTATCACATGGAGGAAATGACCACAGAACCATCTACGCAGGCATTAATGGCGCTTTTAAAATACAGCCTGACGTAACTAAGGGTGTTTATGTGCTGAAGGCCAGTTATACTGATCATGGAATAGATGGAAATCAGCAATCCAGGTTAACAGGGAGTGATCGGGTGGTTTTGTATATTCAATGACGGCCATTCAATGGTACAAGTAACCCTTCGGAACACTCATATCTTAGCGCTATGCATTCAAGAAATAGCGCTACATTAAATGGGGCCAGTCTGAAGACTGGTGCCATCACTTTAAAACTCCATCCCACACATCCAGCTTGCCATCATTTTCCGCTGGATGAAGCCCCAACAGAGCACACATCAATTCATACAAATGAACAGCTTCTACAGCTCCTATATTCACTCCGGACTGGAAAGAGGGGCCCGTGGCTATGAAAATCCCTTGCATTGCCGGTGCTGCCGGGTCATAGCCATGAGTTCCACCCTTGTACGCTTTTGGATGTGACTCAAAGTACGCTCTGGATCCAATGGACCAACCTACATCGGCTACCGCAACTATTGGGGTGATTCGGGGATGATGATTAAAGTGCCATCTTTTAGGTAACGCACCCTTGCGATATACCTGTAAATGGGGATGAACCTCAACTAACTGATCATATAGCTCGACCTCCTTTCCGGATACTGGAATAAGTTCAGCCACCGGGGACCAATTAACTACTTCTACCATGGCCAGGTCTATGTAGTCATCCAGGAAAATCACTCGTTCACGACTTTGGGTGGCCATACCATGATCAGATACTATTATAATATTTACCTGATCTGCAAAACCCAATAAGGTAATCGAGTGCATTAGTTTTTCCAGATAGCCGTCCACGAATCTGATGGCTGACTCAACTGCAGGGGAATTGGGACCGTGGAGATGCCCGACCTGATCTACTTGCTCAAAATACAAGGTGATCAGTTGAGGCCGGGACTTCCCCACTTGCATCCACATCAAAACCTGCTCAATACGGTCTTCTGGTGAAATTGCCCCATTGTACGGGAAGTAATAATTCGGCCGTACTCCTTTTATTTCAGCATCAGATCCTGGCCAGAACATGGTGGCAGTAGTCAACCCCTGATTCCGGGCAGTTACCCATATGGGTTCACCCTGGTACCACTTGCCATCTCCGGTGGTCACACTTTTTGCTCCAATGCCAAAGTACTGGTCAAACGCCACATCGTACATTCGATTTGAAGTTATCCCGTGATTCTCCGGATAAAGACCAGTCACCTGTGTATAGTGATTGGGAAAGGTCTTTGACGGGAAAACAGGTATAAGTGCCTCCGCTTTTACTCCAACATCGATCAAGCTGTCAAAGGTCGGTGTTTCCGCCTTGTCAAAATAGTCAAAGGCAAAGCCATCGATTGAGATCAGTAGCAATATTGGTTGGTGATCCGCTTCCAGACCATGGGCTTCCTTCACTGTTTCGCAGCCTTTGGCAAACAGCAGCAATAAAAAAAGTAAGGATATCTTAATAAGATACCCGATATTCTCGAGAATCACTTTCACAATCAAACAAACCAGATTTTGAAGGCAATTACGGAAGCAGGGATGTCATTTTGTGAAACTGGTCTAAATGAATTAGAAATTTTCGCACTGTCCTGATTTCAGTCCATTTTTCCCTTTACCCAAAGATCAATTTTCACATTGTCAGCTATTAGTAAACTTCGGCCACCTATTCCAAAGTCATTTCTATCGATTTCAAATGAGCCAGAAATTGTCCCATACTTTCCATCTGATGTGAATATAAAAGGAAACGAAATAGTGTCGCTAATTCCTTTGATACTGATTATAAATATTCCTTGAAATTGGTTCTGGCCGGTTTTTCGAAAGCTTTGAGACATCATGGTAATACTTGAATGGACCTCTGTATGAAAATATTCCTGTTTTATCAAGTGCTTATCTCTTATTCGTATTCCTGTATCCACGGTCCTGGTATCAACTGAAGCAACAATGGAGGACTTCTTTAACTTTTTAGGATTGAATTTTATTTCTGACTGCAATCCGGAGAAACTTCCGGTTACGGTAATCCCGGCATTTTTAATATGAAAGTTAACAGTTGAAGAATCGATTGTCCAAACACTTTGTGCATGGACTGTGGTATACACCAGGCACAAGCACATTAAAATAAACCTAATCATATTTTAAAGTGATTTTAAAAATGAGATAAGCGATTCTTTGTCATCTGAGCTGAGATCCATTCCAAAATCATGGCCCGGGACTGACTTTGTGGTAACGGTAGAAAACTTGTACCCGGTTGGCACATAATCATCCTTAAGTCTCATTGGGTCAAAAACATCGTCAAGAGTAGCTAACTCTCCATTGTGAAAGAAATTTCCCCGGTACCAGACACCTCTTAATGAAGGAATTTTGTAATATCCTGTACCCCTTCTGGCTTTTAGGGCCAAATCGGGATCAGTCTCTACCGAGATATCGAAAATATCGTATAATTCAAAGTGACTAACCGGTGGGGTAAACCCATCTACCGGGGTGAGCATGTTATTGGTATAAAGTGGAGGTGTATGACAGGTCACGCAGCCTTGTTCCATAAAGACTTGTTCTCCCTTCAGTAGGGTTTCTGACGAATAAGAGTTGGGGTTTTCAGGAGGTTTTAATGAATAAATGAATTGAGACAATGCATATAACTGAGCATCGGTGTACCGTTTTCCTTTGTACCCAAAACCATGATTCCACGCTGCAGGATCGGGGAGTTTTGTATGTTCATCTGTCCCCATGGGGATAAACCCGTCATAACTGGTAAGCATGTCCATTCCCTGGTTCAACGCTGCATACCTCATTAAATCAGCAGGACCTTCATGGATCATTAGACCGGTTTTGTCAAGGTACTTAATATCCTTTATGCCAATTAAACTCGGCACGCTTACCGGCATAAATCCAACCCCCTGTCTTACCATTACTCCACCTGGCGTAGCCATTAGATCTGCGATTAACTCATCTCGTTTTCTTGAGATTATCTGGCGCTTAACTTCCGGCTCCCAGGGAACTGCAATCAATGAACTAATAATTTGATCCAGATTTTCTTTGGGGATATTGAACTTTTCTACGATAGCCACCACAAATCCAGGATCAAATGCATTATTTCCCTGGGCCCCGATAATGGTTGACCCATCGTCCATGACCCGGGTATGACATGTGGAACAACTTAGATTACCTTGAAGTACTTTTCCTTTCTCCTTTATAACATAGCGGGAAAATGGATATATCCCATCAGCTGTGATTGGGTCTCTGGATTCAGACAAGTAGGCGCTATCAACTCCTGGATACTGACCTTCAACCTCTCCCAACCCACTAACAGGCCAAAAGAACACCTCTTTCCCAGCATCTATCCAACTCCTGTGGTGTTTTGATGTTACTTGCATCAAAAGTAATTTCCGGATCCAATTTGCGCAATGAGTCCAGATACCCTTTGGGTTGGTGACCCTGAGCATAGCGCGGGTAGGTTTTGTAGATTACATGTTCAGGAAGTGAATTGTAATATTCTTCCGGAGCATATTGTACTTCGACGGAAGGATCCGGAGGGGGAAGATGTGATTTCTTTATGGCATCAATATCCCAGGTTTTGGGAATGGTTATGTCGATGGCTTTAAATGCCCATGCTATAATTAACAATAGGGCAAACACTATAAATCGTTTCAATTGTATTTGAGTTGGTTGTTTGCTGACTCAATATAAAAAATATTTTAACTTCAAACTTGAATAATAGTTGATTGGTAAAAGGCAACACACAGGGCATTGGAAGAAAAAGACATTTTGATTAACAAGTCGTTTCTAAACGAACCTTCTCAATTCAAGCCAGGAAATTTACTTAGAGAAGCACGTCGGCAGAGAAATATCCAGGATTGCCCGGTTCCTAAAGTTTGCATACTAGATCCGGACGATGATATAGTAGAGTATTTGTTACGATCTAAAAAGGCACATTTAAGTTCCTGTTGGAGCTGTTATCATACCAAAATGTATGAATTCAAAAATCAGGGAGTTAAAACCGGAATAATCGGTTGCGCAGTAGGGAGTTCATTTGCAGTCTTATTGGCGGAACAATTGTTTGTATCAGGGTGCGAACTCTTGATCAGCGTTACTTCTGCAGGTATTATCAATCAACCGCAACAACCAGACACACAATTCCTGCTTATCACTGAGGCCCTTCGGGATGAAGGCACCAGTTATCACTATCTGCCCGCTGGGCAGAAGTCTCACCTCAATAACCGGTTATTTGAAAAAATCGCCACCTTGGTAACAATGAATGAGCTCAACCTTGAGTATGGGAAAAGTTGGACTACAGACGCCCCTTATAGGGAAACTTCTACCGCCATAACCAAAGCCAAAGATTATGGTGCGGTTGCCGTGGAAATGGAAGCTGCTGCACTTTATGCATTTTCTGCGGTTAAG
>SMVA01224034.1_pt1 | contig 10696 bp, 7 predicted proteins | sample 2456451 | NCBI WGS metagenome assembly SMVA01 (sample SAMN11095933, study PRJNA526329) | marine sediment metagenome | biome: Marine sediment; feature: Surficial sediment; material: Deep marine sediment; isolation source: Hadal surficial sediment | place: Pacific Ocean | collected 2014-05 | depth 0-1...
ATGTATGCGATTAAACGGCCGGCTATGATTGCAGCCAACCAGAATGACAAGGAGACCAACGCGATTTGCTTAGTTGATCTACTTATTACGACATCGCCATTACTTGTAACAAGCTCACTCCGCAGTCGTGACTGAAGGATCCCAGCCAGCGTCATGCCTGCGACGATACTGCTAATTTTCAATAGAAACGGTGTACTATTTATGAACGTGACAGCCTGGGATGTAAACAGGAGAATTCCGGAAACTGCGTTTATAATGAAGCCGATCCAGGCAAGCTTGCTCAGTGGTAAAAACGCGGCTGGTTGAAGCCCAGTGAACAATCCAAGCAATCGTAAATCGCGCATCGAAAAAATACCAACAACTGTAGCGAGTCCGACAATGTGAAGGCTCAGCAATACCGGATAGGCCCACAAGGACCCCCCGACCCAAATAGCGACCGAGGTATTCTCGAGCCAGAGGAACATGCACCTCTCCCTATTTACCCTATTATGATTGTTAGTATTTTATTTATTTCTAAGCTTTTAAATTGAGGTCAGGATAAAATTTCAGCAAATTGCCAATTTATCGTAATTGTGCAATTCCCCATTTTACGCGGTTAACCGAAAATTTACCCAGCAAATAAATTCGTTGCTTCCGTTTAATGCGAGCTGTTTCTAACTTGCATAAAATTCAATCAGGGTTTGCTTGTTAAGAAACGCTCATTGGTTACCAACATAACCGGGGCCATAAATTATTTTCCCAGGTCTTCTTCCGGTGTGCTGACCGTTCTCTACCACAACTTGTCCATTGACCAGCACAAATTTCATGCCTACTGCGTATTGGTGTGGATCTTCAAATGTTGCCTTGTCGATAATTTCATCAGCATCGAATACAGCGATATCAGCATAATAACCTTCGGTAAGTATGCCGCGGTCATGGATACCAAGTCGAATCGCCGTTTGACTGCTCATCTTCTTAACCGCTTCCTCCAGTGTAATCACACCTCGTTCACGGACGTAGTATCCTAATACCCTTGCAAAGGTGCCGTATTGACGCGGGTGTGGCGCACCAACGCCAAAAACAGAAAGAGGGCCATCAGAGCCTATTGCAGTGGCAGGATGTTGCATGATGCGATCCACATCTTCCTGCGAAATTGCATGATAGACAGCCGTAGCGCCGCCCCCCTTTATAATCTCGAATACGACTTCGGCGGCGTTTTCAGGGCTAGGATCCATGCCTCGCTCTTGCGCCAACTCTGCAAGGTTTTTCCCTTCCATGGATCGGTCCCAGGAGTTACGGGAAATAAACACATTTTTAGGGTCCCCCCCACCACGATCAAAGAGAATTCTCTCGACCACTTCGTTTTTAATTGCTTGCCGAGTTTCTTGACTATCCAAACGCTCCAACATTCTATCTCTGCCGCCTTCCTGTGCCCATTGCGGTATAAGCGCATTGATTCCGGTTTGCGAAGCAGTGTAGGGATACTGGTCAATTGTTATATCAATGCCCCTGGCACGCGCTTCATCTACCAGGCGTAAACTTTCGATGCTAGCGCCAAAATTTTGGACGCCGATTACTTTATGGTGAGTTATTTGCACAGGGATGTTTGCTGCCTCCCCGATGTGAATGGTTTCATTTACCGAGTCAATCAGTTGGGCAGCCTCTTCGCGCATGTGAGAAATATAAATTCCGTTGTACTCCGCGGCGACCCGGCTCAGTTCAACTACTTCATCGGTTGGGGTAAAACTTCCCGGCACGTAGAACAAGCCAGTTGATATTCCAAGTGCGCCTTGTTCCATGGCTTCGCCCACCATGTCTTTCATACGTTGCAATTCAGCGGCAGTTGCTTCTCGGTCTTCCCGGCCAATTACACGCGTTCGAATGGTGCCTTGGCCTACAAAGACACCCCAGTTAGGACTGATTTCGGCATCGATTATGGCTTGATAGTGTTCATCGATCGGAAACGGCGATGAACCGTCGTTACCATCGGTCAGCGTAGTGACACCTTGCAACAAGGCACTGTCTGCTGTGGGGACATCGAAAATGCCGCGTATGGCATGGGTGTGTGGATCGATAAATCCCGGGGATACGATCAGCCCGGTTGCATCGATCTCAACATCTGCGCGTGCGGAAGACAGATTTCCAATTGAAGTGACATGTTCGCCTACTATGCCGACATCCGCGTAGTACCAGGGATTGCCAGTTCCATCAATGATTCTACCGTTACGGATAAGCACATCGAAAGTATCCTGGCCATGGGCATTCATAAAGGCCAGTAAACTGAAGAATAAAACTAAATTTTTACCTTTCATGATGTTTCCTTAAAGTAAATTGGAATTAGCTTAATAGTGATAGAGCATCAATGATCTCTCTATTTAATCGTCATCCTGATTGTAATTTTGTCTGTAACAGGAGCCTATTCGGTTGACGGGATCAGGGTGATAGTTGGTTTTATTTAAGCAGAAATCCAGCTTTGCAGGAAGTGGGCAGATTTATCGGTGAAAGTTGAATCTCTGCATAAATCAATATGCCCTTAATTATCATTGGATCTACATAAAGAAGTAGTTCAATGCCAAATTAATCATTATACCAACTGCAAACATTTTCTCGAGTCTGTTTTGCTGCTAGCAACCACATTGTTTTCCATATTCCTAAATAGATTCTGCTTGTCCAATTTCATTATCTGAAAATGTTGTAAATAATGATTGGTAAAACTTCAAGCTAAGATCTGGAGTTTGATTCGCCTATCAATTCAATAATATGCTGAGTGTTTCCTAGGTTTTCTTATGATTGTAAGCTTTGTCAATAATTGTCTCTAATACTTTCAAATCGACGTCTGCCAATTTGTTGATGTACAGACAACCACCACCGTTAGTACCGCTTACTTTATGGTGGCCTAGTTTTTTCAATAGATTCATCCGACCTTTGAAATTTGCCAGATAAAAGACCAGCGATTGGACTCGCGGGGAAAATCCTATTTTACAAATATCCCCGTCACCACCATTGGCGTATTTGTAATGATGTTTACCGAAACCAATAATACTGATGCCCCACATTTTTGCTCGTTTTCCAGAGACAGCTCCCATCATCCTTGAGACTACTATACTGTCCTTGCGCCTGGTTTCATTATTTACCTTGCTCAGAAACTCTTTAACGCTGGCATTGTTCTCTTGGGTTTTTCGTTCGGGCATTTGATAGACAACTGTATAATTGTTTGCATGTTGCTCCATCCAATGGTTGGTGTTCGGCGACGGGCTTGGTATCGGCGCTGCCGAAGTCACCGAGGGATACACTTGGATGTATGAGATGGTTGATCGATAGTGGCCTTAGTATGCTCGATCGACAGATCGCGAAATAGAAATCAGACTAATTCAGTTTGTTTCAGCTATGGTTATTTTCAATTCCGCTACCTGTGAATCAATTTGTTCTTGAGTAAGTCGTTGTGATACAGGCACTGATTTTGACAATTCAGTCAAACGCTGGTCAGCCAGCCCGCTTTTAAACCAGAACTCAAGAAGTTCAACCCGGGCATTGGCAATGTCCTCAGCAAAGGCGTCACTTGCCACAAATTTATCTTTGAGTGAGTTGCCGAACCTTATGTTACGTCGGCTGGGTGCTGGTCCTGGTGGCTCACCAGTAGAGCGCGCTCCAGGTTCACTATCCTCAGATGGAGTTGGAGGTTCACTGTCAGCTAGAGTCGAAGGTACTTCCCCAGAGGCTGTTGAAACATTAACAGTAGGAGTCGCTGGAGGAGCCGCGCTGGGTGGCGCTCCTGGTAGTCTTGGTGCGCTGCCCATGTTGAGCAAGCCCCTAAAAGCATCGCCCATGCCGACGAGCACCAGATTCATATCCCAGGTAATTACGGTGAACTTCTCATCGTTCAGGTCATACCAGAGTAAAAAATTGCGCCCAGGGCCGGCCATGTCATCAAAATTGTCCATCAAGTCCTGAGTTACAACATATTTGGCAAAACTGGGTATGTCGATCCAGTCAGCAAGTTCAGCATCAAACGCTTCATCACTGACCGTGTCCAGCCAGGCTAGAAGCCTGATCACCGGGGATATATCTTGAATGCCGACGGCACTGACCTGGGAAAAATCTTCGACATACAGTGTCGGATCTTCACCGTGGTATTTGAAGGCGTTGCCATTACGTGATTTGTAAAGGACACCTCGGCCCAGGCCTAATGATGAGGCATAGTTTTGGTTTGGATTTTCAATCACTAAACGAGTTGCCGAATCGTCTCCGTTAATACTGAAAGTCGTCCAGGTAAACTTTTGCGTTACTTGATCAGAATCCCGAATCAGTTGTAACGAAAGTGCCTCATTCAAACTTGCGCCACCACCTGAGATTGGACGAATTGCCAGCTCTGTGTGACCCTGATAGCCGCGTCCGGGCATAAATTCATCAAAGCTCAATAGTAGTGGTAAGGTGGAAGGGTTATCTGCTGTTGCACCGCCCATCATGGCTGCCATTCTTGGTGGTATTCCACCGCCTGGTGGTCTTGGACCAGCACCGGGACGTGCCCTACCGGAAGGAGTGCCCGAAGTTGCACCAGTAACCCCGCCGGGTCCCGTGCCAGCAGGAGGACGTGGTCCACCAGGACCTCTACCGCTGATACCAAACAGGGTGGAATTGCCTTTGAGACGAATCGCTACCGAGCCGATGAAGGTGCCATCGATAATGGCATCAGCCTCGACAAATGTTTTCTCGTCAAAGCGCTTGAAGTCCGAAATCATCTGACCATAGGCAATATCGGTGACATTCAGGACAATGGAGTGGGGCACGCTGAGGTCAAAGAAGTCGACAGTCCCTGTTACATTGTTAGTTATCGTGGGAAGCATTTGGCCTTCAGAGAAAACGATAGGTCTAATCTGGAACGATCCTAAAAGTACAACGACTAACGATAACACTACGATCGAGCCCAGAATCAGTCGAATGTTGTGGCGGATCTTCACTGGTACAACACGATTCCACCAGGAGCGCTGAATCTGGCCTACTGATTTGCTTTGTGTCATGTCTTTACCCTCAGTTTGCCTGATAGCAGAATAGTTACCGGGGTGCTGCTATAGGTCTGTCTGGTCATAGCCACTAAGTACAGTTACCCGTTGGCCGGTATTGACTGCAGTCAAGGCCTCAACAAGATCCCGCGGTTTTGAGCTTTTCAGCATTTCCACAGTATAAAATAATTCCAGTAAAGCACCAGAGCGTATTGTCTCTGTACTTACCAGGTCAAAACTTTTAGTCATCTTGATCAATACATCTTCAACCAGGGAATCAAAATCGCCCTCTGGGGGTACTTGCACTTTGACGACCTGGCGTTGAATTTTACTGGCAAAGGCATTTAATCGGGACATCAACACAATAACTGTGCAAATCGCTACAGTGGCGGCTATCGCTAACACATAAAACCGAGTTCCGGTTGCCATGCCAATAGCCATAACCAGGAAAATAAAACCCACGTCTCGGGTTTCTTTTAATGCGTTACGAAATCGTACTATAGACAAGGCCCCAACCAAGGCAAATGCCCGGGCAATATTCGAGCCTATGATAAGCATAATGACGGCAATCACCATGCAAACTACTACCAGAGTCTGCACAAAAGACTGGCTGTAGGAAATATTGCGATGAGTCGCTTTATAGACGGAGCAAATCAATAATGACAACACTAAAGAAAGAGTCAGGGTAAAGATAACATCCAACGTGCTGAAAGTTCCCGATAGATCTGTAATATCAAAATTCATTTCTTTACCTCTTTATTTTGTTAGTTCACTGTTTGCCCTTCTTCGACTGGTGTTGCTAATGGCTTAGGAAACTCGCGCGCGTGTTGAGTTGCGCGAACCCCCAAGTGATGAGATTCAATTGATTGGCAGTACTTTGAAATTCGCACAGTATTGAGATTAAGCTCAGCCGCCAGGTCGGTATACCAGGTGGGAACACGTTCGTTAGCTTTTAATTCAACAATAGAAAGATGAGGCGGAATGATAAACTGATTAGTCGCTCCCTTCGTTCCCAGGTAAAAGTCACGGTTACGTCCTCGCACTCGATGATCCAGTGTGATTCTCACACCGGTATCAGCATCAACTCCTAGATACGCTTCGCGTTGATAAGAAGTTATGGCGGTCGGTTGAAGATCTCGGGTATGGAGTAAGGTTAAAACCTCATTTACAAATTCCTGACGAACATTGGGATTATCAGGGTCGACCCGCTCATCGCACAATATTCTGGCGTCGGCGTAACTCAGTGGAATTCTACGTTTTTGGGTAACTCGATTAACCCTTTGCTTGATTTCGACAAACACGTTTGTTGCATCGGTAATCAAATCCGGCTCACCGTAAACGCGAATGCGTAATTTCCGACGAAAGCGCAGTCCTTCGATCTTTTCCCAATAACATTGCAAATCACGGGTATCGTAATAAAGACTTGTGATTAATGCTGGCCCATTGACGAGGTGATGCGAATCCACCTGCATACGCTCCTGCAATCGATCTCGCAACTCAGGTAGGCGGGACTCATCCATTAAATACTTTATTTCGTATCGATTAAATCGGTGTAAAGCGCTCGCAGTCTGTGTGGTATCTCGGATTGTTGTGTTATTCGTTCCTGACAATTGTTACCTCTAGGCTTCCTCTCTACCTTGGCGGGTGTGGAGTCTCTGGCCGTCAATCCTCTCATTATGACAGTACTATGACAACATCAAATGCTCCAGCGGTGCGCTCAGCTTCAAAATACAACACTTTGTACCGGGTAGCATAAGGGTAGATAACAGGCCGGCTTTTCAATTGCTCTATTTAACAATTAGAGTAAAACCCATGATTCTTTTTGCTATTTGGGTAACAATAGTTTCAGGTGGAAATTGCTCAGTAAGTTGGGATTCAATCGGCTAAGTAAATTGACAAGTAAATTGACAGGTAAGTGGTTACGGTTGGGGTTAATCCTCGGCATGATAATGGGCTGTCAGCCTGCAGCAGAATCTCAAACGGCTCCTCCTCGCATTGTCGTGATCGGGGATCTACATGCCGACATTGGCGTCACTCGCCAGGTTTTCCAACTTGCCGGAGCCACCGACGCGAATGATGCCTGGATCGGGGGCTCGTTAACCATCGTACAACTGGGTGACTTCATTGGACGAAGCGATGACGATCGCGAGGTACTCGACTTTATCTTTGCTATTCGAGACAAGGCAGAAGCAGGAGGCGGTAAGGTTCACGCCTTAATTGGAAATCATGAAGTGTTTGGTGCTCGGGTTGATAACCAGGCAGTGGGGCGCAACCCGTTCGCCGCCTTTGAAGCGTTGCAAGGTCTCAATCTTGATGATCCCCGCTTGAGACGATTGCCTGAAAATCAACGAGCAAGGGGTGCTGCGCTGATGTCAGGCGGACCTTATGCAAAGCGATTGGCAGAGTTTCCCGCCGTGTTAAAACTTGGTGAAACAATCTTTGTGCATGCCGGTGTTCTCCCACGTTGGGCCGAGTACGGTATCGACAGGATTAACGCCGAAGTGAGTGAGTGGTTTATGGGTAATATCACCGAACCCAACTCCACCCGGGGTGTGGACAATGGCGACAAGGTGATGTGGACGCGTCAACTTTCCTATGATGTCGGTTACTACGATTGCACCGTACTTGATGAGTCACTGCGAATTCTCGGCGCCAAGCGCATGATTGTAGCCCACACTGTACGCCCGGAGATTACCTCCGACTGCAATGACAAATTGTGGGCAATCGATGTTGGTATGTCCCGAGCCTATGGTGGAATGATCCAGCTGTTGGAAATCGTTAATGATGATGTGGTAAAGGTGATTCGGCCGTAATTCTGGAGTTATTAGTCAAAAGGTAGGTAGCGCTTGCGGTTATCAGTGTTATTGACGAGATTCAATTCGGTCACAGTTAAGCTGGACTTTTAACTGGAATAGCCATTATTCTTTCTGTGTACCCACAAATTTAATCGCGTAATTGATTCATAACAAGCATCTCAAGCTGTTTCATTCCAGTGTAGGTGGTCCCATGCAAAATAAAAATACCGCTGTTTCTAGAATTCAAATCCTGTTAGTTATTGCGTTTATCACCCTGCCTTTGTTGTCTACAGCTCAGACAACTGATCAGGCCTACCGTATACCGCCGCTTGATATCGCCGATATTGTCGATGCCGAGCCAACTCCCAGTGTCTCGGTTGATCCGAAAAAGAACTGGATGTTACTGATGAGTCGTCCGGGATTGCCTCTGATTGCAGAGTTATCACAGCCGGAACTACGAATTGCTGGCATGCGGATAAACCCAGCCAATAACGGCTCCAGCAGAAGCACTTATTTTAGTGGTTTGGCTCTGCAGAGTCTGAGAAATGGCGGCTTAAGAACAATCAGTGGGTTACCAAGTAACCCGCGCATCAGTTCGGTTTCCTGGTCTCCCAACGGCGAGCACATCGCTTTTGTTTTGGATCAGGGAAGCCATATTGAACTGTGGCTGGCAGATACTGACACATCAGCCGCCCGAAAATTACTCGATGCTGAATTGAATGGCATATTCGGACAACCGTTCAGCTGGTTTTCCGATAGTGAAAGATTGCTGGTTAGAACGATACCCAGCAGCAGGCCAGGGGCCCCAGAAAAACCACTGGTACCTGCTGGCCCTATAATTCAAGAGTCATCTGGAATACCCGCTGCCGCAAGAACTTACCAGGATCTGTTAGTTGACGAACACGATGAAAACCTATTTCAGTATTACGGGACATCTCAACTTGCGATTGCTTCATTGGACGGTAGCAGCTCTGTATTAGGACAACCGGCTTTAATTCGTCGAGCCAACATTTCTCCGGACCAGAATTTCATTCTTGTAGAAGCAATTCACCGTCCCTTTTCTTACTTGGTTCCGAATGCAAGATTTCCCCGGCGTATCGAGATATGGGATAGCCAACTGGGCGCTACAGTAAAACTGGTAGCCGATTTGCCACTGGCCGAAGAAGTCCCTATAGGAAGAGGAGCTGTGCCCATCGGGCCGAGATCAGTTGCCTGGCGACCTGATACCGAAGCAACACTTTATTGGGTTGAAGCGAGAGACGGTGGTGATCCAAGAGCCGAAGTTGAAATAAGAGATGTTTTATTATCCTTGTCAGCACCTTTTGACAGTCAACCCAGGGAACTCATTGCACTCACAATGCGTTACAGTGAGGCAACCTGGGGCAACTCAGGTCTGGCTCTGGTTGAAGAAACCTGGTGGTCTAACAGGCAGACACGAACCTGGATGATCGCCCCGGATGAGCCCGGTTCAGACGTTGATTTATTATTTGACCATTCAACCGAAGATCGCTACAACGATCCAGGGTCTCCAATCCTGGCACTAAATAATTATGGTAAGCGTAGCTTGTTATTCAGCGAAGATGGCGACTCGATTTATTTCAGCGGGTCCGGTGCTTCAACCGAGGGAGACAGACCCTTTCTCGATCGCCTTAACTTCAATAGCAAAACCAGCGAGCGACTATGGCGATCAGAGGCACCGTACTACGCCAGTTTCATCTCTTTCCTGGATGATTCCCAACAATCATTACTCATTAGACGTGAATCTCCGGCTGAGCCAGGCAACTATTTCCAAGTCGGTATTGGAATGCCCGATCAGGCAACAGCGTTAACCAGCTTCCCTCATCCTTATGAGCAGTTGGCTAACGTCTATAAAGAAGTAGTTCGTTACCAACGCGATGATGGTGTGATGCTCACTGCCACACTGTATTTACCACCTGGAGCAACTCCTGATGATGGCCCGTTTCCAATGCTGATGTGGGCTTATCCGCGAGAATACAAAGACGCTGCATCAGCAGGTCAAATGCGAGGATCACCCTATCGATTTAACGCTATCAGCGTAAACGGGCCACTTCCCTTTCTTGCCAGTGGCTATGCAATTTTCGACGGTCCTACCATGCCGATTGTCGGTGAAGGTGAGTTGGAACCCAACGATGAATTTATTGAACAATTAGTGGCCAGTGCCGCGGCTGCTGTTGATGAAGTCGTACGCCGTGGTGTGGCAGACCGGGATCGTATTGCTATTGGAGGGCATTCCTATGGTGCTTTTATGACTGCAAACCTGCTCGCTCATTCTGATCTGTTCATTGCAGGGTTGGCAAGAAGTGGCGCTTACAATCGCACCCTAACCCCATTTGGGTTTCAGTCTGAAGAGCGAACTTTCTGGGAGGCTCCAGATGTTTATTTTCGTATGTCACCTTTCATGCATGCAGACATGATTACCGAACCTTTACTGATGATACATGGTGAAGCCGACAACAACTCAGGAACTTTCCCTCTGCAAAGTCGACGCTTTTATAATGCATTAAAAGGTCACGGAGTAAAAACAAGATTGGTGATGTTGCCAAACGAAAGCCATGGCTATCGGGCAAGGGAATCGGTTATGCACACACTGTGGGAAATGAATTCCTGGATGAATCGTTACGTGAAAGGCGAATGATAAATTGGGGTCAGATCCTGAGGTATCCCCACAAAATTTAGTCTTCATTATGCGGATGTTGTAATTCAGAGTGCGCGGGTTCAGGAACGTCTGAGAGAACGCTCTGACTCAGGGGGTTCTGTTATCTCAGCTACTTGCACCCCTCCGGGGTTCCCTCAATCCCTCGGGAGCCTGAAAAGCGGTCTCCCTCGTTCATTCGGTGCGGCGCTTTATTGCTGAGTTAACAGAACCCCCTAATCCAGCGCTTGCAGTGACTAGCAAACTTC
>SMVA01468613.1_pt1 | contig 10696 bp, 8 predicted proteins | sample 2456451 | NCBI WGS metagenome assembly SMVA01 (sample SAMN11095933, study PRJNA526329) | marine sediment metagenome | biome: Marine sediment; feature: Surficial sediment; material: Deep marine sediment; isolation source: Hadal surficial sediment | place: Pacific Ocean | collected 2014-05 | depth 0-1...
CGGACTGTGCAGCCATCCCGCTGGCAGCCAGCTTTGCAAGGCGACGAACCCGTGAGTGTTTGGGTCATGGTGCCGGTTAAATTTTTACTCCACAAGTAAACCAGAATATAAAACCTTGCAGGTTTCAAAAACCTGCAAGGTTTGGTAATCCTACTTCATCAACATGAGCTTCTTGCTCAAAACATATCCTTTTGACTCAAGCCGGTAGACATAAACTCCGCTCGCCACTTTGGCGCCGCGGGAATCGTTGCCATTCCAGACCACGTTGTGCTGACCCGCGGCAATGAAGCCGGACTGCAAGGTCTGAATGAGCTGGCCGCGCATGTTGTAAATTGCCAGCGTGACTTCGCTTGCTTCCGGTACACCAAATGTAATCGTGGTGTTGGGGTTGAACGGGTTCGGATGGTTCTGTTCCAGAGCATAAGTTTTGGGAATTCCCGATGTGATCTCGTCGAGCACATCGCCCGAGCCGTCTTTGTAAAGAATAGCCTGTGTCGGGTTGACCAGGCCGGCTGCAATAGTCTGCTGAAGATTGACATCTTCGGCTAAATCTTTGGCCAGTTGGTCGTTGGAGCCATCTCCGTCCTCGATGAGCTCAGAGACATAGCTCATGACGTCGCCGGCGGTTTTGCCATCTGCCGTGACCACTTCGTATTGCCCCACTTTCAGGGACATGATGTTCAACACCAGGGCTGCAAGCTGGGCTGTCGCCTTCGCTTCCATGCCGGCCTTGCCTTTAACGCTGAGGATGGCCTGCCAATCCTCGAAGTCGTCTGTGCCGTCGGTCGCGGCAGCGAAGATGCCGAAGTGCGGGTTCTAGCGCGTGCTCACCTCGTTGAGGTAGCTTTGCAGATTTGCTGCACTCTCCTGGGCATTGCCTTTCCCTTTGACGTGAACGTCGAATTGATGTTTCCAGTACCCCTTACTGCGGGCGGTGTTCACCAGCACGATTTGGTTTAGCACAAAATTTCACTTCGTTTGCAACTCATGTTATTCAGATCACCTCCTCTGTATTTTTTCCTCTAATAATCTTATGTCCGTTTTGACCCCTGTGGTCGAGCTGACGGTGTAACAAAGTCAGCTTTGATGGTTTTTAATAAAACGCTAAAATCTGACATTAGTAACCAAGCACACTTTTTGAGGATTATGAGAGAATAAAAATCCCATTTCGAAGCAGCTTATTAAAAAAATCGTTGTATTTCGGGGATATTATGGTGCGGACCCGCGGTTAGCTTGATTTTGTCATTTCAGAATTGTATTATTTCCTGAGCCGGATAAACCCCGCGGGATAAATTCATCTAACGGGGCAAGCCGGAGATCCGAAATCCAAAAAACCAAATCCCAAAGAATTTGACCTCTCTGGTACTAATTCGTGATTGAACAAAAAACTCCAGATATGGCCGTCCTTGCGCGGCGTTCCTTCGCTGGCAATTGCTGGTAAAGAGAGTAAAATCATGTTTTCGGTCCGCCACTAATTAGAAATTAAGAAATTTCAAAAAGGAGACTTGATGCAAACGTTTTTAGTTTCCGGCGCTGGTTCAGGTATAGGTCGTGCAATCGCCAACGAATTAGCGAGCGAGGATCAGAAAGTGATCTTGCTGGGCCGCACAGATGCAAAGCTGAAACAGACAAAAGAAAAACTGCAAAACCCGGCGCGCCATCAAGTTATCGTTGCTGATGTGTGTGACAAAAATGCCATTGGCAAGGGTTTAAGAGCTTGCGGGTTAACCCATCTTGATGGTGTCGTGGCAAATGCCGGTATCGGCGGCGAAAATATTTATGGCCCCACAGATCGCTGGGACAAAATTATCTCCATCAATCTAACCGGCACATATCTGCTGCTGAACGAATGCCTTCCTTATCTAAAGAAGCAGCCGGAGGGCTTCAAACATATCGTCATTATATCATCCATTTTAGCGCGCCTGGGGATTCCAAACTATTCAGCTTATTGTGCATCAAAAGCGGGACTGCTGGGTTTGATGCGATCCTGGGCGGCGCAGTACGCCCGGGACAAAATATTGGTCAACGCCATTTGCCCGGGCTGGGTAGAGACAGACATGGCCAAACAGGGGATTCAGGCTTATGCCGATACCGTCAATAAATCTTATGACCAGGCGCTGCAAGAACAGATGTCCATGGTTCCCCTGCAGAAAATGAGTCAACCCGAGGAGGTGGCAAATCTGGTCTATTTTCTGCTTGGAGAGGATCAAACTTCGTTTACCGGGCAGACATTTGATATCAATAACGGCGCTTTGATGCCGAATTGAACGAAGATTTAGCTTGTTTTGACGGTCAAATTTGCTTATTTTTTAAAGCATTTCTTAATGGGCCTATTGGTTACCGCAAACAGGGCTGTTGTTCTGAGCGCAAGTTGCAAAGCACTAAGATCTACCACGAATCAGCGAGCGCGAAGAATCTTAGTCTTGGAGCGGGAGATTCTTCGCACATCTACTAAGTTGCAGAGTATAAAAACATAGCGGTTTGTGCTCAGAATGACGCATAATTAGTTGCCCATTAATCTAAACCTTAAAGAAGTATGGAAATAAGTGGCATTTACAAGCAATAAAAAGATAGGAGTGATACATGAGTTTTGTAAATTTTAGCGACTTACCCGATGCGGCGCGGGTCTGGATTTTTGGCGCTGAAAAGCCTCTGGATAGCAGCCAGGTGCAAAAGCTGAGGGAGAATATGGGGCTTTTCCTTGAACAGTGGACAGCACACAAGAGAGAGCTGAACCCGAGCTGGGAGCTTCGTCACAATCAATTTATCGTAGTTGGCCTTGACGAAAGCATGTTGGCCGCATCCGGCTGCTCCATAGACAGCATGGTGCGCAATTTAAAAAACTTCGAATCCGCCATCGGCGCAAATATTGTCGGTACAAGTTTGAAAGTATTTTACCGGGATAAAAACGAGTCGATTCAATGTGTGGGCAGGGCTGAGTTCAAGCAGTTAGTGGAAAACGGAACGGTAAATGAGGCAACGGTGGTTTTTAACAACATGATTCAAACAGTAGCGGATCTGCGACAGAATAGATGGGAGATACCGATGCAGGAATCGTGGCACTTGCAGGCGTTTGCAGTTTTGGTTTGAGAAGTAGTGATCCTATCTAAAATGAAAAAACCCGGACCAAAGTTTGATCCGGGTTTGCTGTTTTAGCCCGCTTTTAACCAGGTTGCTCGCGAATCCTGCTGCCATTGCTGGCGACGCTCTTCATCGCGCTTTAATGAAAAAGCATAAGCTGCGCTTGCTACAGCAACCAGGGAAATAATCAATGTCATCATTTGTACTCCTACTAGAATTCTTTATTCTTTTATTTAGTTCTAATTACGTACTTCTATAAACGGGACTTCTGAATGAAAGTTGCTGGCTGCACGAACTTCTTGAATTTAGATTTTAAACTCACTATCTTGTCAAAATTTTGAAAATTTTATCTCAATTTGATTTATGATCAGGAGGAAAAAATATGGCGAAAGCAATTTGGAAAGGCCAAGTTCTGGCCGACAGCGAGGCAGTAGAAGAAGTCGAGGGGAATAAATACTTTCCACCTGATTCTGTAAATAGAGAATATTTCGAGGAAAGCAACACCCAAACCGAATGTCCCTGGAAAGGAACCGCTCAATACTACCACATCAAAGTTGATGGCGAAGTAAACGTCGACGCAGCCTGGTACTACCCGAGTCCGAAGGAAGCCGCCAGCAATATAAAAGGACACGTTGCATTTTGGCGCGGCGTTGAGATAGAATGAGCTAGTCAAATCAAATATTTATAATCCTTTGATAAGCCTAAACTAATGACATAAGGTAAAATGACATTGAGTCATTCAGTCTATTTGCCTCGGCGTCATTATGTCCTACAATACCCCACAGTAAACAGGAAACCAATGTAAATGACGCCCATGACAGTTGATAATTGCTCCAAAGAATAAAAGAATCCAGAACAGAGTTAACTTTAGAATTTAGCGATTAAAAAAAAGATGCAAGAGAAGCACATCAAAGTAGAGAAAACTGCGAGATACTTTCAGTTAGGGGAAGCCGCCAGCGTCATTAAACAGGTGTGGTTCGTATGTCACGGCTACGGTCAATTGGGCAGCTACTTTCTTAAACATTTTGAGTCATTAGACAATGGCGAAAGATTGATAGTGGCTCCCGAGGGTCTCTCACGTTTTTACCTGAATGGGTTTTACGGCCGCATTGGAGCTTCCTGGATGACCCGAGAAGGTCGGCTGAATGACATCAAAGATTATGTGCTCTATTTGGATGCAATCCATCAACAGGTTTTTGAAGGAGTGGATCGCTCAGCTGTAGACGTCTCGGTTTTGGGGTTTTCGCAAGGCACGGCCACCGCCAGCCGCTGGGCCGCTTTGGGCGATGTTAAAGTAGATCAGCTCATTCTCTGGGCCGGGTTGCTGCCTCCCGAACTTATCGAACAAAATAGACTCGAAATTTTCCAGAAATTGAAACTTATGTTGGTCGCCGGTGAGAATGATGAATATGCCAGCGAAGAAAAGATTCTTGAACAGGAGAATCACTTGAAGGAAAACTCGGTGCCTTATAAGTTGATCAAGTTCGCAGGTGGACACGAAATGGATTCGCAGGTGCTCAAACAAATCGCGGCAGGTTAACTCTAGACAATTAATCCGGAGGGAAAATGCTTTTTCTACGTTTATTCATTTTAGCGTTACTTCTTGCAGCGCCACTTCAAGCAGATTATCTTTATAAAACCCTTTTGCTCAGAGCTGCTCCGGGAAAACTTTTGAATTTAATAGAGCTTTATAAGAACAGAATGGATTTTTATGAAGCTGCCGGTGACGAAAAGCCTTTTATAATGCGCCACAGTCAGGGAGATCAGTGGGACCTTTTGCTGCTTTTCCCCATAAAAAACTACCGTGATTATTACTCGCCTAGCCGCATCGAAAGTCGGGAAATGGCCGCTCGGAAAATCCAGGTAGATTTTGCGCAGAAATTCAAAGAATACGTCGCCTGGCACGAAGAAGTGGTTGTTCTTGGCGCCTCGCTCGCCGAAGTTCAAAAATCTTTTACCGGCATGCAGTTTTTTCATGTTGAGATGTTTATCGCCTTGCCAGGAAAACATGATGAACTTTATAAACAAAGCCAAATGGAGAATACTTACCTCGAAAAACTTGATCGCCCGCAGAACCTGATTTTTACTCATGACCAGGGTGCGGCCTGGGATATTTTTACAATTGGCTGCTACCGCGATCTCAAACACTTTGCCGAAAGCGCAGATATTGCGGAAGAAAAAGAAGAGGAAGCCGCACGTCACGCCGGATTTGAAGCAGCCAATCGCATCGGAACTTATTTACGAACACTGATACATCAGCACCACGATACGTTGGCTGTCGCGGTCAAGTAACACGCCTTCCTGTCAATTTTCAAATTAATTGTCTACTCCCGATTTTTTCGAATTCTTTTCAAAAAAAAGTATTGCTTAATAGGCGCTATCTGTATAACTTTTATTATTTATTACTATTCTGTAACACTCGCTTGGTTTTTTGACTTTTGTAAGAATTTATTTGGCTAAGTCTTTATGCAAGAAGCTGTTTGCATAAGTGCAAATATTTGCATAGTGGATGGCTTTATTTATTTGGCTGTTTTTATATAGAATGTTGTTTATAAAACATTTAGAATAACATTAATGCATCAGGCACAATAGTTGCCAAAAAATTAACTTTAACTATAAAAGCATTAAACACTTCACACTGACTAATCCTCAATTCTAAATTTAAGTCTATCTTTAAAAGGAGGTGGTGACAAATAACAGCAGTCGTATTTCCAGGGTGGATTACAAAACTTGTCGTTCGATTTTGATTCATTTTAATGTAAGAAGGGAAAAAAGATGAGAAAATTAAACATTCTAATTTTAACACTTTTATTCAGTCTCTTCAGTATCGCCGCTCTGTTCGGGCAAGCGCTCGAAATATCCGGTACTGTGACTGAAAGTTTAACCGGGAATCCCCTTCCCGGCGCAAACATAGCGGTCAAGGGTACAAATTTGGGAACAGCATCCGACCGTGACGGAAACTTCAGCATGTCTTTGCCAAACTTTGGCGAGGCTACTTTAGTGGTTACTTTTATTGGCTATTTTAGTGAAGAAATTACCCTGACTCAGAGCACCAGTGATCTAAGTATTGCAATGAAGGAAGATGTCCTTAAAGTATCTGAGATCGTGGTCACGGGTTTGGCGACTTCCGTAAAGAAGAGAAATTTAGCAAACTCCGTCGGCACCATTTCTGCCAAAGAGTTGATTCCCGCTCCTGCCCAGACACTTGAACGGGCCCTCAATGGCAAGATAGCCGGCGTTACCGTCACCCAAAACACCGGGGCTCCGGGCGGTGGGATTAGCATAAATTTACGCGGTACTTCTACGATTACCGGTTCAACGCAACCTTTGTATGTGGTGGATGGCGTCATTATTAGTAACGCGGCCATCCAATCCGGTCTTGACTTAATAACCGACGCAACCGGAGCCGGGAGCGCCACACCACAAGGCCAGCCGACCAACCGTATCGCGGATCTCAACCCCAACGATATTGCCAATATCGAAGTTCTGAAAGGCGCCAGCGCGGCAGCTATTTATGGTTCCAAAGCCAGTAATGGCGTCGTCATCATTACAACCAAGAGTGGTGTTGCGGGCGAGACTCGTATTGATGTAACGCAGCAGATCGGTGTGACCAGTATTTTGAATAAAATCGGTGCTCGCAGGTATGATGCCCAAACTGCGGAGGCTCAATTCGGCCAGGCAGGGCTTGATTTGTTTAATGCCAGCGGCGGCGGATTTATCGATCAAGAAGACATCCTGTTCGGTGAAAAGGGCTTTTTGACACAAACAACGTTAAGTATCCGCGGTGGCTCAGAAAGGACGCAATTTTACATAAGCGGGCTGATTCAAGACGAGGATGGTATTGTTAAGAATACTGGCTATCAAAAAATATCAGGCAAGGTAAATATAGATCACAAAATTAGTGATAGGCTTAAGATTAGTGCATATACGACATTTGCCCGCAGCCAGTCGGATCGTTCTATAACCGGAAATCAGAATGCCGGTGCCACAACGCTGGGATTTGCTCTCGCGGGTACGCCGAGCTTTGTCAACATCGAGGCAGATGAAAACGGTGTCTTTCCAGCCAATCCTTTTGCCGGCTCGAACCCGGCCGAAACTATCGCTTTGTTGAAAAACAAGGAAACGGTTTATCGGACTATCAATTCACTGCGGCTCGATTGGAATCTTATGAGACGTGAAAATCAAACTCTTGATTTTAATGCGATCGGCGGCGTAGATTTCTTTTCGGCTGAGCACTTTGTCTTTTCTCCCAATGAACTGCAGTTTGAGCGTGACTCAAGCCTGCCGGGTGAGTCGATTAATGGAGAGACGGTAATCATTTTCTCTAATTTATATTTTAATACGACTCACAGTTATACCACAGCCGGTAATATCATGTTTAGAACAACGGCCGGCCTGCAGTTTGAAAACCGTAATCAGAATAATGTGTTGGTCAACGCGAATGGCTTGATCCAAACCCAGTCAAGCGTGGATCAGGCGGCCAGCATTCAAGTGTTCCAAACCATTAGCAAGCAGAGAGAGCGCGGCTTTTTCGCTCAGGAAGAGATCGATTGGAATGAAAAAATCTACCTGACCGGCGCGGTTCGAGGAGACGCAAGCAGCGCCAACGGCGATACAGAAAAGTACTATTTGTATCCAAAGGCTTCGGCCTCTCTCCGGTTGTCGGAGTTTATGGATATGAGTTCTTTTGCGAGCGAGTTTAAACTGAGAGTCGCTTATGGTGAAACCGGCAACCTGCCTAAAGCTAATGCTAAATTCTCGAACTTGATTACCGAGAACATAGGCGGCCAAACCGGTTTGCGGCCAGCCACATTGACCGGCGATCCCAACATCAAACCCGAGCGCACGAAGGAAATCGAAATGGGCTTCGACGCCACTATATTGAACGGCAATGGCACGATAGAGGTTACCTACTACCGCCAAAACATCGAGGATCTGATTTTAGAAGCTGAAGTGCCTTTTTCAAGCGGGTTCTCCGCCATATCAACTAACGCTGGCGCCATGCGCACCACCGGTTGGGAATTTTCCTTAGGCCTGACCCCAATTCGTTCTAAGAATCTTAATTGGACTTCTCGGGTCAATTTTTTCACCACCGATTCAGAGATTACCAGATTGGATGTGGATCCATTTGGCCATGGTGGATTCGCACTTTTCTTAGGCGAGATGCGGGTTCAGAAAGGCTTTTCACCTACCGCAATTGTCGGAGCTGAAAGCGTGTTTAACGACGACGGCACCATCGACAACATTCTCGGTAATGCCAACCCGGATTTTAACATGTCGTTTAACAATAATATCAAATTCGGCAATTTTGACCTCAGTTTTTTGTGGGATTGGCAGAAAGGCGGCGATGTCATCAACCTGGGCAAATTGCTCACGGATCTGGGCGGCACCTCGGCCGATTTTGACGATGAGGTAACATTCACTCTGCCTGATGGAACAACCTCCACAGGGCCGGCCGGAACACAGCGCCTTACGGTTCTGGGAACAATCACCGCGCCTTATATCGAGAGCGCCTCTTATCTAAAATTAAGAGAATTGAGCCTGTCCTATTCACTGCCAAGTTCGATGGTTAACAGCATGTTTGGCGGCCAATTGTCTTATCTAAGGCTGGGAGTCGCTGGCCGCAACTTAATTATGATCGCGGATTATTCCGGTTACGATCCCGAGGTTAGTCAGTTTGGTAACGTAGTCGCTCGTGGCGTTGACACTCTGCCTTTTCCGTCTTCGCGGCAATTTTACTTTAACGTAGCATTTGGCCTTTAATTCTAAGCATGAAAGGAAATATGAATATGAAGAAAATAAAAAAAGCAGGAGATACCGGCAGTGCTTGGAAATTGGCTGTGCTGGTCTTGTGCGTCCCTGTTTTGACCTACATGGGATGCGAAACGCTGACTTTCAACAACCCGAACGCCCCCTCTCTGGATAGTGCTTCTATCCAGACGCTGGCAACCGGGGTTGAGTCAGATATGAGGAACGGTTTGCGGTTTTATATAGAAGCAACGATGACCCTGGGGCGTGAGGGGTATTTTTTCGAACCGGCGGATCCCAGATTCACTGGAGAACTTCTTTTCGGCCCCATCGATGCGGGCGGTTTTCTATCGCAAACGCCCTGGACTACCCGATACCGGGTTATCGCTACATGCAATGAACTTCTAAATCGAGCACCTGGTTTGACCAGCGAAGCGCAAGCCGGTGTCGAAGGATATGCCCGCACCATGCGTGCGTATAATTTACTGATGGTTCTAAACTATGTAGACGAGGATGCGCAGGGTCGTGCCTTGAGGTTGAATTTTGACGGTGATCTGTCGGTACCGTTTGCATCAAAGACGGAGGCGTTTGATTTCATCGAGAATGATCTGAATGGCGCAAATACAGGTTTGGGGTCGGCGGGCAATTCTTTCCCATTCCAGCTTTCGAGTGGGTTTGCCGGCTTTGATACCCCCGCCACTTTCAGTCAGTTTAATCGTGCTCTTGCCGCCAGGGTTGCAGTTTATCGTGGCAACTTTAGCGCTGCCCTGACCGCCTTGCAAGCGTCTTTCATGAACCCGGGTGGCGATCTCCTTAATGGTGTCAATCACGTCTTTAGCACGGCATCCGGCGACCAGAGCAATCCGAATTTTGAAGTTGTGGACGGAGCATCTGTAAAACTGCACGCGCATCAAACGTTTGAGACCGATGCTGAACCTGGTGATTTGAGGTTTTCATCGAAAACATTCAAACGTCCGCAGGTCGACGTATTCGATGAACTTTCCTCTGATTTGGCCGCTATTGTAGCTGCGACCAACGTATCTCCCTACCCGATGATCAGAAATGAGGAACTGATTCTGTTAAGCGCAGAGGCAAACGTTGGCCTTGGAAATTTTGGTGCTGCTGAAGCAGACATGAATATTGTACGCGCTGCTGCCGGCTTGGCCGACTATCCTGCGGGTAGTACCACGGCGGCCAATGGGCTCGACCGGGTTCTGCACGAAAAACGCTATTCACTTTTTGGTGAAGGCCACCGATGGGTTGATATGCGGCGCTATGGCCGTTTGGGCGACCTGCCTATCGATAGGCCGGCGCGTGGCGACAGGGTTATCGCGAGAATGGAAATCCCTAATTCAGAGTTCGCCGGACAATAGATGCAGCAGCTTTTAAGGGGCTAAAGACTTTTCATAGCTATAAAGTAAATGTCCATCCAGAGTATGTAGAGATGAAAATTCTCTATTTACTCTGTGATGGACTTTTTTTTCTTTATTCCAATATTGGACTATCATGGAAAGATATTTATCTTTGAGTTTTTCACGTTGTTTTTGGGGATTTGTATTCATCTTATTTTTGTTTTTTCCATTCACACAAACCCTCCCTGTAACTTTTACCAATTCGGATCTTTATGAACAAGGAATTGTCCAGAGAGACAAAGGTATTTGGCGGGCAGCACTTGATCTTTGGCAAGCAGCAAAAGATTCCCTGAGCAAAGCAAATAGTTCCGATCCCAGAATAGGAATCGCCTTTATTGAACTTGCCACGCAAAAAAAAGCAAGTGATTTTTATGAGCAAGCTTGCGAGATGTATTTCTGGGGATTTTCAAAAGTAAACCATGAATTTAGCAAAGAAATTGAAGCCGAAATTGCCA
>SMVA01146448.1_pt1 | contig 10695 bp, 11 predicted proteins | sample 2456451 | NCBI WGS metagenome assembly SMVA01 (sample SAMN11095933, study PRJNA526329) | marine sediment metagenome | biome: Marine sediment; feature: Surficial sediment; material: Deep marine sediment; isolation source: Hadal surficial sediment | place: Pacific Ocean | collected 2014-05 | depth...
AGGCGGCAGGTGAAGGCGCGGCGACACCGAAAGTGGTAGTGGCGGCCCAGAAAAAATTCCACGACGTCATGGAAACCCTGCCCTGACCATCATTGTTATTGGAAACTAAAAGGGGGACGTTGCCGCGTCCCCCTTTTTTATTGCCGGCGTGGATTCTGGTTCACGGCCGCATAAACTGCCCGCCATCGACATTCATAATGTGACCAGTGATCCAACTGGCCTCGTCAGACAGCAGGAACAGGGCCGCATTGGCCAGGTCCTCGGGCTGCCCCAATCGTTTTATAGGCATGCTCTTGACCATTTCCTTTGCATACTCACCGGCCATTTTATCCAGGGCACTGGTATCTGTCGGCCCGGGGGCGATAGCATTGATACGGATGTTGCGCCAGCCCAGTTCATGGGCCAGTGAGTTGGTAATGCCGTTCATGGTCAACTTGGCGACGCCGTAGAAACCGGTACTCATCCAGGCCGCTGTGGACGACTGGTTGACGATCGCGCCACCGCCCGCTGCGGTCATTTGCTCCACCACCGCCCGGGTCATAATCAGACAGCCATGAGCGTTGATACGCATAAACTTGTCCAGATAATCCAGGTCGACATTCAGATAACCCTCAATCTTCATGTCACCGAAAATGGCGGCGTTGTTAATCAGGTAGTTAATTGCGCCGAATTTTTCCATCGTCGCATCAGCACAGGCTTTGGCGGATTCTTCACTGCCTACATCGGTCTGTACGAACAGCGCACTACCGCTGCTGCTATTTATTTCATCTGCCACCCGCTGCCCGCCCTCAGCGTTTAGCTCCGCAATAACTACATGCATACCCCGGTCGGCACAGGCTTTGGCGTAGCCCTCTCCAATACCGCCACCGGCGCCGGTTACGATCACCGTCTTGCCCGTAAAATCCATGTTGTATCCCTCTGCTTAATTCACATCTTCAATTTTGGTGTAGGTATGTTGGGGCGTATTTCCAGCATATCGACGGCGACGCCGGCGGGCTGGGAAACCGCATAGGCGACAGCATCGCCAACCTGGTTCACTTCCATGCCGGTGTTCATATAGGTTCCCGTCTCCCGCCAGGCTTCTATGCCCGCCTTGAAGGCCTCCGGCTCCCAGCCGTCGGCGAAGTTGGTCCAGGCGGCTCCCGGTCGAATGCAGGTAACGCCAATGCCATCGGCCTGCAACTCCGTGCGCAGGTCGCGGCTAAACCGCTCTACAGCGGCTTTGGTGGATGCATAAATAGACAGGTGACTCATTTCGTCGTAGTGAACGGCAGAGGCGGATGAAATATTGATAATACGGGGATTGTCTCCGCCTCGCAGCAGGGGAATTGCCGCCTGACAACAAAATACCGTACCCAGGAAATTGGTATGTACCTGCATGAGTACGTCATCTTCAGACAGATTTTCAACCGTCGAAGGACGTGCCAGACCGGCATTGTTGATCAAGCCGTCCAGGCGCCCAAAGTGCTGTTTTATTTGCTTGAACGCAGCGCCGATATCTTCCCTGTGTGCCACATTGCTGGCGACGGCAAAGGCGTGATCGCTGCCGATCTCAGCCACTGCGGTGTCCAGCCCTGCCTGGTTGCGACTCATCAAACCTACCCTGGCTCCCAACGCCACCAGGCTTTTGGCGATGGCCAGGCCAAAACCCTTTGAGCCACCGGTAACTATATAAACCCTGTCTGCCAGTAAAGTGCTCATACAGCGATCGCTATAGTTTTGGTTTCCAGGTATTCCTCGAAACCCTCTCGACCCATTTCGCGACCAAGACCACTTTGTTTATAGCCGCCAAAGGGTGCGTCAGCGCCATAGTAGTTGCCACCGTTAACAGTGACAGTACCCACACGCAGCCGGCGCGCGACAGCCAATGCTCGCTCCTCGCTGGCAGACCAGACACCGGCAGACAGGCCATAGTCAGAATCATTGGCAATACGCACAGCGTCGTCTTCATCATCGTAGGCGATCACCGCCAGCACCGGGCCAAAAATTTCCTCCCGGGCGATGATCATGTCGTTGGTCACGTCCACAAACACTGTGGGCTCCACGTAATATCCTTTTTCCAATTGATCCGGCATACCACCGCCGAGCAACAGGCGAGCACCCTCTGCCCTGCCCTTTTCAATATAGCCCAGCACCCGCTCACGCTGGCGACTGTTCACCAGCGAGCCCATGATCTGGCTGTCTGAGGAGGGGTCACCGTAGGCGATAAACCCGAAGTAGGTCTTGAGCAGTTCTTCGACTTCAGCCTGGCGCTGCCGGGGAATCAACAAGCGTGTAGGTATGGCGCAACCCTGACCCGCGTGAAAACACACGGCGAGGCAGGAAAACAAGCTCTGGGACAAATCAGCATCATCCAACATGATATTGGCCGACTTGCCGCCCAGTTCCAGGAACACCTTTTTTACCGTCTCTGCGGCCCGCGCCATGATGTGTTTGCCGACACCGGTAGAGCCGGTAAAGGACACCATATCTACCCGCGGGTCGCCCACCAGTTGGTCACCTACTTGTTGCGGGTCTTCTGCGGTAATCACGTTGAAAACACCGGCGGGGATATCCGTATATTCCCTGACGACGCGGCCCAACATGGTGGCAGACCAGGGTGTATCCGGCGCGGCTTTCAGAATTAGCGTACAACCCGCCGCCAGGGCGGGAACGCACTTGGCCAGATTGATTTGCAATGGCACATTCCAGGGCGTTACACAGGCCACCACTCCAATCGCTTCTTTCTCGACCAGCCGACGGCTTTTTTGCCCCATGGGTTCGGCAATACCTATATCACGGCTCCACTCAAATGCGGGCAAGCTTTCCAGGGTGAAATCAATGAAGCCGACAGGCATCTCGCATTGGGGTCCACTGTCACCGCAAATGCCCAGGGGCGCACCGGTTTCAGCGGCAATCTGTAATTTGAAATCTTCCATCTCCGCCTGCAGGCCTTGCTGTAGCTGCGCTATGCATTTGAGACGCAGATCATGATTGACAGACCAGTCAGTTTCATCAAAAGCACGTCTGGCCGCCGCGATGGCTCTTTCCATGTCGTCAGGCCCTGCATCGGCCACCTGCCCCATAATCTCTTCAGTGGCCGGATTGATATTGGGGTAGGTCTTGCCAGAGGCGGCATCAACAAGCTCGCCGTCGATAAACAGTCTGGTTTCAGGATTCATATCTTATTCCTGGTCCTTATTCAAAAAGAGCGCATAAACCGAATCGCGCAGGCGACGGGTACTCGGCAGTTCAACGCCCATCACCTGTGCACTGGCCAGCGCGCAGTCGAGATCTTTCTCACCCAGGCGACCAAAGGCGCCAAATATTTCTTCCATCTGCTGCTCGGTGCAACTCTCGGCAAGGGCATTGCGATTGGAAATGAACGAATGCATGCTCTCGTTGATCACCCCATTGGACTTACCCACTTCACGCAGTACATCCGCTGACAGGCCGCCGGCCTCCGCCAGTCGGGTTGCCTCTGACATGGCCATGAACTCGGCGTAGGTGATGAGGTTATTACACAGCTTCAACAGCATGCCTGTACCGAGTTCACCAGCGTGCACGACCTTGTCGGCAGAGGTTTCGAAGATCGGCGTGGCCCGGGCGACGATATCGCTGTCACCACCAACCATGTAACAAAGCGTGCCCGCCTCGGCGCCAGTTGCCCCGCCGGAAATCGCCGCATCCAGCAGCTGTATATCCTTGTCTGCGGCATCTGCTGACCAGCGCAATAATGAATCACGGGGCACTGTGCTGTGAATGGCAACCAGGGTACCGGCAGATGCGTTGGCCAGAATGCCACCATCGCCATAGAGCAACTCTTCTACTTGCGTATCATCCCGTACACAGATGCCAATATGCTGGCAAACAGCCGCCAGTTCGGCAACGGAACTACAACCCACTGCACCCAACTCGACTAATTCCTCCACCGCGGGCTGATACACATCGTAGACATGCGCGTTTATGCCATCACAAACAAGGTGTTTGGCCGAAGGCTTGCCAATGTTTCCCAGGCCGATATAGCCAACGTTGATTTTGCCAACTACTGACATGTCTCACTCCAGTGACTGATGGACCAGTGTAGTCGCCTCAATCGCACAATGTCAATATGAATTGACTACTGGACAAGATAGGTTTACTATATCGCTCCATGGCTAGCTCCCACAGACAAAACATCGGCACAGACAATGTCAGGCAAAGTTACACTGACAACTTCCCACGCTATTTGCTAGGCGTTAGCCGTTATTTACAAACCGAAACCATGAACAGGCTGCAACAGGATTGCGGGCACGGTAACTTGCGGCTGGCCTTTGCCGCCTATATCACCCTGGTGGGACAAAAGGGGAAACGCCTGACCGACCTCGCGCAGGTACTGGGTATTTCCAGGCAGGCCTGCAACCAGGCCGCCAACCAGATTGAGGCGGCGGGTTATCTTGCACGTACCGCAGACCCCGACGATGGTCGCGCCAAACAATTGATATTAACTGCACAGGGACTACAGCTACGGGACGATGGAATTCGCGTTATCACCAGTCTGGATGATGAATTTGCACGCATCGCCGGCAACAAGGCGATAGCCGATGCAAGCAAAACACTGGGGAAAATTCATCTCAGACTGGCGCTCGGTTTGACCACGGACGACACTATCAAACTTCGCAGGGCATCTCTTGGCACCCTGCTCCCCAGCCTCTCTGCCTACGTCTTGCAGCGCCTGATGGAGCTGACGCAGGCGAAAGGCCACCCGGGCCTGAAACTTTCATTCGGCCAGGTGCTGACACTGATCGGCCCCGGCGGTGGCAGAATCCAGCAAATGGCCGCCGTGCAGGACGTCAGCAAACAGGCGATCAGCGCCATCGCAACCGAGCTGGTAGAGCTGGGGTATTTACAGCGGGATCCCGATCCGGCCGATGCTCGCCAGGTTGTACTGCAGTTTACTGATAGTGGTCGCGAATTAATAATCAACTCCGTGGCCAGTGTTGCGGAACTGGAAGCCGAGTTCTCGGCGGTGGTCGGTGACGCTGCGATCAAGCGCCTGCAAACCACATTCCGGACACTTTATCGAGCCCTGCACCTGGAGCAGGAAATATTTGAAAACGCCGGCCCGGTCGATATCCGGCTGCTGGCCAGACAGTTACAGCAACAACTGGGGTCAGAGGGCAGCCGGGCACTCGCCAGGCTATTACTGACACCGGATATCAATGAGAGGATCAAAAATGGATAGTGAATGGCTATCGGCCCTGCTCGGAAATTATAACTGGCTGGGATCGCTACTGGCCCTGACCGCCATTGTTGTCATATCCAAAGCAGGTAACTGGATTGCATTCAAAGTACCGGCGCTGGAGAAAATGCGCGAGATTAATCGCAGCAAAGACAAGGAAAAGTGGGCCATCGAAAAATACCCACCCATAGTCAGAGCCTCGCAAAAGGTCGGTCTTTGCTCCAACATTACTTTCTTTGTGCTCATTTTGCCCTTTTGTGTAACGCTACAAGCACAGTCCCTGTGGAAAATTCTGCTGGATATCTTTGTTATCCTGATGTTCTACGACTTCTTCTATTACATGGCTCACCGTTTCTGGTTTCACGGTAATGGATCCATGCGACAGATACACGCCGTGCATCACCAGGCGCGCTCACCCACCTACCTGGACGCGCACTATGTTCATCCGCAGGAAACATTCATCGGGCTCGCACTGTACATGGGTTCGATTGCTGTGCTGGTTGCACTCATGGGACCTTTTCATCTGGCCACCATCATTGCCACCTTCGTCATCTTTGTGCAGATCAACCAGATCAACCATACCTTTGTTGACCTGCCCTACTTCCCGTTCAAAACTCTCAGCTGGATTACCGCCAAGCACCATGTACATCACCAGAACATGCACATGGGCAACTACGCGACTATCACGCTATTTTACGACAAACTGTTCGGCACGCTGGACTGAGAAATCCAGAATCAAATCGGAAACTGTATAGAGGAGCACACTGATGGATGAGCAGGAGCGCCGCAAGCTTGGCGAGGATACTATCAAGGATGTCTACGCTGGTGATGTCGTTGTGCCGCCAGAGGGCTATGCCTTTACCGACCTAATGTTAAAGCAATTGTTCGCCGAGCTGTGGACACGCGACACGCTCTCCATGCGCGACAAGCGGATTCTAGTGCTGGGAATTATTGCCGAAAAAGGAGAGGCCGCTACATTCAAAATCCAGGTAAAAGCGTCACTCAAGCGCGGCGAAATCAACCCCGAAGAAGCGCGGGAAATGCTGCTGTTTATCGCCCAGTACTCTGGTTATCCCCGGGCCGCATCCATGCTCGGCCCGGTAGAAGAAGCTATCGCGGAAGTAGAGAAAGAAAGTTCTTAAGGCGCTCAGTGTGCCATATGCGCTGGTGGTTTGGCTTCAAGCGTGGTGTCCTGTCCCATCCAGACGTCCCGCATCGAGTAGGTAAAATCCGCTTCGACCGACATAAGCCCGATCAACACGAGCAGAACCAGGGGCGGTAGCAGGATTGCCGCGGCCAGGGCCATGCGCTCCCACCACATGTGCATGAATATAGCGATAATGAAACCCGCCTTCAGCAACATGAAAGTAATAATCAGCGTCCAGCGCAAATAACCCTGGAACTGGAAATAGTCCACGGCGTAGGACATGGAGCTGAGTACAAATAGCAGTATCCAGATCCGGAAATAGATACCCAGGGGGTGCTCCTGGTGCTCGACTTCAGCAGTTTGTGCCTGTGTCTGTTCCATGTGCTGTCCCCCTTACCAGAGATAAAAGAAAGCGAAAATGAATACCCATACCAGATCCACAAAGTGCCAGTAGAGCCCGGTAATTTCGACAATTTCATAGCCCTTCTTGTCGTAATGACCCCGCTTCACCTTGATGGCGACAGTCAGCAGGTAGATGACGCCTACCGATACATGTAAACCATGGAAACCCGTGATCATAAAGAACGTCGAGCCAAACTGAGCGGCCCCCATCGGGTTGGCCCAGGGCCTGACCCCTTCCGAGATCAGTTTGCTCCACTCAAATACCTGCATGCCGACAAAGGTGGCTCCCAACGCCGCCGTCGCAACCATCAGCCAGAAGGTCTTGTTCTTGTCGCGCCGGTAACCATAGTTGACCGCCAGTGCCATGGTGCCGCTGCTGGTAATCAACACGAAGGTCATGACGGCAATCAGTATCAGGGGAATACTTTCACCGAACAGGGTTAGCGCGAAGACATCGCTGGGCACCGGCCAGGGTGCGGTGGCAGCCAAACGAACCGTCATGTAACCGGTCAGGAAGCAGGTGAAAATAAAGGTATCACTGAGCAGGAAGATCCACATCATCGATTTGCCCCAGGGCACACCGTGAAATGCTTCCTTGTCGGCGGACCAGTCGTTTATGACTCCGTCCCAACCTGTCACTGCGTTTGCTTCAGCCATCTGGCTTCTCCCCTTTCAATATTCTTATTCAGGTAGTCAACAACAGATAAAACAGCACTGCCCAGACCAGCAGCAGGTAGTGCCAATAAACAGCGCAGAGATCGACATACATGCGGTAGCGATCCTGCTCAGCGGCCGAGCCGGCCAGCAGCAGGGTGCGACCCCAGGCAACGATGCCACCGAGCATGTGCAGGCCGTGTACCGCGGTTATCAGGTAGAAAAAACTGCTTGCCGGATTGGATGAAACAAAATGTCCCGCCGCGGCGAGTTGCTCCCACACCAGCAGTTGCAGCCCTACAAAGCTGATAGCCGCCAGCCCGCCGAGCACAAACCAGGTAGTCCTTCGCTGTGCACTCCCTTTCGCCAACTGCATGAACACACTGGCCAGCACCAGTACCCCGGTATTGAACCAGAGCAAGCCGGGCTCGATCAATGGTACCCAGTCATCGTAATACATGCGCATGCGATAGCTGACGATAAACAGCAGGAACAGGGACGTTGCAACGGCGAAAAATAACCGCAGGCCGACTTTCTCCCGCGGCAGTGCGAATGCCTGCACGTCTGCAGGCGCACCGACAACATCCTGGCCTGACAACCAGGGCTTGCTGACCAGGGTTTTGAGAAGACTGCTCATGCCGAAACTCCGTGGGGGTTGTCCGGGCTGCGATCAGCGGGGCCGCCATCAGCGGGGCTGCCACCAGCAGGGCCGCCACCACCGTGATCAGTGGACGCTGCTGGCTGGCTGTCATCCGGCTGGTTCTGAGGAACGAAATCCGTTGCGGCTCCGGGAACGCTGTACTCATAGGCCCAGCGATATACTACCGGCAGCCGGTCCCCCCAGTTACCGTGCGCGGGCGGCGTTTCCGGCGTCTGCCATTCCAGTGTGGTTGCATTCCACGGATTGGCGGGGGCCTTGCGTCCGATCTTCATGCTCATCACCATATTGATCAGGAACAGTACCTGCAATACGCCAACCGTGATTGCCACGACACTGATGAATTCATTCAGGTTCTGGGCAGAGTCGGAGATGAATTCGTAACCTTCGTAGGCATAATAGCGACGCGGCATACCTTCGAAGCCGAGGTAGTGCATGGGAAAGTAGATCAGGTAGGTGCCGACGAAGGTCACCCAGAAGTGCCACTTGCCCAGGGTCTCGTTATACATGCGCCCGGTTATCTTCGGATACCAGTGGTAGATCGCGGCAAACACCACCATGATCGGCGCTATCGCCATCACCATATGAAAGTGGGCGACCACGAAATAGGTGTCAGACAGGGGAATATCCACCGCCACGTTACCCAGGAACAAACCGGTCAAGCCACCGATCAGGAAGGTGCTGATAAAACCAATGGCGAACAGCATGGGCGTGTTCAGGTGGATGTTGCCGTGCCACAGGGTCAGCGTCCAGTTGTAGACCTTGATGGCAGTCGGAATGGCGATGATCAGCGTTGTGGTAGCAAAGAAGAATCCCAGGTACAGGTTCATACCACTCACATACATGTGGTGGGCCCAGACAATAAAGCTGATGCCGCCAATGGCGAGAATCGCCCATACCATCATGCGGTAACCAAATATGTTCTTACGCGCGTGGGCGCTGAGAATATCTGACACCAGGCCGAATGCCGGCAGTGCGACAATGTACACCTCCGGATGACCGAAGAACCAGAACAGGTGCTGGAATAGCACCGGACTGCCACCACCGGTCTCCATCGCCTGGCCCATATGCACTATATAAGGCATGAAGAAACTGGTGCCGAGCAGGCGATCAAACAGCAGCATCACCGCACTGACAAACAATGCGGGAAAGGCCAGCAGACCGAGAACAGTCGCCGTGAATATCGACCAGATCGTCAGTGGCATACGCATCAGGGTCATGCCCTTGCAGCGGGCCTGCAGGATGGTAGTGACATAGTTGAGGCCGCCCATGGTGAAGGCAATAATAAACACAGCCAGAGACGCCAGCATCATGACAATGCCCCAGTCGTGACCGGGAGTACCCTGCAGGATGGACTGGGGTGGGTACAGGGTCCAACCTGCGCCGGTGGGCCCCCCCGGCACAAAATAGCTAGCCATCAAAATAATGACACTGACCAGGTAGAACCAGTAGCTCAGCATATTCAGGAACGGGAACACCATGTCACGGGCGCCACACATCAAGGGGATCAAATAATTGCCAAAGCCCCCCAGAAAGAGCGCGGTCAGCAAGTAGATCACCATGATCATGCCGTGCATGGTCACGGCCTGGTAGTACACGGTGGGGTCAACAAACTCCAGGCTTCCGGGGAAGCCAATTTGCATGCGCATTAACCACGACAGCACCAGCGCCAACAACCCCACCGCAATCGCAGTACAGCCGTACTGAATGGCGATAACCTTGTGGTCCTGGCTGAAAACATATTTCCAGATAAAGGCATCTGGTCCTGCATGATGGCCACTATCTTGATCGGCATATGCCATTTGTCTTACCTCTCTTCTTATTCTGCCAGGGTGATGAAGTATGCGATCAAAGCATCGATATCATCATCGTTGAATGGATATGCCGCCATTAGCGGTGGGTACCCCTGCAGCAATTTGGCGCCCGGGTCTCGAATGGATTCACCCAGATAGGCAGCGTCAGCCTCAATGGTCGAACCATCGGCCAGGGTTTCAGTGCGGCCGTACATGCCTTTCCAGCTTGGCCCTACACCCGTGGCGCCATCGATACTGTGACAGGCCAGGCAGCCGCGTTGCTGGGCCAGTTCCGCGCCCCGCTCCGCCGGGTCACCGCCGGGTACAGCGCCACCCTGGGTTTCTGCAAAGGTTTTCTGGCTGGACAGCCACCGGCGGTAATCCGCGGGAGTATCCACCACGACGTGGCTGCGCATATTGTAATGGCCCACGCCGCACAGTTCAGCACACATGACTTCGAAGGTGCCAACCACCGTCGGCGTCAACCAGAAATAGCTGACCAGGCCGGGTACCACATCCATCTTGGCGCGAAACTGCGGTACGTAAAAATCGTGCAAAACATCCTTGGAACGCAGGTTGAACTTGATCGGCTGGTCCAACTCGATATGGGCCGGGGCGCCGAGGACGATAAGATCGTCCTGTCCCCAGGGGTCGTCCGGGTCGACACCCAGTGGATTGTCAAAAGTGACATTGCGGTTATCCGCTTTACCCAGTGCACCATCCTTTCCTGGCAGGCGGTAAGACCATTGCCACTGTTGCGCCACCGCCTCAAAAATCACCGCGTCATCCGGTACCTGTATGAACTGGTTATAAACAATCAGACCCGGTGCCAACATGGCAA
>SMVA01313281.1_pt1 | contig 10695 bp, 15 predicted proteins | sample 2456451 | NCBI WGS metagenome assembly SMVA01 (sample SAMN11095933, study PRJNA526329) | marine sediment metagenome | biome: Marine sediment; feature: Surficial sediment; material: Deep marine sediment; isolation source: Hadal surficial sediment | place: Pacific Ocean | collected 2014-05 | depth...
CGTCGAGCACGAGATGGCCGGGCTTCATGAGCCCGTTGTCCTGGTAGATCTTGCGCAGGTAGGTGACCAGCATCGTGGCCGGCAGGCGGGTCGAGTCGGCGTTCCAGTAGAGCAGGTCGAAGGGCATGGGATCGCGGCCGAGCAGATAGTTGTTCACCACGAACGACCAGATCAGGTCGTTCTCGCGCATCATGTTGAACATCTCGGCCATGTGGTGGCCTTCAAGGTAGCCCTTTTTGGCGACGTGCTCCTCAAGCGAGCAGAGCTGCTCTTCGTCGATGAAGACCGAGACCTCGCCGATGTCCTTGAGGTCCACCATGGTGGCCAGGAAGGTCGCCGAATTGACCCGGGTATCGCCCTTGGCCGCCAGGTAGGCGAGCGTCGCCACCATAAGGATGCCGCCGATGCAGAAACCGAGCACGTTGACCTCGCGCTCGCCGGTCGCCTGTTCGATCGCGTCGAGCGCAGCCAGAGGACCTTCGAGCATATAGTCCTCGAAGTCCTTGTGGGCGAGCTCTCCGCGCGGGTTGACCCAGGACACGACGAACAGCGTGTGGCCATGGTCGACCGCCCACTTGATCAGGCTGTTCTTGGGCTGCAGGTCCATGACATAGAACTTGTTGATCCAGGGCGGCACGAAGAGCAGCGGTCGCCTGTGGACCTCCTCCGTCGATGGCTCGTACTGGATCAGCTGCATCAGCTCGTTCTGGTAGACCACCTTGCCCGGCGAGACGGCGACGTTCTTGCCGACCTCGAAGGCCGTCTCGTCGGTCATGGAAATCTTCAGCCGCCCCTGGCCGCGCTCGAGATCGCCCAGCAGATTTTCGAGGCCTTCCAGCAGATTCTCGCCCCCGCTTTCCCTGGTCCTTTTCAGAACTGCCGGGTTGGTGAGCGCGAAATTGCTGGGCGACATGGCGTTCAGGAACTGCCGTGTAAAGAAATCGACCTTCTCCTTGTTCATGGGGTCCAGGCCTTCGACGCCGCCCACGGTCGACTGCACCCAGCGCGAGGTGAGCAGGTAGGACTGCTTGATGTAATCGAAGGCCAGCTCTTCATTCCACGCCTTGTCCTTGAAGCGACGGTCGCCTTTTTCAGGCTCGACCACCATCGCAGCTTCCTGCCCCAGCATGCGCCGTGTCATGGCTTGCCAGAGGCCGACGTTGTCCTGCCAAAAGCGCAACTGTGCCTCGGCCAGCTTGACCGGGTCGGCTGCCATCTTGCTCATTAAGTCCAAGAAAGCGCGGCTGACGCTTTGCGGGTCCACAAGTGAGAAGTCCCCGCCCTCTGCCTGGCGCTCGGTGAAGGCCTGCACCACCCGCTGGCTCTGCTCCGCTACGGCCGCCCATTTGCGGGCCATCTCGGCCTGGTCGGGAAGGGTCAGGCGCGGTTGCTCGGACGTGGTCATGGCATCCCCCTCGGACGAATTAACTCTGCGTCTAGCGCTTTGGCCGAAGCATCGCAACAAGGTCCCGGCGAGTCCCCGGCCGTCGGCCGGTCCCTGGACCGGTAGGGCCCTACGGTTGACGCCGTCGCCGCGATCAAGCCGTAATCGTGCCTTCTTCGTCGTTGCGGATCGGCCGCGCGTACCCGACCACGTCGGCTGCGAGAATGGCGGCGAGATGGCGCTCCATCGGAACCCTCCCTGTTGGGAAGCATAGCAGCGAATGATGGAGGAATCTATGTGCGCTGGAGACAGGGTCGAATGTCGCCTCTTGGCTGAGGGTGTTCTCTAACTCGGGGTTGGATGTCAAGCTCTCCCTTGATGCGCCTGTCGGGTCCACTGTTCTCTCCGCAGTAGGGTCTGAGCCCTCCGCATGATGGCGTTGGAGGACATTGGCGGATCAATGTGTAAAACGGGCAGTGTCAGAGCAAATTGGCTTGAGCCGGGGAGTAGCGTTCCGTAGCCTCCGGCGATGCGTAATCCCTTCCGCTATTTCAACTCTTCCCCCGAGGTGATCCGCCTCGTAGTGATGATGTACATCCGTTATCCGCTGTCGCTGCGCCAGGTCGAGGATATTCTGTTCGAGCGAGGCATCGACATCTGCCACGAGACGGTGCGGTTCTGGTGGAACCGGTTCGGTCCGATGTTCGCGGCGGAGATCAGAAAGCGGAGGGTTAATCATCGACTATTTTCGCGGTGGCGATGGCATCTCGACGAAGTGTTCGTGCGGATCAACGGGAAGACACATTACCTCTGGCGCGCTGTGGATCACGAAGGCGAGGTACTCGAAGTTTTCGCCACGAAGCGCCGGGACCGCCGGGCCGCGGTTAAATTTTTGAAGCGCGCGATGAAGCGTTATGGTCGACCAATGGCAATCGTGACGGACCGGCTCCGGTCTTACGGAGCCGCGATGAAAGCGATTGGAATCGTGGAGCGTCAGGAGTGTGGACGCTGGCTCAACAATCGGGCCGAGAACTCACATCAACCGTTCCGACGACGAGAGGGCGCGATGGCTAGGTTCAGGGACATCAAGACCCTGCAGAAGTTTGCTTCCGTTCACGCCTCGATACACAACCACTTCAATCAGGACCGCCACCTCAACCGCCGAGATATCTTCAAGCAGTTCCGCTCTGCCGCCCTGGCCGAGTGGCGTCAGCTTGCAGCCTGAGCATCGCGACATCGGGTGCTTTAGAGATTGGCTCACATTAGACTGACAGCACCTCCCCCCACATCCCGATACTGCGCTCAGTGGGCCGGGTTTCGTCCATTTCGTGGCTGTGGGTCATTTTTCTATCCACTGACTTTCACTGCCTCGGCGAACTCCAAGATAATGCTCATCGTCACGTGGGGTGCCGGCGCGATCTCCTGGACAATCCCGTCCCTGCCGATAAGGAAATAGATGTCCGGATAGCCCGACGGATCATAGGTATAGCTCGCCACCAGCGAAGCTTCGCCCCACAGCCAGTTCGACGACGGGCCCAGGGAGCCGGCATAGCGCTTGGCAAAATCCTCGACCGAGGGACCCGGGGCGCCGAGGTTGTTGTATAGCTGGAGCTGGATGATCTGGATGCCAGCCTGCTTCAAAAGATCGAGTTTCCCAGCAACGGCAACGGTGCCGACTTGGCAGGTCGGACACCAACTGGCATAGAACCAGAGCATCACCGGCTGACCGCGGAACTCCGAGAGCCGGCGCTCGGTGCCATCCGCCGCGGTAAAGTCGATGTCAGGCGCCGGCGCCCCGATCTTGATGGGGGCCAGGGTTTGCGCGTTTGCCGCGGAGCCTGAGACGGAAGTGACGGCCCCGACGGGGATCATTGTGGCATAGGCGGCGAAGACGATTATCGCGAAGGCCGCGATGTTTCGCCCATAAGGCCAAAGGTGCTGGGAGCGTGACATTATTCGTTCCTCTTCGATCTGTCGGCAATCCTCGATCGTCAGGACCGGGCCTCTTCCGTGGTTGTGGCATCACCGGAGGTGCGCCCGCCGGGAAGCGCACAGCTACCCAAAATGTTCCTCGCGGCGAGGCGCAGCGAAAGCAGCAACAGAATTAGCGCAAATCCCAGAATTTCGAGCTCGTAGATGGCAAAGAATCCCTGAATTCGCCCGGAGATGCCGAAAATTTGCGGCGTGGTCGCGCCCAGGATCGCCAGCAGCGATGGCACCAACGGCGTGCAGCAGATGCTGGCCGGCAGGACGCTGGAAAGCGCGGCCCCCAGGCTCAGGGCGCCGCTTCGCTGCCGGATCGACGCCCGGAAGGCGTATAAATTGAGCGTGAGAGCCAGGCTGAGCAGTGCGGCGAGCGCAAGCGAAAAGAACAGCAACTCGGCGGTGAGGTAACGCAGCGAGATCAGACCGACCACCCCGCCGGTATAGGCAGCCGGCAGGGTGAAGACGTAGGCCGTGAGCGCGAGCGCGAAAAACCCAAGGGCGAGATAGCGATAGGGCTGGGATTGCAAAACCATTCTGATCGCGCTGATCGAGTTCATCGATGAGTCCCACACAGTTCGTCGATTTGAGGTCACTTGCCCGGAGGCCGATGATGCCACCTAGGCGTCGATGGCCAGGCGGCGTCGGCCACGGGGTTTTTGACGGTCCGCTCGCGCCGTGAGCCGAGGCGTCGTCGTTTGCTCCGGTCCCGGTTGAAAAGGATCATGGCAATACCGATTAGACTGAGGCCAATAACCGCCAAAGGGTTGGCGGCGATCCACGCGAATATCCCGAGGCCGCCGAGAAAGACGATGAGCAACGGCACCCCGATGCAGCAGGCCGCGATCCCCACGTAGCTGAAGATGTATGCGAGGAACTTTTCGTTCATCGGGACTCACCTCCGGTCATTCTCCGGCGGGCCCAAGCCACGTCGTTCGGTGGACCGGTGCGGGTCCGTATGCACGCCGCGCTCGGTCTTTCATTCTGGGTCGGTGACGCGGGGCTTCGAGTCGGCGCGCCGCGCCTCGATCGCCGGATCCGGATCGACCCTGCCGGATTTTGGTCGGCGCCAAAAGTAAACACCGCCGGCACCGAGGGCTAGTGTCAACGCCAGCCAACTCAGGCCGCCGTCAAACAACCATGCGCCAAGCCCGCTCAAGGCGCCAGCAGTCAAGAGAGTGAACCCAACGCAGCAAACCACCATGCCGAGCCCAAGGCCGACCATTGCGCCGGTTTTGGGTCCCTCGGGTTTCTTGTCCATCACGTCCTCCTCATCCTGCACAGCACGAAAGTTTCGACACATCCATATCGAAGGTCTGCGCGGCAAGCTTCAGGCCTTCGACCGTAGTAAGGTATGGAAAGATCATCTCACCGAGCTCCGCGTAGGTCATGCCCTGCTTAATGGCTATCGCGGCCGTCTGGATGCTGTCGGCACCCTCGGGGGCCAGGATATGGGCACCGATCAGCTTGTTGGTCGTACCGTCAGCGACGAGTTTGATCAGCCCGCGGGTATCGCGGGCCGCAAGCGCGCGCGGCACGTTGTCCAGAGACAGAACGGAGGTTTTTACGTCGATCCCCTGCGTCCTGGCAGCCGCTTCGGTGAGGCCGACACTTGCCACCTGCGGGTCGGTAAAGACGACGGCCGACATGGCCAGATTATCGTAGCTTCTCCCGTCCCCGTTCAGAGCATTGTTTGCCGCTATCTTGGCGCCATAGGCCGCCATGTAAACGAACTGGTCGCGGCCGGTTACGTCGCCAGCGGCATAGACGCCGGCCTTTGTCGTGCGCATCCGGTCATCGACTTTGATACCACCATTTGGCAACAACGCCACGCCGGCCTCTTCCAGACCTAGCCCGTCGGTATTGGCCTTGCGGCCAGCGCTTAGAAGAACCCGATGCGCTTCAAGGGTTTCGGCTGAGCCGTCAATGGTCACTGACAGGGTAATGCCGTTATCGCTCGTGCGGATGCTGTCGTATCCGCCGACGCGCCGCACGGTGATGCCTTCCTCTAAGAAATAACCGGCAAGCGCCTCGCTGATCTCGGGTTCACCTTCCGGCAGAAGCCGGCTGCGGAATACGATCGTCACCCTGACACCGACGCGGGCAAACATCTGCGCCAGTTCGCAGCCGACGTATCCCCCACCGATCACGATCATGGATTCGGGAAGTTTCTCCATTTCAAAAGCCGAAGTACTTGTCAGATACGGCACATCTTCAATGCCCGAAATAGGCGGCACGAACACATGCGATCCCGTTGCGACGATGATCTTGCCGGCATCAATGTGCTTTCCGTCCACCATGACGCCGCTATTCCCAAGACGGGCCTTTCCCTCCAGGTAGGCAACGCTGTTGTAGGCTGGCAGCAGGTCGATGTATTTGGCCTGCCGGAGCGAGGTCACAAGCTCGTCCTTTTGCACCCGCAGCGCGTTCCAGTCTTTGAGGCGAGCTTCGGCTGCGATCCCGGCAAATCGAGGCCCGGTGTTGGCATGATGAATGGCTTCGGCGGCGCGGATCAACGCTTTGGAGGGCACGCAACCCACATTGACGCAGGTACCGCCAATGATGCCGTGGCCGATCAGGGCGACCTGGGCGCCCTGATCGGCGGCGGTGATCGCGGCCGAAAAGCCGGCCGATCCCGCGCCTACGACGGCAAGATCGTAACGGCCGTTTTCCGGAGATGGCGAGCAACAGGTTTCGCTCATGAGGTTGTTTCCTTTGGTTCGGCGGACTGGCCACTATCCCGCTGCACGCAGGCGCGCAGATAGTAGGCAAAGGTGGCCACGGCGACGGCGGCCGCGATGGAGATACGCAGCGCGTAATTGAAGTCGAGCCAGAAGAGAAGCGCGGAGAGCCCAACGACCACCACCACGATCGCTGCCGTTGGCGATGGACCCTTGCGGCCGGAGCGCAGATAGAGTGCATAGGCGACCAGCCCCATGGATGCGAACAAGATCGGGAACAAGCCATAGTCCAGCCAGCCGACGATCGCCGACAGCCCGGCAAAACCGACGAGAACGACCAGGGCCGGCGTAAAACAACAGATCGCGGCGATGGCCACCCCGATGGAGCCGGTGCGAAGCATCTTCTTGTCTTTCGTCATGGCGTTTCGGTTTCCTTCAAGCGTTCCTGGAAGCGGTCGCCAACAACGATATGAAAATCGCTTTGCCGACCCGCAGGGTTTCGTCGAGGGACAATCGGATACTGTCGCTTTCGCCAGTTGATCGAGAACCTGGCTACCATGCGCCGGGCTACGAAGGGGTCGGTAAGAAGGCCAACCATGAACCTGTCGCGCACGCCATATCCTCTACTCGATCACTTCAGAGGGGAAACCGATCGCTTTCGTCGCGGCAGTCAGTGCCGCGGTATCTGTCTTCGCGTCGTCGAAGGTGACGACCACGGTGTCCTTCGAGAGAGAGAACTTGGCGCGGCTCACCCCGGGAACCTTGGCCAGGGTTTCCTTCACGATGTACCGGCAACCGCCGCAAGATAGCTTGCCGACTTCGAGGGTCACCGTGCGCTCGGCGGCAAGCCCACCGCTCGCCGCGAGGCCCGCCGCCAGGCAGCCTATGAGGGCGCCACGAATCTGGGTCTTCATGGTCAGGTCTCCTTTCTCACGCGCCCCTGGGGGTCAGGGAGAGCATGAAAATCGCCTTGAGAAAGGATGGATCGCTGCAACACATGGCATTACTCCGGGAGATGTCTCCTGGTGACCGGTATCCGCCACGGCCCCTGTCCACCCTCCTTCCGAAGCAGCGCCGAGGGCGCATCGCCCGGAATTCCTTCGCGCTGGTTGGCGGAACCTCTTGCGCGCCGGACCAGGTGGTACGCGAGGACGCCACCGCCCCCGACAGCAGCGAGGACCAGAATTGGATTGAGACCGCCGAACCAGGCCAGGATGCCGGCCGAGCCCGCGCCAACTAGGACGAGCGGCAACACGCAGCAGACGACCATTAGCGCCCCGGCCGCGAACACACCGAATATTTCCTTCATCGCAGTTGCTCCCGATGTTCAGTGGGCCTTAGCGCAGTACCTTCGAGGGATAGCCGTAATCCGTCGTGGCGGCGACCAGGGCCTCTATCTCCGTCTGCGTCGGGTCGTAGGTCACGGTGGCGGTCTTGGTGAGCATCGAGACCTTGGCATCGTGCACGCCGGGCGTCCGCATGAGCGCCTGTTTCACGAAATATGCACAAGACGAGCACCACATGCCGTCGACCTTGAGCTTTGCCGTGCGGAGGTTCTCTTGCGTCGGGGCGGCACTCGAAGACGCGGGCGTGGCGGCAGAGATTTGCGGCGAGGCCGGCGCAAGGAAACTCGAGTTGGCGAGCAACACGCCCCCGGTCAGCAGCGATACGCCGAAGAGGACAGCGACGACGGTGCGGTTCATGGCAATCTCCTTATCCCTGCCTAAATGTCCAGGAGCGCCGGCGCGACATAAGGGAACGCCAGAGCCGTAGCGACCAAAAGAGTCGCGGACCACAGCACCACCCTATTGAACCGATCCGACCGCGGCGTCACGCACCCGGCGCCGGGCTCACATTCGTTTGCCCGTGGTCTGCGATAGACCAAGTAGAACCCGCCGGCGAGGAAAGCAGCCGTCGGTATGAGGAAATATAGCTTATACGGATAGAGCGCGGTCAGGTTGCCGATCCATGCCCCGGTCACGCCCAGGCTGAACAGCGCCAGCGGCAAAATGCAGCAGGACGACATCGCCACGGCGCCCAGCACGCTGCCGCCAACGAACAGCGACTTTTTGGTCGTCTCATCGACGCCGGGCCTGGGGGACGCCAAAACCCGAGCGCTCCGGTCTGCCGAAGGGCTTTGAGCGGTCATTCGTTCCTCGTTCAACTTCGTGCCAAACTCAACCTAGCCTCTGTACCAGCTACAGGTTCAAGTCGTATTTTCATCACAAGCCCGTGAGTCGAAAATGCCGCCAAAAGAAACGGGACTACATCGCGCTGCCTACCTAGGCGGTGGGGATTCATGGCCGTCACTATCAAGCCGTGCTTTGGCAGGCAGGTGGCGGACTCATTTCAGCGACCACACCGAGTCACCTTGTAGGCGGTCCCCTATTTGGCTTAATCCCCAACGACTTAGGAGAATTGGCATCCTCCGTGCGCCGCTAGCGCACGCTTCTTATCAGCTCAATGATCGCGCGAAACTTCTCCTCCGACAGCTTACGGCCGAAATCTTTGGGCATCATGCCCTGGGGAAACCCTTGGGCGATCTCGGCGTCGGGTGTGACGATCGAGCGGCGCAGGTAGGCTTCGTCGGCGACGACCTCCCGGCCGTTCGCGAGCGGCCGCCTGCGCCCGTAAAGTCCTTTCCACGTGGGACCCGGGCGGCGGCTGCCGTCCAGCGAGTGGCACGAGGCGCAGCCGGAGCGGCGTGCGAGCTTGGCACCGCGCTTAACGAGGTCGGCATTGACCGTCTCCTGCGCGGCCGCTACCGCCACGACACGGAGGGGGGGTCCGTTCGTCGCCGCCCCGGCGAGCGAGGCCACGCCGGCCAAAAGTCCGGCGGCGGCCAGTGCGACCGCATCCCCGCGCGTCATTGATCCTTCATCGGGAAATCAGCCGGGTCGGTGAGGATGGTCCACAGTGCGTCGACCTTCGAACCCGGCGCCATTTTCGGGCTTACCCTGACCCGCACCACGCGGTACCAGGCCCCTTCCGCGGGCGCCCGATAGACAAAAGCCATGCAAAGGCATGTCAGCCACGTTTGAGGGCCCAGGCTGACCGGGGATTCGCGGTGCGGCATGACCATGAATCCCACCTCGGCTGACGTCGGATTGCGGAAGGCGAACGTCACCATCCGCCCCTCACCCGGCGCGAGGAAAACGACGTCGCCGGTGATCCGTTGCCCGACCGGAAGGGACTCCCCCTTGGGCAACGACTCCATGGCCCAAAGGCTGTCCACTTCGGGAGACGGCTCGTAGAACTCGACCCCCGCGCCCGCCAGCGGTTTGGGCGCGTAGGCTAAGCTCAACCGCAACGCGACCTTGCCAGGCGGCGGTTCGGGGATGTCGGCGGTGCGGTCGGCAAGAAGGTTCAGAAGAAGTGGATCGGCCGCCCACGCGGAGCGGTCCGGCACCAGGGCGCTCACCCCAAAGCCGATGAGCACCGCAACAGCCACGTGCAATCTTTTCATCGCACCCTCCCTACTCACTCAGCAATATGACCGGCCACTCGACGATGACCTTGGCTCCGATCGGCGTGTTCGGCCCGACCCCGACCTTGAGAGTTCGGTAAAAGGCCCCACCGGCGGGCGCGGAAAATGGGATCGCCGCGCACCAACAAATCGCCCGCGCGAACGGCAAAGCGACGACCGGATCAATTTGTGGCGCGTTGACCAGGAACTCGATTTCGCGGTCGGTCGGGTTCTCGTAGACGACCTGCACCGTGTAGAATTTGCCGGGCTCGACGAAGGCTATGCCGTTCTTGAGTTCCTGCCCTTTCGGCACACTCTGCCCTTTGGGCGCGGAGACGGTTGTGAAGACCTCGCTCACCTCAGGCGCCGCGAGATAGAACTTGAACTCTCCGGGAATGTCGGCGTTCACCGCCGTCGCCAGCAACTGAACCGTCACCTTGCCGGCCGGAGGAGCCGGCAAAAACATCGTACGGCTCGAGGCGATGCCGAAGACGTCGAGTTGGACCGTTTGGCCTTCAGCCGCCAGGACCGTGCCGTGCTCCCCTGTGTAGCCACGGCCGGGCACGAAGAGCAGCGCGGCGGCCGCCAACGGAATCGCCACGGCGAATGCCCAGAATCTCGGCGATACAGACATCGCTTACCTCCCCTTTGCTCGCTGTATCGATTCGCCGCCTAATGCGGCAGCGCTTTCGATTATGATCGGCAGGTTAATCCCTGTACCAGGTGCAGGATCAAGCTTGGTTTTTTTCACAATGACGTGAGCCGGAGAATCGTAATATTTTGGCTTCCGCTATCCGTCCATCCGACAGCTCGGCCGCTATTCCTTGACCACCAGCTTGTAATCCGGCGTGGTGTTCAACGGGCAGGAATAGACATATTCACCCGGTGTGAGGTCGATTTCGTAATCCTCGGTTTCGCCGGTCATGAGGCCGCCTCCGGAGACGCTCGGCAGTCTCAGGCGGTCGATCAAACCGTCGCCCCGCAACCAGAATCCCAACTCGTAGGGTACGTTTTTGTTGGTCACCCGAAAGATGTACGCCCCTGGCTTGAGCACGAGCGGTTCCGAACTGGCGACACGTTCCTCGCCGGTTCTAGCGTTGATTGCATCACAGTCCGCCTTCTTTGTGGTCGTGTAACCTCGATCGATTCCGTTCTCGGATTCAATGAACTGGCAGGGAATC
>SMVA01333047.1_pt1 | contig 10695 bp, 7 predicted proteins | sample 2456451 | NCBI WGS metagenome assembly SMVA01 (sample SAMN11095933, study PRJNA526329) | marine sediment metagenome | biome: Marine sediment; feature: Surficial sediment; material: Deep marine sediment; isolation source: Hadal surficial sediment | place: Pacific Ocean | collected 2014-05 | depth 0-1...
AGAAGCGCCTCGGGTGTACTATCGCGTCCGGTAAAGCCGGTGCCTCCCGTGGTGACGATGACTGCGATGTCGGGATCAGCGATCCATTGGGAAATCTGCGCTCGTATCTGATATATGTCATCTACCACGATTGCCCTGGCGTTGAGTGTATGTCCATCTTCACGAATAAATCCTGCGAGCAGGTCGCCAGAGGTGTCATCGGCCGCTGTGCGAGTGTCTGATACGGTAAGCAGGGCGCAGTTCAAACTAGTCATGATAGTGAATGTGTCCCGAGTTTCAGGTTACCGCAAAGCGCGGATAAGTATTTTCTTCAATGAAATCTTCAACTTAGCGAGCAGGTTTGATTATCCAGAGGCAAGTGATTACAGTACCGCCGAATTCTACACCTAGTTGTTTCAGCCGTGGATAAAACGCTCCTTGAAGGAGATAGGCTGTATCTCATCGCAGAGAGCTTAGCTCAAGACTTCTCCCTTTTCCCCAGTACTGAAAGCGAAGAACTGCTTCCGGGCCTCATGGCTGACTCGGAGATTCAGCGCCAGTGCGAATTCCTGAGCAATCTGGATATAGATTCCTATATCGAGCAGGTGGTGGCTCGGGCCGAAGACCCGGGTCGCATCGCAGCCCCCGGTGTCATCGCTCAACTCGGCCAGGTGGTGGAAGAAGTTTCCCGAGGACCATTCTACGCAGCGATCGTGGATATGGATTTTTATGGAGAAACGAGGGCGGTTGGTTTCATCGCACACGATCGTTCGGTAAAAAACGGTATGTGGATGCCCGAGCATCATCTGCTGGCCGCCGACCGGTTGCAGGAGTACGCCAAACGCTCGATCCCCATCGTTGCATTGATGGATACGCCCGGGGCTGATGCGGAAGAGCAGGCCAACCGGGAAAACCAGGCTCACAGCATTTCGCGGCTCATTACCGAGATGAGCAACGTCGACGTACCCAACGTTGGCATCATCTTTGGCCTCGGTTACTCCGGTGGTGCGATCCCCCTTGCGGCAAGCAACATGATTCTCTCGGTACGCGACGGTGTGTTCAGCACTATTCAACCCAAGGGGCTTGCCAGTATTGCACGCAGGCTGAATCTGTCGTGGCAGGAGTGTGCGAAATATGTCGGTTTGTCCGCGTGTGAGTTGCATACCCAGGGCAACATCGACGGCGTTATTGATTACGTACCAGGGGAAACGGACGAGAAGCTGGAAAATCTGCGGATTGCGATTGTCGGCGCGGTTCAGCGTATCGAAGAACGTGTCAAGGAATTCGTCGCTGAAAACCCATACATTCTCGATCACTATCGACAGAGTTTGCAACGATTCTTGAATCCATCGGAGCAACTCAAACGCATGCAGGCTGGCGCGTCACTGAAATTGACTAGGAACCCAACGGAGTATTTAAACGTTTTTGGTGTGGCTTACCGCTACCTGCGTTATCTCAAGGTGCGTCAGCGGATAAAGTCCACGAGCACCCAACAATACGGACGCTTGTCAAATCAGGAACTTCCCACCGGTGAACTCGACAAACGCGCCGAACTGGAACGGCGCCAGACGTTTCTCAAGTGGTTGCAGGATCCCGACAAAGTGGTCTACGACGACGCGTTGTCGAAATCGTGGCGAAATTACAACGAGAAGAAGCAGGTTGTGCATGACGAACGTGGCCGGATTGCGCAATTGTTGTTTGGCGAACCAAAGAAGAATTACGAAGAAGCTCGTTCTAATCTGATCTCCAGCGTTGGCATTTTCCTGTTTAATCGCTGGAAGGCGGAAGCGGTAGGAAATCTGCGTGCGCTGAAAGAATTTCTCAACAATCACCAGGATATCCGCCAGATATTGCGGATTTCCGATCTCAACAATTCACGGGGTCTCATTGGAGCGCTCAGGGCAGATTCAACGTTGCTTGGGGTGATGCGCGATGGTTTTTCCCATGAGGGGAAAAAGCTGCTGCGCGAAGGTGGTGTGGATGAGAAGTCCGATGTTTTTCTCAGTAATCAACTTACCGCGGATCTGAATCTGGTGATTACGGGTAGACGGCTGAATGATGTGATCGAAGATCAGGGCGGACGGTTTCTTGCACTCAGTAATGGTGGTGCTTCGGATGTTGCCGTCAATCGTGCCATTCTCGTCGATCGTTATGGTGACTTCATCGACGCGGCCGATATGGGTGGTTCGCCTGTGCCGATGAGTGACATGACCGTGCTCGATGTTCTCATCGGTGATGATCTGCGTCGTGACTTCGTCGCTGAATGTGAAAATCTGCTGCTTTTCGATTCTGTTTACGATCAGATCATCGTCAACCTCGATTCTATCGCCGAAGAGGCCCAGTCGGGGCAGTCACTGTCCAAGAACACACTTCGTCAATTGATCGAAGCACCGTTCGAATTTGCTGCCAGGGGAATCACGCTGGGTGAGATAAGTGAAGATCGAGCCGGCAGCGATCCTGCGCTCGACTTGCGCGAGCAGTTCATCGATTGGTACCTGCGTGTCATAAAGATGCCCAAAGGCTTTGAGTTTTTCAGGGCGGTGGAAGAATGGAAGAAGATCAGTTTTGCTCATCTGTCCGATACATTGTTTGTGGTGGTCACTCACCTGTTTGAGAACCTGCTGCTCTCGTTTGTACAGTCCGAGCGCGAAGGCAGAGCCTATAACGGACGAATTTCCCCAAAAAATATCGGGCGTAAGAAGGATTTCTGGAACCGGCTGAACATCGCCTACCGGGACCTGCTGATTCAAAACGTTCTGCGCGATATTAAGAATCGCAGCAATATTGGCTTTGAGACTTTCATTGAAACCTACTTCACCGATTTTGAAGAGCGGTTCGGCGATTTGTTGAGCACGGATCCCTGCGATTTTCCCGGGTTTCGTTTGTCTATAGAAAGCGCACTGGCCAAGAACATACCTCCGTGCGGGATTGTTACTGGAATTGCCAATTTCAAAGACAACAAAGGGGGATTGCCCGTTGGTGTCGTTGTTTCGAACGTTGCCTTCCAGGCAGGTTGTTTCGACATGGCGAGTGCAGAGAAATTTTGCAAGCTGCTGGTGGAGTGTGCCGAGCAGCATCTTCCGGTTATCTGCTTCATTTCATCGGGAGGAATGCAAACAAAGGAAGGCGCCGGTGCGCTTTTTTCCATGGCTGCGGTGAACGATCGTATTACGCGCTTTGTACGAGATCATGATTTACCGGTGATCGTGTTCGGGTACGGCGATTGTGTGGGAGGCGCGCAAGCAAGTTTTGTTACTCATCCTCTGGTGCAGACCTACTACTTTTCGGGCACGAGCATGCCGTTTGCGGGGCAGATCCTCGTGCCTTCGAACCTATCGTTGAACGGCATCCTTTCCAACTACCTGTCACAGGTACCGGGCGCGATGCAGGGCTTGGTCAAACATCCGTTCCAGAATGAACTCGACGACGAACTCAGGCGCATCGATCCGGAGATTCCGTTGCCGCAGGAGTCGGTAACGGACGTGGTGCTTCGGGTGATGTCGGGTGTGCTGAGTCAACAACGTCCGGTTGTGGTTGCACACCGACCCAAACATACCGATGTCGATCTGATCAAACCGGTACGTCGGGTTTTGATTCACGCACGCGGTTGTACTGCGGCAAAACTCATTCGTATCGCGCAGAAGAACAACATCGAGGTGGTTCTGGTTCAGTCCGACCCGGACATGGAATCCGCTGCGGTCGATATGCTGTGGGAACGTGACAGTGTCGTCTGTATCGGCGGCAACACACCGGATGAAAGTTATCTCAATGCCATGAGTGTGTTGAGTGTGGCGGAACATGAAGGTGTGGATGCCCTGCACCCCGGAATTGGTTTCCTCTCGGAGAACGCTCAGTTTGCCGAGCTTTGCCGCAGCCACGGTATCAACTTCATCGGCCCACCCGTTTCCAGCATGGAAACGATGGGTAACAAGTCCAACGCCATCAATACGGCCCTGCGCCTCGGTGTGCCTGTGGTCCCTGGCAGTCACGGCATTTTGACCAACGAAGAGCGAGCCGCCGAAGTGGCTGAAGATATCGGTTATCCGGTGCTCATCAAAGCGGTACACGGTGGTGGTGGAAAGGGGATTCAAGTGGTGGAAACTGCGAGCGAATTTCACGAGCAGTTCCATCGGGTGCGCGCTGAAGCGCGTAGTGCGTTCGGTAACGGAGACGTGTACCTGGAGAAGTATATTACCTCGCTGAGGCATATCGAGGTGCAGCTTCTGCGCGACACGCATGGCAATACCAAGGTGTTGGGTCTGCGGGATTGCAGCGTGCAACGCGACAAGCAGAAAGTGTTCGAGGAATCCGGCTCGACGATGTTGCCCGAGCACCTCGAAAAAGCGGTGCTTGAATATTCGGCGGCTATTGCCGATGAGGTGAACTATGTTGGCGCGGGAACCGTGGAGTTCATCTACGATCTCGACTCGAACGAAATTTACTTCATGGAAATGAATACCCGGCTGCAGGTCGAGCACCCGGTGACCGAATGGGTATCGGGAATCGACATAGTCACTCAGCAATTTCGAATTGCCTCGGGTGAATCCATTGCGGACCTCGCACCGACCAGTGACGGGTACTCGATTGAAGCAAGAGTGACGGCCGAAAAAGTTCAGATGTCGGCGAGCGGTGAGTTGGTGTTCCGGCCGCACCCCGGGAAAATCGTCGACTTCGAATTCCCCCACGAGGATGGCGTGGAGGTCATCGAGGCGGCGGGTGCCGGTAAGCTGGTCTCTCCGTACTACGACAGCATGCTGGCTCAGGTAATCGTCCACGCCAAGGGTCGCCGCCGGGCAATCAATAAATTGCTCGCTTACCTTGAACGTGTGCGGGTCACCGGAATCTGTACCAACATTCCGTTGTTGAAACGGGTTTTACAAGACGAGGTCTACATAGAGGGTACTTACGATACGAATTACCTCCCGGAGTTTTTGCAGAGAATTGACGCAAAGAGTCTCATCGATGAGATAGAGCGTGCGGCAGGTGAACAACTGGCAGCTATCGATCTGGCTGCCATCAAGATCGAAGACAGCGATGAACTCAAGGTGTTGTCGCCAACCACGGCAATTTTTTATACCACACCGACGCCTGGCGAGCCGCAGTTTGTGGCAGTCGGGGACAAGATTTCCGTCAACGATACGTTGGGCCAACTCGAAGCCATGAAGATATTCACCCCGTTGTCGTTGGCGGATTTCAACATCGAGGCAGAACTGTACGACGCGGAGATGGAGTTTGAGGTCACTCGCATCAATATGGCCAATGGCCAGCAAGTGAATGCGGGTGATCTGTTGTTTGTCGTCAAACCCTCAACCGGTTAATCCGGCGAGATCCAACACTCCTTTGGCGATACAACCCGTGGCGATGGTGAGAATCACGCGGCCGCTCAGGGTCTTGAACGATTCGTCGTTCAGTTTCTCCAGCAAACGGGTGCCGATTCTCGACCCGAATATGGCGGTGAGCATCGCGATCCCATAAAACCAGGCAGGTATCGATTCGTTCACACCGATGATGAGCCCGTAATAGCCGAGTTTCAGCACATGGCCGATGGTCTGGGTGATGGCTTTACTCGCAACGATCTGATGGCGAGTGAGCGGTGTATTCAGATAGAAGACGTCAAGCAGGGGTCCTGAAGCGCCTGCGAGAAGTTGTGCCGCGGTAACGACGCCCCCACAGGCAAAAGCCGTTGGCATGCGCTTGATGTCGAGCCCGGAAAGGTAAGGGCTCAGCCGCGCAAGCCATGGGAACGAGCCGATTAGAATAAGAATGAGCGCCGAGTCGGGTACCAGGGTGACCGCGGTAAAAAGCCCGAGGACGGTGCTCGCGCCAAGCAGGTAAGGTGGGAGGATGTGCCATTGAATATGGCCGCGCAGGAACCAGGCTCGTGAACCGTTGGCCGTTGCCTGAACAGCACCGTGAATCATCATGGCGGCCGCGACGGAAACCGTCGAAACCAGAATAACCATCAGAATCATCCCGCCCGCCATACCGAGAATGCCCGACAGGATGCTGGTGCCGAGAACGCTGAGCAGGAGGACGAGATTCAATATCATTCGGTTCCGGTGGATCAAGGGTCGAACAACAATTTGAGCACTGTTTCGTTACATGAAAAAAGCGAATATAAGGAATATAATCGTCGCCAAAATGGAAAGAAGAACTTCGTGATCGAAAATCTGGAAACGCTGGTGACCCTGTCCAAGACCGGCACCATGATGGAGACGGGCACGGTTCTGAAGATCTCTCAGTCGGCGGTCAGCAAGCGGATTGCAACGTTGGAGCGTTACTACGACCGAGCGCTCATCGAACGTCATGGCCGACGCGTGGTACTCACCCACCATGGAACTCGATTGGTTGAGAAGGTCACTCCATTGATCTCGGAACTGCGTGGGGTGTTTCTCGAAGACAACGCGCTGCGCAAAGGCAAGATCATCCTCGGCGTTTCCGATGCGATTCTGGCCAGTTGGGGTCCCCGGTTGTTCGCCCAGGTTCGGGAGCAGATGCCGCAGTTGGAAATGACGTTTCATGCCCAACGTTCGCCAGTGGTTCTGGACCGTATCCGGTCGGGCGAGTACATGGTGGGCCTCTGCACGGGATTTTCGGATGCGGACGCGGATTTACAGAGCGAGGTGGTACGACTCGAACCCATGGTCATCGTTCCGTCGGCACTCGAGGCGATCGACTACGAGATAGGGGATGAACTTCAGGTGATTACCATCGAATCGCGTTCGGGTGCCTGGCGTTCGATCGAGGACGATCTCAAACGGCTGCATTTGCGGCGCGAGGTGTCGCTCGAGTCGTTTTTCTCGGTGGCGCAGATGGCGTTGGCGGGTTTTGGTCATGGTCTCGTGCCCGCGGGGGTTGCCGCCACCCTCGGCATCCCGAAAAACAAGCTGATTTCGTTGGATGGTGTCGGGCTCAATCGTCCGGTGCGTTTCGTCGCGCGCAAGTCCATGTTCGCGCAGCCGTTGATACAGAGTTTCTATTGCGCTGTGGCGGAGTTGGCTGGAAAGGAGCCAATTTAATGTCAGGGCGGGGTGTCTCGCACCTGATCATCTTCCCTCGCTAACCCGACCCTGGCGTTCCGCGAAGGATTCTCGGCACCAATGGGCGAGCGCCTTGACCCAATCAGCGTCGTCGTTGAGACAGGGCACCAGGTTGAGTTCCTGCCCACCCGCTGCCAGAAAGATTTTTCTGCCGCGAATGCCGATTTCTTCCAACGTCTCCAGGTTGTCGACAACGAAGGCGGGACAGGTAACGACGAGGCGTTTGACGCCTCGGCTTGGCAGTTGCTGCAGCACCTCGTCGGTATAGGGAGTCAACCACGGTAATCGCCCAAGCCTCGATTGGAAGCTCACTGAATATCGTTCGTCAGCTATCTGCAGGCGTTCGGCCAGTAACTGCGAGGTGCGATAACACTGGTGGCGATAGCAGCTCTCATGGGCCTTCGATGGAGTCGTACAGCAGTCGTTCGATTGCAGACAGTGATTGCCTGTCGGGTCGGCCCGGGTGACGTGCCGTTCAGGCAATCCGTGGTAACTCAACAACAGATGATCCCATTGGCTGGGCAGATGTGCATGGATAATCCCCGCCAGGGAATTTATGTAGCCGGGCCGGTCGAAGAATGGTGCCAACACCCGAACGTTCATGTCGAGGTTGTTGTTGGACAGTATTTTCTGGACCGCTTCGATGGAAGTTGTGCGGGTGGATTGTGCGTGCTGCGGATAAAGGGGCACGAGAAGCAGATCGCGCACACCCAGCTTAAGAAGCTCGTTGAGCTTGTTTTCGATGCTGGGTTCGCCATAGCGCATTGCCAGGGCACACGGCATTGGGAAATGACCCGCTAACGAAGCTTCCAGAGCGTTGCTGTGCAGGAGTAGAGGCGATCCATCAGGCTCCCAGATGCTCGCGTAGGCCGTGGCACTGCGTGCGGGTCTAAATGGCAGAATGATGCAGGAGACGATGAGTCGCCGCAGCATCCACGGTACGTCCAACACGTAGGGATCCATGAGAAACTGATTCAGATAACGGCGTACGTCCGCTACTTCGGGAGATTTTGGGGTGCCGAGATTAACCAGCAGAATCCCTCGCGACACAGCTTTTCCTTGTTGTGGTTCCCGGTCATGTGGTTGTGTACGAGTCGAACAACCTAAGCGCTTCGAGGACTAATCGATGAGGCTTTTTTGTTCCCAGATGATGAGATAGTATCCGCGCTCCCTCGAGTTGTCATGGGCGAAACCTTGGCCGTCATTATCGACTACGACGCAGGAAATCTGCGCAGCGTGCAGCGTGCGTGCGCGGAAATAGGGCTCGAGGCGGAAATCACCGCCGATCCCGAGCGCGTCAAGCAGGCCGACAGAGTCATCTTTCCGGGGGTGGGCGCGGCCGGCAGCGCGATGAGAAGCTTGTGCCGCCGAGGGATGGATGTCGCCTTGAAGACCGTGATCGACTCCGGTCGCCCGGTGCTTGGAATCTGTCTGGGTCTGCAGATTTCCCTGGATCGCTCCGAAGAGAATAATCAACGTACCCTGGGTTTCATTCCCGGTGATGTGCGTCGTTTTCGCTTCGACAATCCTGAGCTCAAAATCCCGCATATGGGCTGGAACGAAGTGCGTGTGCTCAAACCCCATCCGTTGTTGGAAGGCATAGAAGCAGGAGATGAGTTCTATTTTGTCCACGGTTACTTTCCGCAGCCGCAGGATCAGGCAGACGTTTACGCGGTGACGGAATATGAGTCTGAATTCGCGAGTGCGATAGCACGAGGAAACTATTTTGCCACTCAGTTTCATCCGGAGAAGAGTGGTCGGGTGGGCCTTCGACTACTGGCGAAGTTCAAAGACTGGGATGGCAAATGTTGAGTAAACGTTTGATCGCGTGTCTGGATGTGCGCGATGGCAAGCTAGCCAAGAGCGTCAAATTCATGGACACCAGAGATATCGGCGATCCGGTGGAAAAAGCGCGCGAATACTACGAGGATGGACTCGACGAGTTGGTGTTCTATGACATCACAGCCTCGAGCGACAAACGCAACATCATGCTGGATGTGGTAGAAAAAGTTGCCGAGCAGGTTTTCATTCCTCTGTCGGTCGGTGGCGGGGTTCGCTCGGTCGCCGATGCCACCGATCTGAGGCTTGCCGGGGCTGAGAAGATCAATGTCAATTCCGCCGCGGTAGAGCGTCCTGCGCTCATCAGCGAATGTGCAGAAGCCATTGGGGATCAGAACATCGTATTGTCCATGGACATTCGTCGAGTCGAACGAAACAAACAATTCCCTTCCGGCTACGAGATTGTGATAAACGGCGGACGCACGCCCATGGGCATCGACGCGCTGGAATGGGCCCTGAAAGGGGAGAAGCTCGGGGCAGGTGAGCTCGTCATCAATTCAATAGACGCAGACGGCACCCGTGACGGCTATGAGCTGACGCTCACCGCCATGCTTGCACAGGCCGTGCGTATTCCTGTCATTGCATCGGGTGGTGCCGGCAAACCCGAGCACCTTTACGATGTGCTGACGACCGGCAAGGCGGATGCTGCTCTTGTCGCGTCCATGGTCCACTACGGTGACTACACCGTCAGCGAGTTGAAAAAACACTTACATGACCAGGGGGTCAAGATGAGGATGTCGTGGTGATGAAAGCAATCGTCGTTATAGAGAAGAAGCTCGTCTGGCAAGAGGCTGCCGAACCCGAACTGGGCATTGGCGAGGTTCGTATCAAGGTGCATGCGAGCGCGGTCAATCGTGCGGATCTCATGCAACGTCAGGGTGTTTATCCCCCGCCTCCTGGTGCGAGTGACATATTGGGCCTCGAGTGTGCGGGTGAGGTACTCGAGGTGGGTGAAGGGGTAACCCGTGTGGCGTTGGGGGACGCGGTTTGTGCGTTGCTTGCAGGTGGTGGCTATGCGGAGCAGGTTGTCGTTCCGGCTGGACAGGTGTTACCCATTCCCGAAGGGCTGACGATGCTCGAAGCGGCGGCGATTCCCGAGGTTTTCGCTACGGCTTATCTGAATCTCTATATTGAGGCAGGTCTCAAAACCGGCGAGCGCGTATTACTCCATGCGGGTGCCAGCGGAGTTGGCACCGCCGCCATCCAGCTGTGTGCGACTACTCACAACCCCTGTTTCGTGACCGCGGGCAGTAGCGAGAAGATTGCGCGTTGCCAGGCGCTTGGTGCTGATGGAGGATGGAATCGGCACGAGGGAAGTTTTCAGGCTTCGGTCATGGCATGGTCTGGTGGCACTGGCGTGGATGTCATCCTCGATCCGGTCGGGGCAGGTTATCTCGCGGACAATCTCATCAGTTTGAACACCGATGGGCGGCTCGTCGTCATCGGCTTGATGGGCGGCATGGAAACCTCTCTCAACCTCGGGCTCATGATGATGAAGCGGTTGCGCATTATTGGCTCGACGCTGCGGGCCAGACCGATTGCCGCCAAGGCCATGATTATGGATGCGTTGCGTAAGCAGGTCTGGCCGTGCCTCGAAGCCGGCACGATCAAACCCATCGTGGAAAAGGTCATACCCATCGCCCAGGCCGACGCCGCTCACGCCCTTATCGGCGGTAACGAAACCTTCGGTAAGGTGCTGTTACAAATCGTTTAACGACTCCAGTTGGGCATTCAGGGTCGCGAGTGCCGCGCGAGCATCGTCGGCTTTTGTTCGTTCTTTAGCGACTACGTCCGCGGGCGCTTTCGCGACGAAGTTCTCATTGTCGAGTTTGCCTTC
>SMVA01060511.1_pt1 | contig 10694 bp, 12 predicted proteins | sample 2456451 | NCBI WGS metagenome assembly SMVA01 (sample SAMN11095933, study PRJNA526329) | marine sediment metagenome | biome: Marine sediment; feature: Surficial sediment; material: Deep marine sediment; isolation source: Hadal surficial sediment | place: Pacific Ocean | collected 2014-05 | depth...
AAACTCTTTATCGCAATATTCGAGTTTCATCCTTGTCTGAAAATCCCCATGACGTACCCGGTCATAACTACCTGCAAATCGACTATATTTTTTTATTTCAGGAAAAGTACTTACCAGATTCTGAGCAAATGGAAAAGCAAAGATGGGGCTTAGTTTATTCGATTCTGATCCGGGGTCGGCACCTGACCCTGTTTGGACACGATAAATGTTCTCATGATTCTCAAAATCCTTGTCAAAAGAAAACTCATTGTTAAGATACAGCGCAACAAGAGTAACTACTGAAATGGATAAAGCCAGCCCGCAAATCTTAATCAAGCTATACACCCGCTGTTTGTTCATTATCCGGAAGGCAAAAACAAAATATATGGGAATCGTAATTAGAGGATTTCTATCGTGAAATCCTTTACCACTTCTGGAAAGAGTATACTTATTGATAAATCTGAATGCATTAAACCAATACTTTATCCTGGCTCCGAGCATCCCGTCTTTCTTCATATCATCATAAAACCGTTCCTCCAAATCACCCAGAATGGATTCCTGTAAATGATTTTTGCAAAACCATTTCAGAAATCTTTCACCCAATTCCGGAGGCCTTTTCATATTTTAACATCTTTAAGGACGTGTTTTGGTATTTTATCGTATAAAATACGTCTTGAGTCCCTTGCTCGAACAAGGGCCTTTTTCCCTGCATCAGTAATTTCAAAAAGTCTTTTTCTGCGTCCTCCTCTTTTTTTAGTTGCTCCGCCAATACTTGAAACAACTAATCCTTTTTCTTCGAGCCTGTATAGGGCAGTATGAACACTGCTTAAAGTAACTGGTCGGTTTATATCATCTTCAATTGCTTTGGTTATTGACAAACCATAAGAGTCGCCATCATAGTATGCAACTAATAAAAGTACGATTTCTTCAAATTCACCAATATTCATATTATTTACCTATTCGTAAAACAAATATAAAAAAATTGTTAATGACAACAAGCTATCCGATGGTTAAATATGGAGTACAGAAAACATGAGAGCTGGTGGGAATTATTATGACTTTAATCTTCCAGATATCAATGCTAAATTTCACACGCATCCAATCAAATCAGTAAACATCTTAAAATGAGGGGGAGTAAAACTGAGGTTATCCAAGGCTTCCATGAATAAACCTTTCTCATAAAAATCTACTTATTTTTCTCTTTTACGGAGTTTTATTTCTTCGTATTAACCATATTTAATGGTTATGAAGAAGCTTTTTACTTTGCAGATTGGGTATGGTTTTTTTCTCATTGTGATTATTTTTTCCTGTAAGGCGTCTCTGACATATACCTATTCCGCTACTGTTAACGGAAAAAACAAGCTCATTAATTTCATCGTTCCCGGAGGCTATATAAGCGCCCCATTTTTTCGAATTGACTCTGCCACCACCTCAAAATTATTTGTATACCCTGACTCTTCCTCTTTCTATATTTCGCAGGATGATCCCTTTTATTCACCAAATTTCGTGGATGTATCTGCATCTGATATGGATAGTATGATCGTTTCTAAAAAAGATACTGTATGGGTATTTTATGGAATTCACAATGATCAATTTTGGACCGAAATTCATCTGGATCGAAAGATCTGGTTTGGGTATAATAATGTACCTGTTTCACAAAAAGTATTATTTGATGAAAGTGTACAGAAAACAATGAAAAAGTGGGGGTTCTTCGTGAAGGCAAGAAGAAATTAAATATATGATCTGTCAAAAATTAAATTGCATTCAATTCCTATGGATTATATTTAGAAAAGTGATTTTCTCCTTAGAATTGCTGAATAATCTAAAATAATGCGGATAAAAGAAGTCAGTTTCGTAAAAAGCAGTGATCACATCAGTAAATGTCCTGAGTCAAAAAAAGGAGAGTTTGCTTTTATTGGAAGATCCAATGTGGGAAAATCTTCACTGATCAATATGTTGATGGATCGAAAGAAACTGGCTAAAATTTCATCAACTCCGGGTAAGACACAACTCATCAATCATTTTATTGTAAACGATCAATGGTACCTGGTAGACCTGCCGGGCTATGGCTGGGCGAAAGCCAGCAAGGTAAATAAAGCCAAGTGGGAGAAGATGATCCGCTCCTATCTTTTGAATAGAGAGAATCTCGCTTTGGTGTTTGTCCTGATCGATGTTCGGCTTCCTCCGCAGGAAATTGATATAGAGTTTATTTCTTGGATGGGCGAAAAGCAAATCCCATTCATGCTGATTTTCACCAAAACAGATAAACTTTCAAAAAACAAAACCCAGGGTGCTATCAGTAAGTATCGGCACACGTTGTCAAAAAATTGGGAAGAGATACCTGATATGATTGCGACCTCTGCTGTCAATGGGACTGGTAAAGAAGCGATACTCGAGTATATTGAAAAGGTTTTGCAAGAGATTCACTTCTAATACTGAAGGATTCATTTAGCTTTGTCGATAGATAAATTAACATGGAATACAAAGACATCGCAGCCGTATCAGGTAAGGGAGGATTATTCCGGATTATTTCACCAAACAAATCTGGTGTAATTCTGGAGTCTTTGAATGAGGAGAAAAAACGGATGATCGCAGGTATGAAAAACCGAATTTCTGTTCTTGAAGAAATATCAATCTATACCAAAACCAATGACGGTTCTACTCCTTTGAAAGAAGTAATGCAGGCTATTTATAAAGAATTTGGTGATGATCCCGGAATTGAATCCAATTCAGATGGGGAAGAGTTGAAAGCATTTATCAAACATATTTTACCTGAATATGATGAGTCACGGGTGTATGTTTCGGATATTAAAAAAGTAGTGAATTGGTATGGTATTCTACTACAAGAAGCTCCTGATTTATTAAAACAAAAAGAAGAGGAGGGGGAGGGGGAGTAATGTCCAATGTTCAATTGGTACTGCTCAATATCCAAAAAGATATTAAGTTACCCCCAACAGAAATAAATAATCGTGAAAATATAGATATGGAAGTCCTTCGTTCCTATCTTGTCAAGGTTATAAGTGAACTGTTGGATAAGGATTTTAACCGCCTTATACAAGCGATGTACAGGATTGACATATCGGAAAATGAGTTTAAAAGTGCTTTAAGTACAATAAACCCGGAGGGAATTCCTGAAGAGATTGCAAATCTGGTAATCAAAAGAGAACTGGAAAAAGTGGAATCCAGGAAAAAATATTCTTAACTCTATTGCATATATAATGATTCTACCTTCTGAACCATGTACTCTGAGCCTACAAAAAATGGTACCTGCTCATGAATACTTTCTGGTTGAATATCGAGAATCCGGTTTTTACCATCTGATGCCAGGCCTCCCGCCTGCTCAATAATGAATGCCAAAGGGTTGCATTCGTACATCAACCGAAGTTTGCCCATAGGACTTTTTGCCGTTGGGGGATACATATAAATACCTCCTTTCAAAAGATTTCTATGGAAATCCGCTACAAGAGAACCAATATATCGTCCGGAAAATTCAAGCTCACGACATAAATTCACGTATTTCTGAATATAGGAAGGAAAGCTGTTGTACCCGCCTTCATTTACGGAGTAAATCACGCCCTCGGGAGGGATTTTTATATCAGAATGGGAAAGAAAATATTCCCCCAATGATTGTTCATAAGTGAACCCAAAAACTCCATTTCCGGAAGATATGACTAGCATAGTTGATGAGCCATACAATAAATAACCGGCCAGTACCTGCTCTCTTCCCTTTCGTAAATAGTCTTTCTTACTTATTTTACTTCCAATAGGGGATTTACGTTCGTAAATAGAAAATATAGTTCCGATAGATACGTTTACGTCTATATTAGAAGATCCATCAAGCGGATCAATAGCTACCACGTACTTAGAATTGAGGTTTACCTCTTTTACATCTTCCTCTTCCTCGGAAATTATCGCGCACACTTCTCCTCCTCTGTTAAGCGCCCGGGAAAATCTAATATTCGCCAGCACATCCAGTTTTTGCTGATAATCACCGGCAACATTTTGTGTACCTACACCACCTCCGATATCAATCAAACCTGCCTTGCTGATTTCCCTGTTTACAACTTTTCCCGAAAGGGCAATGTCACGCAACAGCTGTGAAAATTCACCGGTGGCAGTTGGGTGTTGATCCTGATTCTGTTTTATAAATCTGTCGAGGGCGACTCCAATTGGTGCAGCAATCCTCGATTCTTCAACAACCTTATCCATTATGGCAACTGTTTGATTAATTTCGTGTGAAATTACGAGGTGTTGAACGAATAAAAAAATGCAAGTTTTCAAGTTTGGTTGTGCGTCTATAAATACTGCAAATGCAGTTAGAAATATGGCAGCAATTGAAAAGTCGCATTTAGATGATCCATTAGTTGTTATCGTTTCCGCAATGGGCAAATCAACCAACGCACTGGAACAAATTCTGAGTAATTTCAGGGCAGGAAAACCTATTGATCATTTAGTTACATCCTTTGAAAAGTACCATAAGGAAATATGTCAAATCTGTTTGATAGCAATCACGAAGTTTTTCGTGACTTATCAAATCATATTTCAGAATTAGAAATAGCTCTTAAAATATCAGATCAGAAAATATTTATGAAGCCCTTCATGATTTATCGCCAGGCAACAGGTGGCCATATCAGAGGGATTTATCTCCGGAGATCCTGAAGGGAATTTCATAATTTTACCAGGATTAATATGAAACCTAATATAGACTCACCAAGATTTTTTATTGGAAAAGAAGCAGAAAATTTAATATCCTTCGGATCGGGGCAGCCTGATTTGCCTCCCCCAAAAGAAGCATACGATATTTTGCCCACCTACGAGGATTTCAAATATGGAGAAATCCAGGGGCAGGAAAATTTACGATCGGCACTTGCTTCGAATTACAATGGCATTACCAAAGATCATTTTGTTATAACTAATGGTGCAAGTGAAGCTTTGGACCTGGTTTGTAGGTTTCTTCAAAAAAAGGGAGAATATATCTTGTTGCCGCGTCCGTATTATTACTCATATCCTTATAATGTGAAATATGCCGGATTGAAAGCAAAATTTTATGATCTTGAAAATGGGAAAATTAACCTGGACAATTTTAAAGAAAATTTAGATGGCTGTATTGCAGTAATTATAAACTCTCCATCAAACCCCACCGGAAGTATACAGGAAGTTGAAACACTTCGAGAGATTGAGGCCATTGCCCAAAGTTCCGAAAAGTACATTATCTCTGATGAGGTGTACAAAGACCTTATTTACGAACGCGAAAATTATAATTTTCGGGGGGACCATATTATTACCATAAATTCATTCTCAAAAACCTTTGCGATGTGTGGTTTCAGGGTTGGATATTTATTTTCAACAGATCCTGAAGTCGTAAATAAATGTATAGAGATGAAGACTCACACTTCAATGAATACGAATATTCTTGGACAGGAAATGGCATTTGAGGCTATTAAAGTTCCAAAGAGTTACATCAAGCAGCAAGTAATCATTTGGAAGCAAAGGCGGGACACCATATACACAGGTTTATGTAATCTTGGTCTGGATCTTTGGAAACCTGAAGGGGCCTTTTATGTTTTCCCCAAATTTAAAGATTCCAATAAAGTAGTAAACGAACTATATTATAAGCACCACTTGATAACTTACGATGGTACATGGTTTGGTGCGCCCGGAAGAATTAGATTAAGCTATGCGTTGGATGTAGCTAAAATCGAAGAAGGGATTGAAAGGATTGGAAAGTATATGTCTACCAGAGATTAACTTCTGAAGAAAAACCGTCAATACTGCGATCCAGAATATCAAATACATTCTGAAACCCTTTTTTTCCTCCGTAATATGGATCAGGAACTTCAGCGTTATCCTGATTGGGATCAAAATCCCGCATCAAATGGATCTCTGCGGTCGCTCCTGCCGGTTTCAAAGAAAGAATATCGCTAAGGTTAGAATTATCCATTGCCAGTATATGATCGAAATCAAAAAAATCGCGAATATTTAATTGCCTTCCTGAGTGAAATATCTGAATCCCATTTTCTTCAGCAACCTCTACAGATCTGGAATCCGGATCTTCACCCACATGGTAAGGAGCTGTGCCGCAGGAGTCTGCAACAATATGGTCCTGTTTATCATTTTCCTTGACTTTATGCTTAAATATGGCTTCAGCCAAGGGTGAACGACAAATATTGCCAAGGCATACAAAGAGTACTTTTTTCATATTGATGTTCGCTTGTCTTATTTTAGGCAAAAATAAACGCTATAATGGAATTTATTACTGTTGATCCTGTTTTTGATAAAAATGTTGCCCTTATTCGATTGAACAGGCCAAAGGAATTAAATGCACTGAATTTACAGATGATGGGCGAACTCAGAGATTCTTTAAAAATTCTTGATGAGGATGACTCTGTACGTGTGATTATAATAACAGGCAACGAAAAGGCCTTTGCTGCGGGTGCGGATATTAAAGAAATGGCTGATAAATCTGCTGTTGACATGTTGAAAACTAATCAATTTAATACGTGGGAGAACATTCGTAAAACAAAGAAACCATTAATTGCCGCTGTATCGGGGTTTGCACTTGGAGGTGGTTGTGAACTTTCCATGACTTGTGATATGATCATTGCCTCTGAAACTGCAAAATTTGGCCAGCCTGAAATTAAAATTGGAGTTATGCCCGGTGCCGGCGGTACTCAAAGATTGACTAATGCAATCGGAAAAGCCAAAGCAATGGAGTTAATTCTAACAGGAAACTTTTTATCAGCTGAAGAGGCGTTGAGTTATGGACTGGTAAATAAAGTTGTACCCGTGGAAATGCTTATGGATACTGCCAAACAATTAGCTTTACAGATTGCTGAAATGTCACCACTGGCTGTTATGTTAGCAAAAGAAGCAATAAACAGATCTTACGAAACACACCTTGAGGAAGGTCTTACCCTGGAACGTAAAAACTTTTACCTTGCATTTTCTTCCGAAGATCAAAAAGAAGGTATGCAGGCTTTCATTGAAAAAAGAAAACCAAATTTTTCAGGGAATTGATAGTAAAAGAAGCTTGTGTTGATTCTTTGGAGCTCGCCATTTTAGCAGAGAATAATGGTGCTGATCGAATTGAATTGTGTTCCCGGCTTGACCTTGATGGTCTTAGTCCAACTCCGGATCTTATAAAATCAACTTGTAAAAGTTTAAAAATCCCCATAATGGTTATGGTGCGGCTCAGAGGGGGTAATTTCATGTATACAGATGAAGAATTGGATGAAATGATCCAATATGTTAAGCAAATCAAATTTTATTCAATTTCAGGTTTCGTATTCGGTGCGCTGACCAAAGAGAATTGGCCGGATATAAATGTCACAAAACAGATCGTGGATGCTGCCGGTGACTTGGATGTCACCTTTCATAAGGCCATTGATGCAACCCCTGATCCTGTTGAGTCTTCAAAAATGCTTGGCCAAACAGGTATCACTAGAATTTTAACTTCAGGTGGAAAAGACACCGCTGAAGATGGAATTGAGGTAATTAATAATATGGCTGCCGGCGATATAAATATACTTGCAGCCGGAAAGATTACTTCAAACAATCTTCCCCTACTTCAGGAAAAACTCAATGTAACCGAGTTCCATGGTAAAAAAATAGTAGGAGATATCTATTCTGTATAATAAGCACCTAAAATAATCATCATTTCATCCACACTGAATAATCCAAACTGTAGAGTCTTGTTGGTATTATTGTCATAGGTTGTTTCACCTCTGAATCCCTCTCCCTTTTCGAGAATTATGGGGGGATCCAGTTCAAGCAAGGGAGGATGCTCCCAATCGTTTGCAAAGTATACCAGTTCACCATCTCTGGCACCTCCATCAATGTATATTTTGAACTCTGTCATGTGTTGATGAGCATGAGAAAATAGTTGAAATACCACTCTGCGTTCATCAAAGTTCCATGTCCTGGATATGGTTGTTATTTTATTCGCCGGTAAAAGGAAATTCTGATTATTCAAAAATAGATTCTCGGCAACATACTCAACTTCAGATTCTAAAATTGTGTGGAGATTGATTCCTACTTTTCCGATAAACGAGTCATTTGTGCGATTTACATAATGTGAATTAAGATCAAATCCGGCATTTTCAGGAATGCGTAAGGCAACACCCGGAGGAAACGAATAGTCTACCGAACGCCATTGTGTTCCAAATACAAACCTTTGATTGAGGATTGAAAGTACAGTTTCAAAATTATATTCATTATTATCGTTTCTTATATCCCTGTATGTTTCGCTAGAAGGTAAATCTCCATCCGGAAAATCATACAAAATAAAATGATGGCTTCCTCTGCGCATACTAACTTCAACGCGGTTGACAAAAACCTCTTTATCATTTCCCAACTCCTTAAAATAATAGAATTCTCTTTCATGATTTGGATTTATATCAAAAGGACCAACAATCATTTGATACCCGGAGGGTGGAATTGAAAGAGGCGTATATATTTCATCAGGAAACTCATACCTGGATACATCTTCAAGAATACTTGCATCTACCACTTGTCCATCTTCAGGAGCCCCTTGAACAATCCATTCTGAAATCATTTTCAATTCGCCATTGGTTAAAGGAAGTCCACTGTAGGGCATTAGATCACCGTATTCAGGATGGTCTTCATAATAATGTTCCTGATCAAGGACGTTGATTTTTTCCCAGAGAAAACTGGAATACAGACTTTCAAGTCCTTTAGTTCCTACTAATAAAAGGCCATCCTCTCTGGCTGCAGCATTTGTTGGAACTCTATTTACCAGTTGATCATAAGCAATATCCTCCGTTAATATAAGATTAGATTGGGACGCAAAGGATGTTCCTGACTGATGACATGGTACACACGAAGGCTGAAAAATTTCTGACTGAATGGTTTTCCATGTAGAATTATCTTCAGGGGTGATCCCTTTTTCATTTGTACATTGAAATAGAAGGAATGCAAGTACCACAATATAAAATCGCTGCCTCATTTGCCAAATGTAAGGAATCATTTGAATTTAAAACCCTGCAATATATATTGTGAGGTTAATTTGCGACATTTGCCAATTCAATTTTTGGATACGGTCAACTCATCATGTTAATATTAAAATTTGGAGGTTCATCGGTTGGGTCAGCTGATGCAATTTCAAGAGTGAAAGAAATCCTGAATAAAAAGCCAGGGGTAAAGGGTGTTGTAGTTTCAGCAATGAAAGGCATTACAAACATGCTCGAGTCGGCCGGGAACGAAGCTGCGCATGGCGATGAATCATACTTAGGGATTTTTAAACAAATTGAAGATCAGCATTTATCTGCAATAAAAGCGCTGATTAAAGCACCGAATCGAGTAGAAATTCTTGCAACAACTAAAAAGCTGCTTAATAATCTCGAAGATGTATTACATGGAATTTTCCTCATAAAAGAATTTTCTCCCAGGAGTCAGGACCTTGTACTTTCCTATGGAGAACGGTTGTCTGCAACTATTATCAATACATATCTTAATCAGGAAGGGTTAAATACAAATTATTTGGATGCAAGGGATTTAATCAAAACTGACAGCGCCTTTGGAAATGCCCGGGTAGATTTTCGGGTTACAAATAAAAATATTCGAAACCTGTTGCAAAAAATTAAGACTATCCCAATTATAACAGGTTTCGTTTCTTCAAACAAAGAAGGTGTAACCACCACATTAGGAAGAGGTGGATCTGATTATACCGCAGCAATCTTTGCCTCGGCTTTGGACGTATCAGAAATTGAAATTTGGACTGATGTAGACGGAGTATTGACTGCTGATCCAAAAGAGGTGAAAAATGCTTTTCCTCTCGAGGAGTTGTCATATAATGAAGCAATGGAGCTGTCATACTTTGGGGCAAAAGTTATACATCCTCCAACTCTTCAGCCGGCAATTAATAAAAAAATCCCGTTACGAATAAGAAACACTTTCAACCCTGAATTTCACGGTACGCTGATCCGCAACTCGATCAAAGAAACAAGCTCAAATCAAAAGATAAAAGGGATCTCTTCAGTTAAAGACATATCACTGGTAAGCATCATCGGGAGCGGAATGGTAGGAGTTCCCGGAGTTTCTTCAAGGTTATTCGGGACCCTGTCCTGGGTTGGCATAAACGTCATTCTCATTTCTCAGGCTTCCTCAGAACACTCCATTTGCTTCGCCATCGACCCTAAAAATTCGAGAGAGGCAGAACTGGCTATACGGGACGAATTTGAACTGGAACTGGAACGTAAAAAAATTGAAGATGTCGCCATTGAAAACGACTTGTCAATTATTGCTGTAGTGGGTGAAAACATGAAGCACACGCCGGGTATTTCCAGTAAACTTTTTAATGCACTTGGACATAATGGAGTGAACGTAGTGGCAATAGCTCAGGGTTCTTCAGAAATAAATATCTCGGTTGTAATTGAGAAAGAAAATATAAAAAAGTCCCTCAACCTTCTTCATGATGCCTTCTTTTTATCAGAGTATAAAAACATCAATGCATTTCTTGTTGGTACCGGATTAATTGGATCCACGTTAATTGACCAGGTAAAAAGTCAATCTCCTTATTTGAGAGAAAAATTAGGCCTGGCAATCAACATTGCTGGAATTGCAAACAGTCGCAATATGCATTTTGATCCGGGAGGAATTAACTTGTCCACATGGCGCAAGAAGATTGATAAACCGGGTAGAGGAGTTCCGCTGGATCAGTTTACCGGTAAAATGATTGCTATGAATCTGCCTAATTC
>SMVA01147275.1_pt1 | contig 10694 bp, 10 predicted proteins | sample 2456451 | NCBI WGS metagenome assembly SMVA01 (sample SAMN11095933, study PRJNA526329) | marine sediment metagenome | biome: Marine sediment; feature: Surficial sediment; material: Deep marine sediment; isolation source: Hadal surficial sediment | place: Pacific Ocean | collected 2014-05 | depth...
AGAAACAATGCTTCGTTGGCATAGATGTTACCAACACCAACCACTATACGACTGTCCATGATGAAGGTCTTGATGGGCGCTTTGCGGCCGCGAGACAAACGGTACAGGTACTGGTGGTCAAAACCCTGTTCCAGCGGCTCCGGCCCCAAGTGGCGCAACAACTCATGCTCTGCGGGGTCGGCCAGTGTCCACAGCATGCAGCCGAAGCGACGCGGGTCGTTGTAGCGCAGTATTTTCCCGCTGCCCAGCAGGATATCCACATGATCATGTTTGGCCGGCGGATCTGCCGCTGTCACCACCCGCAGGGAGCCAGACATGCCCAGATGAGTAATCAGGGTCCCTGCATCAGTACGAAACAGCAGGTACTTGCCACGCCGCTGAATGTCTTCAATCGTCGCACCGGGAAGCATCAACGACAGCTCCTCCGGCACCGGCCAGCGCAAACGGCGGTCGCGGACAATAACATCCTCGACAATTTCACCCCTCGCATGAGGGAGAAGGCCGCGGCGGGTGGTTTCTACTTCGGGTAGTTCGGGCATTGGGGGATACTATCTAATTCCTTTGCTATTCGCTCGGTAGAGATTGCTTCGTAAGCGTCCGTGCTTAGCTGTAACCAGCACTTCGTAAGCTCGCGTGCCTGGTTGTAACTTACATTTGCCGACACGCTCGAGCACGTCCTGATGGCTTACATCCAGGCAGGCGCTCTCCCAACTACTGGCACCCCCGCAACCCAGCCCGCAGCCATAAAAAAACCCGCCGTGGCGGGTTCTTTACATACAAGGCATCAAGATTGTTACTTGATCTTGGATTCCTTGTACATCACGTGCTTGCGAACAACCGGATCGTACTTCTTCATTTCCATCTTGTCCGGTGTGGTGCGCTTGTTCTTGTCGGTGGTGTAATAGTGGCCGGTACCGGCGGAGGACACCAATTTGATCTTCTCTCTCATCTCAGTTCTCCTTGCGGACGCGCCGCTTAAACCTTCTCGCCACGGGTGCGCATGTCGGTGAGCACCTGCTCAATGCCCTTCTTGTCAATAATACGCATACCCTTAGTGGATACTCGCAGGCTGACGAAGCGCTTTTCCGACTCCACCCAGAAGCGGTGTTGGTGCAAATTAGGCAAAAAACGGCGACGGGTGCGATTCTTTGCGTGGGATACATTGTTTCCAGTTACCGGGCGCTTGCCCGTAACCTGACATACTCTGGCCATGTTCGTCTCACTCCCAATATCATGGGAATCTGTTTAAATTCTGGGCGGTGCGGTGGTTTTGACCGGGTGCCCGCCAAACGGAGCGCGACTTTATACCAGAAGCACTACCCCATCGCAAGCAAAACTGTCCGCCAATACCGGTCCCTCAAGGGCCTGAAAGTCGCTAAAGCAGGCCGTCCTCGGCGAATGAGAACTGCTCGCCACTACCCACGATAATGTGATCCAGAACCCGTATGTCCACCAGCGCCAGGGCCGCCTGCAGGCGCTCGGTGATGCGCCGGTCTGCCTGACTGGGCTGCGCCACGCCGGAGGGGTGGTTGTGAGCGAAAATTACGGCGGCCGCCCGTAGTTCCAGGGCGCGTCGCAGCACCTCCCGGGGATACACCGCCGCACCATCCAGGGTTCCCCAAAACAGGTCTTCGCAACAGATCAGGGCGTGTTGGCTATCCAGGAACAGGCAACAAAACACTTCCCGCGCCGCATCCCGCAAATGGCAATGGAGAAAATGGCGGGTATCTTCGGGCGACGACATCACGGAGCCCCGCTGCAAGCGCTGCATCGAAGTGCGCCTTGACAGCTCCATGGCCGCCTGTAGCAAGGTGTACTTGGCGGTGCCCACACCGGATACCGTCAGGAGTTCCTCGCGACTGGCGGTCACCACCTCTTGCAAACCGCCAAAGCGCGCCAGCAGGTGTGCCGCGAGGACCATAACATTGCGCCCGCTGCCGCCGGTACCCAGTAATACCGCCAACAGCTCAGCATCGGAGAGTGTGGCGGCACCGTGGTGCAGCATTTTTTCCCGCGGTCCCTCGCCGCCGGGCCACAAAGAGTTGCTCATAGTCCTCCTCCCTGAGTCGTCGAGCCTGGTGTCAAATCCATTGACTGAGTGTTATCTTCCTCCCTTTATTAGCTATTCTGAGTCATTGGTCAAGCGAATGGGGCAACTTTATAACCGCAATGTGGTGCTGGGCGTCACCGGTGGTATCGCAGCCTACAAATCCGCGCAATTAGTGCGCGATTTGCAGGAGGCAGGCGCGCAGGTACGCGTTGTAATGACCCATGGAGCAACCGAATTCATTACCCCACTCACACTGCAGGCACTCTCCGGCAACCCTGTACACCTCGATCTGCTGGACACCGGGGCTGAAGCCGCTATGGGCCACATTGAGTTAGCCCGCTGGGCAGACCTGGTATTGATAGCTCCGGCCACCGCAGACTTCATCAGCCGCCTGGCCCAGGGCCGTGCCGATGACCTGCTTGCCACCCTTTGTCTTGCCACTGCCGCCCCACTGCTGGTGGCACCGGCTATGAATCAGGGTATGTGGAGAGACCCGGCAACCGTCGCCAATATCGACTTGCTGAAAGACCGCGGCATTGCCCTGGCTGGTCCCACCGAGGGCTCCCAGGCCTGCGGCGATGTTGGGCCTGGACGAATGGAAGAGCCCGCTGGTATTGTTGAGGCGGCAGCCAGCCTGTTCGACAGTGGTCTGCTTGACGGCCTGTGTGTCACTATTACCGCCGGACCCACCCGGGAAGCACTGGACCCGGTGCGCTATATCAGCAATCACAGCTCCGGCAAGATGGGCTTTGCCATCGCGCGGGCCGCTATCGATGCCGGCGCCCGCACCACATTAATCACCGGCCCGGTGGCACTGGCGACTCCCGATGGCGTGCAGCGCGTTGATGTGACCAGCGCACAAGAAATGCACGAGGCCTCTCTCGCGCAAATCCAGCACTGCGACATCTTCATTGGTTGCGCTGCCGTCGCCGACTACCGGCCCGCACACAGCGAACTGCATAAAATAAAGAAAAATGCCGACACCATGCAGCTCGAACTGGTGCGTAACCCCGATATTATCAGCGCCGTGGCCAACCACCCGGAGCGCCCATTTACTGTGGGTTTCGCGGCGGAAACCCAGGAAGTTGAGCGCTATGCCCGGGCAAAACTGGAGAACAAGAAGCTCGACATGGTCGTCGCCAATGATGTCTCCGGATCAGACGGTGGCTTCAACAGCGACCAGAATGCAGCGATCATCCTCTGGCCGGGTGGAAAAGCTGAGGTGAAGCTGACAACAAAACAACAACTTGGCAGAATTTTGGTTGAAACCATCGCCGCCAGATGTCAGCCTCAATAACAGGAAAATACCAGGACAAGTTTCCCTGGTAATCACTATTATTAGACGTTCCGGAGCTCGACCCTTGCAAACATGCTGAAGTCCAAGAAGAAAGAAACTATTGATAGCCGTAATAACCAGGAGATATACAGTCAGGGCAATACCCTGCGCCGATACTGGTTGACCGCAGTACTCTTCACATTGATTTCGATAGTGGCTGGCTTCACCTATTTAACGCTGGGATATGAGCGAGTTATCCAGAACACACAAATCCAGCGGGTTATTGGCAATATTGCCAAGACGCAGGCGGCCAACGTCCAGCTCCTGTTCCACCGTTTTGATGAACGGCTGCGTGCGGCAGCTTCATCGCCCCTGGCCTTAGCGGCGATAGCCTCCGGCAATACAGACGACATTGTACTGGTTGAGAAAACCATGCTGGACTATTTCCCGGGAGCTTCCAGCCTGCGACTGATCAACATAGGACCCCTGGGGACGGCCGGCCTGGAGGGCAGCAATCTCGGCCTGCGCAATCATATAGAAGTCGACCTGCTGCGGCGCACCGGTGAAGGTGCCGAGACAGCACCTGAGTCCTATCAATTCGAGGGTGTCTGGCTCACTTCCATGGCGACACTCATTGTCCACTCGCAGGATGAGAAGCAGCGTGCAGTCCTCTTGGCGACTATAGACAACCAGCTCATCGCGGACAGTCTCTCTGCGCTGGATACTGCATTGGGCCAGTCTTCCCTGCAACAGCTTTATCGCAGGGGATCGTTAAACCGCGCCGATGAAATTGCCTCTGTCGGCATCGGTGCCGCAGGGCAATACCAGAGCAGCGTAAAGCTCAACGGCGGCAACTGGGTGCTGGTATTCACCCCCTCCGCCGGGCTGCTAAGCAAGTTACAAGTCAATATCTTACCGGTTGCCATAGCCCTGGCGGCGGTCCTGCTGGCGGTGCTGCTGGTGATGCTAATCCTGTTGTTTTTCTACCAGCGCGCCCTGGCCGCAGAAGTCGAGCTCATTTCCACCGCCGCCGAAAAGAGGACGGAGCTGACACTCAAAATACCGCAATTGTTACCCCTGGCGAAACAACTACGCGTGGCTCTTTTACGCCAGGCTGCTGCCAAACCCGGGCAGGCTGCCGCTGCCCGCAAGAAACCCCTGAAAAAGCCCCCGCTGGTGAGGGATGTTATCTCCGACCCCGTGGTGCAGCCAACGGACACCCCGAACCAGAAGGATGTGGACGCTACTGTGGCCAAACGGCCAGCCACCGCCACCGCCCGATCCACGTCAGGCAGCTTCCCGTCACACATTTTCCGCGCTTATGATATTCGGGGCATTGTTCCCAAGGAACTCGATGGTGATCTGGTCACGCGGATTGGTGGCGCCATCGGCACGCTTGCCGGTGAAGCAGAGCAGCAAGCGCTGATTGTGGGCTGTGACGGGCGCAACAGCAGCCCCCCCATGAAAAATCTCCTGATCAAAGCTTTAATCGATAGCGGTCGCGACGTGATAGATATCGGCATGGTGCCAACGCCGCTGCTTTACTACGCCACCCACACTCTGGACACCAGGAGTGGCGTTATGATCACCGGCAGTCACAATCCCGCCGATTACAACGGCCTCAAGATCACCATTAACGGCAACCCCCTGGCGGGAGAGGAGTTGATAGGCCTGCGTGACCGGGTGGTCCAGGGCAAATTCAGCAAGGGCGCCGGGCGCATGCTGAAAAAGAACGTGAGGAAGGACTACATTGAGGCTATCGTCGGCGATATGGCCATCGCCTCGCCGCTTAAAATCGTCGTCGATGCCGGCAACGGCGTGGCCGGTAGCATCGCACCCCAACTGTTGGATGAATTGGGCTGTGAGGTAGTACCGCTCTACTGTGAAGTAGACGGTAATTTCCCCAACCATCACCCGGATCCGTCGCTTGACGAGAACCTGCAGGACCTGCAGGCGCGAGTACTCAAGGAGAAAGCCGATCTCGGCATTGCCTATGATGGTGGTGGCGACCGCCTCGCCGTGGTGTCCGCAACAGGCGAGATCGTACGGTCTGACAAGCTGCTAATGCTCTTTGCCCAGGACGTACTCTCCCGCAACCCGGGAGCAGACGTGGTATTCGACGTAAAATGCAGTCGCCACCTTAGCCAACTCGTCAGCCGTTACGGCGGCCGCCCCATTCTCTGGAAAACCGGGCATGCCTTCATGCGCCAGAAAATAATCGAAACGGGGGCATTATTGGGCGGCGAGTTCTCGGGTCACATCTTCTTCGGCGAGCGCTGGTTTGGCTTTGATGATGGCATCTACGCCAGCGCGCGCCTGGCTGAAATCATCACCGGAGCGGGTACGGATTTAACCTCTCTGCTCACCGACTTCCCGAATACGGAAAGTACTCCGGAGATTCGCATTCCCGTGAGTGACGATAAAAAGTTTGAGCTGATGGCCAGACTGCAACGCGAGGGAGATTTCAGCCCCGGAAAAGTCAACAATCTCGATGGTGTTCGGGTCGACTACAACGACGGCTGGGGGCTGTTGCGCGCCTCGAACACCGTACCTGCGCTGGTAGCTCGCTTTGAAGCCCATGATGCGGACTCCCTGGAGCGGATCCAGCAGCAGTTTCGCGAGCAGCTTGCCGCGATTGAGCCAGGGCTGGATCCGGGGTTCTGAATGTCTGTGCAACGTGAATCAGCTTTAAATATCGCTCGCGTCCTGACCGAGGCCCTGCCTTACATTCAGCGCTTTACCGGTAAGACCATTGTTATAAAGTTTGGCGGCAACGCCATGGTAGATCCAGAGTTGCACGAGAGCTTCGCCCGGGATGTGGTACTGATGAAGCTGGTCGGTGTAAACCCGGTGGTGGTGCACGGCGGCGGACCGCAAATTAGCCAATTACTCGACAGGCTCAACATTCACACGGAATTTGTTGACGGCATGCGCGTCACCGACAGCGACACTATGGATGTTGTGGAGATGGTGCTGGGTGCCTCGGTCAACAAGCAGATCGTCTCCTCCATCAACCGCAATGGCGGCAAGGCCATCGGGATTACCGGCAAAGATGGCCAGCTGATCCGAGCTCGGAAGATGTCTGTTACCCGCGAAAGTCCCGGCATGCAGGCGCCGGAGATCATTGATATCGGGCACGTCGGTGAGGTAGAGAAGATTGATACCGAGGTGTTGCGGATGATCCTCGACAGTAATTTCATCCCCGTTATCGCGCCGATTGGTGTCGGTGAGGACGGCAGTTCCTATAATATCAACGCCGACCTGGTGGCGGGAAAGCTGGCGGAGGTGTTGGCGGCTGAAAAGCTGATCCTGCTGACCAATGTAGAAGGCTTGCTGGATCAATCCGGAAAAGTGCTCACCGGGCTCAGCGCCAGGCAGGTAGATGAGTTAATCGCTAACGGCACTATACAGGGCGGTATGCTGCCCAAAATTCGCTGTGCTCTCGAGGCGGTTAATGGCGGTGTAGCCGGTTCCCACATAATCGACGGGCGGGTTCCGCATGCCGTTCTACTCGAAGTATTTACCGATGAGGGCATTGGCACCCTGATAACCAATCGCACTTGAGCGTGTCAAAAAGCCGACTCAGTGCACAAAGTCTGAAAAAACCGGGTAATATTGCTCTCTCCTTGTTGCAGCACCGGAACTATACGGCTAGCATTAATTTCCTATCCCCCACTGTTTCCCACTGAATGTCACCGAGAAAATCCCAACGGCGTCAACAAATTCTCCAAGCCCTGGCCCAAATGCTGGAGGCCAATCCGGGGAAGCGTATAACGACTGCGCGGCTGGCCAGTCAAGTCGGGGTATCTGAAGCAGCCCTTTACCGCCACTTTCCCAGCAAATCAAAAATGTTTGAAGGCCTGATCGATTTTATCGAGGAGACCTTGTTCAGCCGCATCAATATTATTCTCGCCGAGGAGACCCAGGCGGCCGTTCGCTGTGAAAAAATGCTGTCATTGTTACTCGCATTTACCGAACGTAATCCCGGCATAACCCGGATATTGACCGGAGACGCCCTCGCCGGCGAAACCGAGCGCCTGCGCACCCGGGTGGCGCAGTTGTTTGATCGCTTCGAAACCCAGCTTAAGCAGGTTATCCGGGAAGCGGAAATGCGTGAAGGCCTGCGGCCTGTGCTGTCAGTTAGTAGCGCGGCCAATCTGTTGCTGGCAGCGGCGGAAGGCAAGATCTCACAGTATGTGCGCAGCAACTTCCAACGCCCACCCACTGAAGATTGGTCAGAGCAATGGGCGCTGCTTATTGCCGGGTTTTTCCGCAGCAGCATCCCCAGCTCTCAACCTGAACAAGACGCGTTGTAGTTCTGGCAGCGGCCTGCTAAAAAGTTCTACCCCGAAAATCTTCAACTAGTCAGGGGTGCGTGAATAGCGCCTGCGCAACTCTACCCGGTCCAACAACAGGGTAAAACGAACAATATCTCGCTGGAAACCCAGATCGACCACTTCGACCTCGTTCTCGCGTTCTTCAATGGAACGCTCCGTCACCGCGATTTCACCCTGTAAGGCGGTAATAGCTTCAACAACCGTTACCGGCACCCGGCCGCCACCGCGTTCGATATTGGCGGCTCGGAGCTGATTGGTTTGCACCCGCTGTTTAAGGGCGCTTACGTTGCCGCGCAGAATGCTGATGCGAATCCGCAGCTCGCGCTGGGCTCGGCCCCTGGCAGCCTCGATATCTTCAAGTGTGCTGTAGCGAAGCAGCAGGGATCTATCCCATTTACGCAGACGCTCCGCCTCCTCGGCTTTTACCTGCGCCTTGTAACCTTCACCGGAGCGATTGGCAAGCTCGTCCGGTGTGAGGGTGCGGGGTACAACTTTGAAAACTGACCCGTCCTGGTTGAGTATTTCGTATCCCCGCTGAACAAATTGGGGAGGAATCGAAAAATTGATAACGGTGATGCCATCATCGTCGATGTAGCGATAGAGATACCCCGCCGCGAAGCCGGGCGGGCTTGCTGATAGCAACCCCGCCAGTGCCAGTGCCAGCACCGCGCTCCGTCTTCTCACTTCCATCTTTGTTAATTGAATCTCTGGTTTCCTTGCTAATGGGTAAATATATTAGTTAGTTACTACTGTCACAAGTCAGGCAACACCGTACTCAGCGCGGTAGGCCTCCATCGAACCCAGTGTCTCGGCAGAATCCCCATCCAATTGCTGCAGGTATTCAATCAGATCCAGCAAGTTGACGATATTGACAACTTGCAGTTCGAACTCCTGTTCGATTTCCTGAATCGCAGAAAGTTCGCCCCGCCCCCGTTCCTGTCGGTCGAGTCCAATGGCGACCCCGACACAGGTAGCTCCCTGACCATCAATTATGGACAGTACTTCACGAACTGCCGTGCCCGCGGTGATCACATCGTCCACAACCAGCACGCGCCCGCGCAGCGCAGCTCCGACCATCACACCACCCTCGCCGTGGTCCTTGGCTTCTTTGCGGTTGTAGGCCCAGGGAACATCGCGCCCATGGTCGTTGGCAAGGGCAATAGCAATACTGGCTACCAGCGGAATGCCCTTGTATGCCGGACCCAGCATAACATCATACTCGATACCAGACTGAACGATGGCCTGGGCGTAGCAACGACCAAGTTGAGACAGGGCAACACCGGTACAAAACGCCCCCGCATTAAAAAAGTAGGGGCTTTTTCGACCCGACTTCAGCGTAAATTCTCCAAACTTGAGGGCGTCCACGCTGCGGGCCAGCTCAATGAAGGATTTCTGGTAGTTTTTCATTTCTTCTGTGATCCGTAGCTTATGCGACCACAGGGTGGTTTCACGCGAACGCATAATGTTGTATAAATGTTCGGCCTGCGCGCTCGAACACTCGAATATAATAACTGTTCCCCCGCAGCCATTCACTTACTACTTGCTGGTACCACACCCTGGGACGCAAGCTCATCCGTTAAAGGAGTCACTGATGAGAGTTATCAGTTTATGCGCTGACGGTATCAAAAGTGCAGCTGATAAGGGATTTTACGACTGGATTCGTGAGCAGGACGTAGATTTTATCTGCGTTCAAGACCTGCGCTGCGCTGAGCACGAGCTTCAGTCTGACGCCTTTTTCCCTCCGGAGTACAACGCCTATTTTTACGACTCAGTAGAGGGCAAGGACAATGGTGTCGCCATCTACTGCCGAACCTTGCCCAAAGCCATCATGACCGGGCTGGGTTTCCGTGAGTTCGATATGGAGGGGCGCTACATCCAGGCCGACTACAGCAACATCAGCGTGGGCTGCCTTTTCGCTCCCACCGGGGGTGACACTGGCAGCGATGAACAGGCCAGGAAAACTGAATTTTTGCGGCTGCTGCAATCCCACCTGGGCAAAATTCGTAATAAGCGCCGTGAGTTCATCATCTGCGGCGGCTGGAATATCGCTCACACCGCCCAGGACGTTGAAGACACGGAGCGCAACAGTACCCGATCGGGCTTTCTCGCCGAGGAACGGCAGTGGATGGAGGAGGTGATAAAGCTGGGCTATGTTGACGCTTTTCGCGAGATCAACTCCGATACCGACGAGTTCACCTGGTGGCCGGGTGGTGAGGGCGATGGCCTGAGGACCGATTTTCACCTGGCCTCTAGCGGCCTGAAATACGCCATTGAGTACGGCGCCATCTACAAAAGCCAGGCTTTCTCCAGCCACGCACCCGTCATCATGGACTACGACATCGAACCGACGGTCTAGCGCTCCTCCAAAGGCCGACCCCCCGACCCCGATTATGCCCCGGCGGCCCATCCGGCTCGGCTACGGGGCACCGAAAACTCAGCGTTTCCGCGGGCTGGCCATCCGCTTGAGTGCTAACTAGTAAACGGACTCGAGCGCTGCTTTCTGCTGCCTGATAAGCTCATCGATACCACCGGCTGCAAGCTCCAGCATGGCATTGAGGTCTTCGCGGCTGAAGGCCTGGCCCTCAGCAGTACCCTGCACTTCGATAAACTCGCCCGCCTCGTTCATCACCACGTTCATGTCAGTGTCGGCGCCGGAATCCTCTACGTAGTCCAGATCCAGGACCGGCACGCCGCCCACCACCCCAACGGAAACAGAGGCGATCATTTGCCGCAGGGGATCAGTGGTGATTTTTCCCTCTCGCTGCAAATAGCGCAAGGCATCGACGAGGGCAACGCAACTCCCGGTGATGGCCGCGGTACGGGTACCGCCGTCGGCCTGAATAACATCGCAGTCGATGGTAATCGTGTGTTCACCCAGGCGTTTGGTATCAACAGCGGCGCGCAGCGAACGGCCGATCAGCCGCTTGATCTCCACAGTGCGCCCACCCTGTTTGCCCCGGGCTGCCTCACGCCCCATGCGTGAGTCGGTGGAGCGGGGTAACATCCCGTATTCTGCGGTAATCCAGCCCCG
>SMVA01127919.1_pt1 | contig 10692 bp, 5 predicted proteins | sample 2456451 | NCBI WGS metagenome assembly SMVA01 (sample SAMN11095933, study PRJNA526329) | marine sediment metagenome | biome: Marine sediment; feature: Surficial sediment; material: Deep marine sediment; isolation source: Hadal surficial sediment | place: Pacific Ocean | collected 2014-05 | depth 0-1...
CATAGCATCGTTATGGTTAAACTTTAAAACACAGTAAAGTCATATTTTGAAGTGGTTGGAAGCTGTAATAGATTTTCTAGTGCATAAAGCGGGTTAAATGATTATCAGTAACTTAATATTGCTTCATACCTCGGAATGTCAAGAAATGGTGTTTTTAGACAGTCTCTTTTTTTTTAGTCAATTCTAACTAATATTCGCCCAAATTTCCTTGTTTTCCATAATTTTTTGGTAGGTATTTGAAATGTTTTTGTTTTCCGGCAGGGACAAATTATGATCTCCTTGCAATAGGTCCATTGCTACACTTCTGGCCTTTATTAATATCGCGGAGTCTTTAATGATATCTGCAATTCGTAAATTTAAAACACCACTTTGCTGGGTGCCCATTAAATCACCGGGGCCTCTCAATTTTAAATCCACTTCAGCAATCTCAAAGCCATCATTGGTTTTTACCATCGTTTCTAACCGTGTTTTAGCATCTTGCGATAATTTAAAACTCGTCATTAAAATACAATAACTCTGATCAGAACCCCTTCCTACTCTACCTCTCAATTGATGCAATTGAGAGAGGCCAAATCGTTCAGCACTTTCAATAATCATTACACTTGCATTGGCAACATTTACTCCAACTTCAATAACCGTAGTAGCCACCATTATTTGGGTTTCTTTTTTAATAAATCGCTGCATTTCAAATTCTTTATCAGCCGATTTCATTTTTCCATGAACAATACTAATTTGATATTGAGGTTTGGGAAATTCTCTTGAAATACTCTCAAAACCATCCATCAAATCTTTATAATCCATTTTTTCAGATTCTTGTATCAAAGGATAAACAATATAAATTTGTCGGCCTTTCGCTATTTCATCTCTTATAAATTTAAAAACACCCAATCTATTCTTGTCGAATCTGTGTAATGTTTTGATTGATTTTCTACCCGGGGGCAATTCATCTATCACCGAAATATCCAAATCACCATAAACACTCATCGCCAATGTTCTGGGTATCGGTGTTGCTGTCATCACCAAAATATGTGGTGGTAAAACATTTTTCATCCACATTTTAGATCGCTGTGAAACTCCAAATCTATGCTGTTCATCAATAATTGCAATACCCAAATTTTTAAATTTCACTTTATCTTCCAATAATGCATGTGTACCAATTAAAATTTTTAGTTCCCCATTCTCCAATCCTTCATGAATTTTTTTTCGCTCAGATTTTTTTGTTGATCCGGTCAATAATTTTACCGAAATAGACATGGCTCCTAACAACTCCTTAACAGCATTAAAATGCTGTGTTGCTAAAATCTCTGTTGGCGCGATTAAGGCTGCCTGATATCCGTTATCCAAGGCAATGAGCATGCTAAAAATCGCAACGATGGTTTTACCCGAACCCACATCACCTTGTAACAACCTATTCATTTGAGCTCCATTTACAAAATCTTTTCTAATTTCTTTCAATACTTTTTTTTGAGCATTTGTCAAATCAAAAGGCAAGTAATGCTGATAAAAATTATGAAAATAGTCCCCTATATTTTCAAAAACATATCCTTTAATCTTATTTTTTCGAATTATTTTTTTTCGTATCAATTGTAATTGAATAAAAAATAATTCCTCAAATTTTAATCGTTGCTGTGCTTTGGTTAATAATATCTGACTCTTTGGAAAGTGAATATTAAACATGGCTTCACTCTTGCTGAGAAGTTGCAATTGATTGACAATTTCGTTCGATAAGGTTTCTTCAAATTTGCCTTTGATTTCTCCAAATAAATTTTGGATTATTTTTTGAATCGCCCTGTTTGTCAACCCTTTATTGACTAATTTTTCGGTAGATGGATATATAGGTTGCATGGCAGTTCGAAGATTCTTTTTGTATTCGCTAACCAACTCCATTTCCGGATGTGGCATGCTGAAGGAATTTTTAAAGGAATTGACTTTTCCAAAAATTACATAGGGCGTGTTTACTTTAATGGCTTCTTTGATCCATTTTGCACCTCGAAACCAAACCAATTCCATGCTCCCCGAATCATCCATAAAATTAGCAACCAATCTGCTTCCTCTTTTTTGCTGTACCGTTTTAAAAGAAGTGATTTTCCCAACTATTTGAACTTCAGAGCTGTTTTCCAATAACTGATTGATTTGAAAAAATTGTGTCCGGTCAATATATCTATTCGGAAAAAAGTTGAGCAAATCTGCATAGGTAAAAATCCTTAACTCTTTAGCCAATAAATCGGCACGTGCCTGGCCAATACCTTTTAAGTATGCTATAGAAGTTTGTAAATTGATTGACATGCTAATTTTATCAATCACGAAGATAATAAAATGGTTTTGTAAAGCTATTTATTTACTTTTGAAAATTAGAATAAAGAATTTCTTGAAACAAACTATCCTCATGCTTGAGTCTTAGATGTATTTAATTGGTTTCATACTCAATCATTTGAGCACAAGCTTTGACCTTTAGGGTCAAAAACCGAAATTCTATATTTTACTTCACTCGGAACTGCAAAAAAGCAGTTCCGACCTCTCCAAAGGAAAGGTGAAGAGAAAACCCTGTCTGCTGATCAGGCAGTCCCGGCCTAAACATCGGTAAATTAATTAGATAAACTATGAACAACGTTGAATTAAAAGAATTTTTAGACATCAAAGTTATTGAATACAATAACCCAAATTTTATAGATTCTGACCCGATTCAAATTCCACATCAATATACTTTAAAGGAAGATATTGAAATTTCAGCTTTTCTAACGGCAACGATTGCCTGGGGAAACAGGAAAATGATCATTAAGAATGGTAAAAGAATGATGGATTTGTTGGGTAACTCTCCCTATGACTATTTGATGCAACACAATGACAATCAATTGGATCATTTAAGCGATTTTGTTCATCGTACTTTTAATGGAATCGATTTGACCTTTTTTATAAAATCTATCAAAAACATCTATCAAAATCACAAAGGCTTGGAAGCAGTGTTTGCAAAAAATGCTGAAAAGGATTCCCTACAAAAATCAATTCACCATTTTAAAAAAGTATTTTTTGAAATTGATCATCCACATAGAACTCAAAAGCATGTTTCCGATCCATTAAAAGGATCAGCGGCAAAACGGATCAATATGTTTTTACGATGGATGGTAAGAAATGATCAGGCAGCTGTTGATTTTGGAATTTGGAAAACCCTAAAGCCATCACAATTATCTTGTCCGTTAGATGTTCATTCAGGAAATGTTGCACGTAAATTAGGTTTGCTTACCAGAAAACAAAATGATGCCAAAGCCCTTTTAGAATTAGATATACAATTGAGAAAATTGGATCCCCTTGACCCCGTTAAATATGATTTTGCCTTATTTGGGTTGGGAGTCTTCGAGGATTTTTAAATTTTATTAGGTCATATACCTTAGCGAGAGCCTTTGAATTATTGAACTCAAATTACATTATAAGTGAACCTCATAATTTTTCTTTTAAGATAACATTACAAATCTAAAGGAGCACTCGGGATCGAATAATTTTTTTCGATTAAAATAAAAAACCGGGTTACAACTGTGAATATCCTAAAGGTTTCAAGAATACACGTGAAATATCATTCATCGAATTCTTATATTCTTCTATTTTAATAATTCGTTGCCACTCAGGATGCGGACCAAATTTAGACCAAGCTTGTTGATGTTCTTCCTTATCTTTAAATGCTAATAAATAAGTTAAACAGGGCATTTGTTTACCAGAAATATTTGTGCCAAAAAACACGGTATTAAGTCCGACATCATCAAAAATAGCAAACTCACTATCATTAAACATTTTTACTTTTCTACGTAGTGCATCTTCATTATGACTTTCGTAAATACGTAATTCAAATAATTCCGAATCATCTGCTGGTTTAATAAGATTAGGAAATCCTGAAACAGACCGAATAAATATACTCTCAAGCCTCCTAAACGGAGTCTTTTCCGATGGTGCTGACCAATACGATTGTGCGTCCAACTTAAACTGGCTATCATTTTCCAGGGCATCTGAAATATCCTGATGAGCTTGCATATTTTGATACGATATCAATAGGTATATTTTCTTTGGTAAGGCTTCTCCTGATTCTTCAAATGCTCCAATATTGTTTACACCTTGTCGATTTAAAGCCGGTATAAGTGCCTTTTCAAAATAATCATGCAATATATTCGCTGGTTTAAAAAAATTCAATTCATAAACCCGCAATTCATAAATTTCATTTTGACTGTAGATAGAATTAAAAAAGAAAAGGGCCAAAAAAAATGGAATCAGTCTAGACATAATGGTTTGATTTTAATTTTAAACATGAATGATGTCAAGATATCAATTTTACTACAATATTTTGCTCCTTAACTAGTTTTTTAATCCTTTGAACCGTTCAATATAGATTTTAACGAGTATTTTGAAAGATACAAAAAGCACTTTTATATGCCACTGGAATAAACTATCTCGATGCTAGCCTGACTGCTACCAGGAAGGCCCGAGGCATCCCGAGTGATCGAGGAATTTTTTTCGATTAGCATATCAACTTTTAAACTTTTCAACAAATCAACAATTCTTCAAATAATACTTATCTTTGCAAACTTTAAAACAAAAAAAAATGCGTTTACACAGAACCCTTGTTTTTGCCGTTATTGATTCCCTAAATTTGATTTTTAACGAGGGCAGGTATGCCGATAAGGTTGTCGAAAAAGTTTTAAAAAGAGATAAACGATGGGGTTCCCGTGATCGGAAATTTATTGCAGAAACCATTTATGAAATGGTTCGCTGGAAAAGACTCTACAACGAAATTGCCGGTACCAAGGAACATTATACCAATGAAAATCTTTGGAAAAATTTTACCGTTTGGTCTGTATTAAAAGGACATGCCTTACCCGACTGGAAACAATTTGAAGGAACTCCCACCAGAAAGATCAAGGGTAAATTTGATGAACTCCAAAAAATAAGAAAATTTAAAGAGTCTATTCCCGATTGGTTGGACGAATTGGGAATGAAAGAAATAGGAGAAAAATGGGATGCTGAAATTCATGAATTAAATCAACCGGCTAAAGTTATATTAAGGGTAAACACTTTAAAAACAAACCGTCAACAATTAAAAAAGTTACTTCTTGCCGATAGTATTGAAACAGAAATATTAAAGACCCATGCAAATACCTTGGTATTAACCGAACGTAAAAATGTTTTTCTAACAGATGCCTTTAAAAAGGGAATGTTTGAAGTGCAAGATGCTTCTTCGCAAATGGTCGCTCCTTTTTTGGAGGTAGAACCCGGACATAGAGTGATAGATACTTGTGCCGGTGCTGGTGGAAAAACGTTACACCTGGCTGCTTTAATGCAAAATAAGGGTCAGATTATTGCCCTGGATATTTATGGCAACAAACTCAAAGAATTAAAACGTAGGGCCAAAAGAGCCGGTGCTCACAATATTGAAACCCGAGCTATAGAAAGTTCAAAAACCATTAAAAAATTAAAAAATTCGGCAGACAGGGTTTTAATTGATGCACCATGTAGCGGATTGGGCGTATTAAAAAGAAATCCAGATGCCAAATGGAAACTGCAGCCTGAGTTTATTGAAAACATAAAAAAGACCCAATCAGAAATTTTAGAAACCTATTCTAAGCTGGTAAAAGTTGGTGGGAAATTGGTTTATGCAACCTGTTCTATTTTTCCATCGGAAAATGAAATGCAAATAGAAAAATTTTTAAAAAACAATTCCGATTTCAAACTAATCAATGAAAATAACGTATCACCGGCTACAACAGGTTTTGACGGTTTTTATATGGCCTTGATGGAGAGAAGTTAAAAGTTTATTCAAAAAATCATTGTTTTGAGATTGAGTTCTTTACGCTAACATTGGATGGTCTTTGCATGAAATAAAGGGGGTTCGCATATTTCTTAAGTATAAATAGAAAATACTTAAGCTTACAATTTAATTCAAGGAAATCAACAATTTGGATCAATCTTAATACTTAAAATATTTTTCCAATCTTATCAACATAAGGACTAATTATACTATGTTATTTGATTAAATTTGCAACTTATTCAATCCAGCACCCTAATTCAATACAAAATGATCTATTTCTTTGCAAAAGAGAACACCGTATTTGCAGTTTCATGCCCAATTAAATTTGACAGTCAAAGTTTGAAAAAACTGCTTTGGTTATTTGGAAATGCAGATCAAATCGATCAACCGAAAATAGCCGGAAACTTCGTGGGGCCAAGAAGAGAAATGATTACTCCCTGGAGTACTAATGCAGTTGAAATAACTCAAAATATGGGACTTACTGGGGTTTTAAGAATAGAAGAATTCTTTAAAAAAGATTCTGATCAACCTGAATACGATCCCATGATCCAACATTTCTATTCACAATTGGACCAGGATATTTTCACCATTGATATTGAGCCGGAACCAATTTTAAAAATTGATGATATTGCTGCATATAATGATCAGGAAGGATTGGCATTAAATGAGGAAGAAATTAAATATTTAGAAAACCTTTCAACAAAATTGGATCGTAATCTTACCGATTCTGAAATTTTCGGTTTTTCACAGGTAAATTCTGAGCATTGCAGGCATAAAATTTTCAATGGAACTTTTATCATTGATGGGGAGGAAAAACCGAACTCCTTATTCAAAATGATTAAAAAAACATCCATTGAAAATCACAATTCCATCATATCGGCTTATAAAGATAATGTAGCTTTTATTGACGGCCCGGTTATAGAGCAATTTGCTCCCAAATCTTTTGATAAGCCTGATTTCTATGAAAAAAAAGATATCAAATCGGTTATCTCACTAAAAGCAGAAACGCATAATTTTCCTACAACTGTTGAACCTTTCAATGGTGCTGCCACCGGTTCTGGGGGTGAAATCAGAGATAGGCTTGCAGGAGGAAAAGGTTCTTTGCCCCTAGCCGGAACTGCTGTTTATATGACTCCTTATTCTCGTTTAACCGAAAATAGAAAATGGGAAAATATGCAAGAAAGAGATTGGCTCTATCAAACTCCAATAGACTTATTGATCAAAGCCTCCAATGGAGCCTCTGATTTTGGAAATAAATTCGGACAGCCCTTAATTTCCGGTTCTCTTTTAACCTTTGAACATGAAGAACACAATAGAAAGCTAGGCTATGATAAAGTGATCATGCTAGCGGGTGGTATTGGATATGGAAAGGAAGTTGACAGTTTAAAAGACAAACCCAAAACTGATGATACCATCGTAATTTTGGGTGGAGATAATTATCGGATTGGAATGGGTGGTGCAGCAGTTTCATCTGCAGATACCGGTGAGTTTAATTCGGCTATCACTTTGAATGCAGTGCAACGCTCCAATCCTGAAATGCAAAAAAGGGTGGCCAATACCATTAGAGCCATGGTTGAAAGCGATGATAATAAAATTGTTTCGATTCATGATCACGGTGCCGGTGGACATTTAAATTGTTTGTCGGAATTGGTGGAAGAAACCGGAGGTGAAATTAATGTCAATGCACTTCCATTGGGAGATAAATCTCTTTCTAATAAAGAAATCATCGGCAATGAATCTCAGGAAAGAATGGGCTTGGTAATCAATAAAAAAGATCTTGATTATTTACATAAAGTTGCTGATAGAGAACGGTCTCCAATATATGATGTGGGTAAAGTTACCGATAATTTCAGGTTCACTTTCAAAGCAGAAAACGGACAGAGTCCGATGGATTTTGATTTGAAGGATATGTTTGGCAGCTCTCCAAAAACTATCATGAAGGATAATTCTTTGAATAGAAAATACGCTGCCGTAGATTATAATTCAGCTGATATTTATGAATATGTATCCGAGGTTTTACAATTGGAAGCTGTTGCATGTAAGGATTGGCTAACGAACAAAGTAGATCGTTGCGTTGGAGGAAAAGTAGCCAAACAGCAATGTTGCGGACCATTACAATTACCACTAAATGACGTTGGTGTGATGGCTTTGGATTATAAAGGTATTAAAGGAATTGCAACATCTATAGGACATTCGCCTGTAAGTGCCCTCATAGATGAAAAAGCAGGGTCGAGAAATTCCATTGCCGAAGCCTTAACAAATATTGTTTGGGCACCTTTAGAGGATAATTTAAAATCTGTTTCATTATCAGCCAATTGGATGTGGCCTTGTAGAAATGAAGGTGAAGATGCGAGATTGTACAATGCTGTTGAAGCTGTTTCACAATTTGCCATTGAATTAGGAATCAATGTTCCCACAGGAAAAGATTCCTTATCCATGAAACAAAAATACCCAAATGATGAAGTGATTTCTCCTGGAACGGTTATAATATCAGCCGGCGGACAATGTTCAGATATTAGAAAAGTGGTTGAACCCGTTTTTAAAAACATAGAAAACAATCAAATTTATTATTTAGATTTTTCTAAAGATGCCTATAAATTAGGAGGTTCAAGTTTTGCACAAATTAGAAATAAAATTGGGGCAAAAACTCCAACGATCAATGATGCTGCATATTTTAAAAATGCATTTAACACCATTCAACAATTGATCAAAAGTGAGTTGATTCTGTCGGGACATGATATTTCTGCCGGCGGGTTGATTACGACTTTATTGGAAATGTGCTTTGCAGATAACAATCTAGGTGCTGAAATTGATTTAAGTTCAATTCAGGAAAATGATCGTATCAAATTGCTATTTTCCGAAAATAGTGGAATTGTACTTCAAACAAGTCAAGCCAAAGATGTAGAAAAAATATTGAATGAAAATCATATTGAATTTCATAAAATCGGAAGGGCTATTGAAGGAGCAGAATTGCAAATTACTAGTTTAGGCCTTAGTTTTAATATTGCTAAGTACAGAAATGATTGGTATAAAACCTCCTTTCTACTCGACCAACATCAAACTTCAAATGATTTGGCCCAAGTGAGGTATGACAATTATAAAAATCAGCCCTTACAATACACTTTTCCTAAACAATTTACTGGAAAAATGCCTATTATAGACATATCAAAACCAAGGCCTATTGCTGCTGTAATTCGTGAAAAGGGATCGAATAGTGAACGTGAATTGGCAAACGCTATGTATTTGGCTGGCTTTGATGTCAAAGATGTTCATATGACAGATTTGATCAGTGGAAGAGAAACATTAGAACAAGTGCAGTTCATTGGGGCTGTAGGAGGCTTTTCGAATTCGGATGTTTTGGGTTCTGCAAAAGGGTGGGCAGGTGCATTTTTATACAATGAAAAGGCAAATACCGCTTTGCAAAACTTCTTTGACAGAAAAGACACCTTATCTGTAGGTATTTGTAATGGATGTCAGCTATTTATGGAATTGGAAGAAATCAATCCGAACCATGAAATACATGGTAAATTATTACATAATGATTCACATAAACACGAGAGTATTTTTACTTCGGTAAAAGTCCAGGAGAATAATTCGGTAATGCTATCAAGTCTGGCCGGGGCCACCTTGGGTGTTTGGGTATCACATGGCGAAGGTAAATTTGATCTGCCATACGAGGAGAGCAGATACCATATTGTAGCGAAATATGGATATGAAGCTTATCCCGCCAATCCAAATGGATCAGATTTTAATACAGCGATGATGGCGAGTGATGACGGCCGTCATTTGGTGATGATGCCACATATTGAACGTTCTACTTTTCAATGGAACTGGGCGCATTATCCTGCCAACAGAAATGACGAAGTGAGTCCTTGGTTGGAAGCCTTTGTCAATGCCAGAAAATGGTTGGAAAAAAAATAACATCTATTTTTTATCAAACCACATAAATTGATAAGCGAGTACAAATGTTGTAAAATCAGCTCCCCCTCGTGTGATGAATCCGTTGGTGAAAGCAACTTTAAGCCCATTATTTCTATTGAGTCGATATGCAAATGCCAATCCAAAGCGGGTATTATTTTGCGTTACATCCTGTTCAATTCCATTCATTACTGTATTTCCTCCAAAGGTTCTTCCCGTTGATAATGCAGCCCAAACTCCGGGTTTAAATATATAGGTTATATGTAATTGTGATCCGAATAAGGCCTTTTGTTTACTGGTATTCTCTCCAAAAAATTCACTGTTTTCTGTAAAGAACCAAGAGTTTAAATGTCCTTCCAAAACAATTTTTTTTCTAAAAGTATAAGACCCTGCAATTCCTGTTCTAAATGTCCATCTATTCGTACCTGTGTTTAATAATTTTTCGGAATCGTAATTTCCAATAGGAGCTTTAAATCGAAATACTATTCCAAGTTTAAAATTTTTGGGCTCCTCCTTAAAATACTCTTTGGGTTTTAATGGTTTAACCCCAATTATTATTAGGGATATTCGAAAGGATGGATCACCAAATCCATTTCTGGTTACTGAAATTTCTTCACCCTCAGCCAGGGCATTATATTTCCCTAAAGAAAAAGGAATAACAACATCAAATTTGGCCAGCCTGTTAAACATTTTAAAACTCCTGACATATCCAATTCCACTATTATTCAATTTGGCATTTAAATCTTCTATTGGTAAAGTTTTGTCTAATAAAATATTCCCTGCTGAATAGATATAAGAAGCTATTGCAAAATTTCCACCCATAGGCATTACTGATAAAAATCCGGGTTCAAGATCTTGTGATTGTACATTTTTGTGAATTAAAAGCACATGAACTATGAATAGGATTCCTATTATTCTATTTTTAACCAGATTTTTTAACAAAATGTATTTAATTAGATAAGCGCATAACACAAATATACATTTTA
>SMVA01001592.1_pt1 | contig 10691 bp, 9 predicted proteins | sample 2456451 | NCBI WGS metagenome assembly SMVA01 (sample SAMN11095933, study PRJNA526329) | marine sediment metagenome | biome: Marine sediment; feature: Surficial sediment; material: Deep marine sediment; isolation source: Hadal surficial sediment | place: Pacific Ocean | collected 2014-05 | depth 0-1...
ATCAGTTGCGCCACCTTTTCTGTTCGCTCAACGGCTACCCGCTTCAAGACCTCCTTGAACTCCGGATAGTCGCGCCTAATTCGTTCAAAGTTGGCTTGACTCCGGCTGAACACATCGCAGTACCCGATCGTCCGCACGGACGCCGTTCTGTTCTCTCCGAGTAACAACGAAAGTAAACCGAAATAGTCGCCATCGTCAAGCGTGCCGTGGTTCACGTCACCATTACTTGATGTGATCTCTACCTTTCCCCGGCTAATGAAGTACACTTCGTGGCTGGCTTCACCCTCCTGAACGATGGTGGCGCCCGGCGCGTACACTTGGGGTTGTAGCGCGAGCAGCAGTTCGTTCCGAAGCGGTGGGGCACAATGCTTGAATAACGGGACGCTCTCGATCAGCTCGCGCGTTAGATGGAGCAGGATTTGCAGCCGAAGCGGCGCCGGCAAGTCGCCGAACAGATCATTCTCTTTGAGGCCGCGGTACCGCGCCCAGACGTACTCGTAGTAATCTCGGACACGATCATCAAGTTCGCGAGGCGCATGGCGTGAGCGCAAGTATTGATGAACTCCCTCGATCCGATTCCAGTAGGCTGCCTTCGCTGCGTCAAGATTGCTCAGCAGAGAAGCGACGTTCGCGATAACGAAAGCATAGACCGACGCTCCGAGAAGCACGACGATGATCGTGGCGATGTATTCGGCGTTTCGGCCAGGAGTGATGTCGCCGTATCCGACGGTCGTCATGGTCACAACGGCCCAGTACAGTGAACGTACGTACTGAGTTTGTGGATCCGCACCTGAGATTCCGGCCCGAGCGGCCCAGGAATCCGTTGGGAAGCTTTCCATCGCTGGGATGGCGAACCACGCGCAAGCAATGCAGTGAATCACTAGCGCGACGACAAGCAGGAATTTACCGATGCGAAAATATCCCGGATTCACTCGAAAGTGAACTCCCCAGCGCTTGAGGATGACGAATAGTCGCACAACGCGCACCAGCCGCAAGAGCCGAAGCATCAGAACGAGCTGCACTGCATCCGGTTTCGCCGCAGCCGTGAGCAGGAGTACGGCGTCGAATGGGAGTGCGCCCAGGAGGTCTATCGGGAAGAATGTGCGGAGGTAATGCTTCGCAGTTTCACGCGTACTTGTGACACTAACGCCCTGATCACGGTAACTTGTACAGAAGTTGAGCGCGATGTCGATCAGGAAGAGCGCATCGATGGCATATACAACGACCGAACTCAGCGTCGTAACTTGTCGGAGGAACGCGGCTTGATACGGAATCCAAGCGCAGCTGGCCACGACGAGGACCAGCATGCAGGCGTCCCAGACGGTTCGAATCGACGAGTGTTCACGGATGCAGATCATGATGAACGCGAGCGCCTCTCGTAATCCACGCCGACTAGCCCGTCGATTCTGATGAGGGTTCGTCCAGCCGCTTGACTAGTGTGACGACGTTCTTGGCTCCCAAGCGCTCGTAGCCCACCTCATCCATGACCTTTCGCACAAGGTGAATTCCCAATCCGCCGATCCCCCGCTCCTCAAGAGGCAGCGACGTGTCAGGATCGGGAAGTGCAAAGGGGTCGAAAGGAATGCCATCGTCCGCAATCGTGATCGACAGAAGTTGTTGCACCAGCTCAACTCGGATTTCAATCTCATGCTCTGCGTCATCTTCGAAGGCGTACGAGATGATGTTGTTGAGGAGTTCATCGAACAGCATATTCACCTTCTGACGAATCGTCGCGGGAATCCGCTGATGATCGGCAAACTCGTTAAAGCTCGCGTTCACGCGATCGATCTCAGTAATTCGGTTTCGTACCTGGAGCCGTAGCGTGTATCTGGTTTCGGAGTCGTCCTCCCCACGGAATTGCAAAGCCATGACTGTACTATCCTCAAACTGATCGGCACAGCTTTCGAACTCGTTGACGGCTTCTACGGTTAATTCTACCGCATCTTCCACCGATTGGAATTTCACTACTGCCAGTTGGCGCTCGGACAAAAAAAAGTGGCGCAAGCATCGTTGCTGTCTCACAGCTGTTCCGGACTCGAACTCGCAACGGAAAGTCCTCAGAACCCGGCGAGCGCGTCCTGCTCGGTTCCGAAGACGCTGAGGATTGTAGAAAAACCCGAGATCTCGAAAATCTCGTTCACCGTTTCGTTGAGCGCACAGATGCGCAGTTCGCCGCCGCTAGACTCCAACCGCTTCGCTGTAGAGAGGAGAACGCGTAAGCCGGCACTACTCACGAAATCGAGTTTTGTAAAATCGATCAGTATTTTCTTGGAACCGTCATCAAGCGTCTTGTTCAAGTGCACTTCCGCGTCTGGACTCGTATTCGTATCCAACTTTCCTTCAAATCCAACGATCGTGACGCCGCCGGATGCTCGAGTCGTGAGATCCATTTCAGTTTCTCCCGCGGCGTCGACCGTTCGGCCACACCGCCTGAATCATGGTTTCTTGCCTTCAATTACAAGTACGTCGTCCGCCGTCCCCGAGGCACTACGGCACGATCTCGAGGCCAAGGATCGTGACGTCATCCTCAAGGCTTCCGTTCGCACCCCAGCGCTCGACGACGTCCATGAGCAATTCCACACTGCCGTCGATCGGCTGTGATCGGCCCAACTCAATGACCTCGAGCATCTGCTGGTCGCCGAACAGTTTGCGGGCTGGATCCATCGCTTCGGGTACGCCATCTGAGTAGAGGAAAAGCCGATCGCCGGGCTGGAGCTGGACTACATGCTCTGAGAGCAGGATATCTTCAACACAGCCGATTGGCATGCCCCTGTTCATCAATGGTTGCGGAGCGCCGCCGCAGGGGATGTGAATGATTCGCGGGTGCCCAGCAAGCACGTGGCGGAACTCGAGCGTCTCAAGGTTGAGTATGCCGTAAACCATGGTGAAGTACAGGCCGTTCCACTCTTCCATAGGGAAACGACGGTTCAGCTCACGGGCGACCTCCAGCGGGGCAACGATTCGGGAGGCCCCGTTGTGCCGTTGCACCAGCAGTGACGAACTGACTGAGGGCGTAAGCAGTCTTCCGATGGTGACGGCGAGCAAAGACGATGCCACTCCGTGGCCGCAAACGTCAACGACGAAGGCCGCGACGTGCTTGTCGTCGATCGGGAAGAAGTTGAGGAAATCGCCGGCAAGTTCGTCACAGGGGCGGTACTTCCAGCTGAAGCACGCGCGCCCCGTCTCCGCCCCGCCACTTGGAAGCAGTGACTTTTGGACGCGCGCCGCTGCGTCAAGGTCGCGCTTCATCTTGTCGTTGGCCGTTTCCAGATCCTTATTTAGCGTCTCAAGCTTTTGATTCCACATCGTCAGCTGCTCTTTCGCAACCGTGAGTTCCTGGTTGGTCCGGTTCAGCTCGCTGTTCTTCTCCACGGCGTTCTCGAACGTCGAGACGAGCAGGTTGAGCACCTGCTGGCGACTGGAGTTGATCGTGTAGTGTTCACCCGCCAGGGTGACCTCGAGCTGCTCGGACTCTCCTTCGTCGCCCAGCGGCGTAGTCAGCAGGGAATCAATCCGCGCGATCAGGAACTCGGGGTCGTAGGGCTTGGTGACGTAGTTGTCCGCCCCACAGTGCAGTCCGCGGATGATGTCTTGAGGATCGGAAAGAGTGGACAGCAGAATGACAGGGATCCGCTTGAGGTCTGGGTCGCTCTTCAGCGCGCTGCATAGTTCATAGCCAGTCATTTGCGGCATCTCGATATCCGAAATGACGATCGTCGGTCGATTCTCACGGATGCGTTCCAGCGCGATCGCTCCGTTCTCGGCCACGCGAACCAGGAATCCGGCTTCGGTGAGGATCTTGGAAAGAACGTGTGCTTGGGTACGACTGTCCTCGGCGATAAGCACCGTAACCTCGGACCGATTCGTCGAGTCCATTATTACCTCAATTCGTTCGTGAAATAGCTCATGCCGAAGAGCTCCGCTTCAAATGCGTGACGATCGCGGGCCCGATACGTCCCAGCGGCAGCACTCGGTCGACGAGCCCGTCATCGATCACCGCCTTGGGCATGCCGTAAACGACGCAGCCGTGTGGATGCTGCGCGAAAATGCAGCCGCCGCTTTCCTTGAGCAGACGACAGCCTTCGAGACCGTCGTGACCCATGCCCGTCATTATAACGACAAGCATCTGGCCTTGAAAGACCTCAATGGCCGACCGAAGTAGGTAGTCCGCAGCAGGGCGACATCCGTGCTCCGCGGCGTCGTCCGTGATTTGCACGTGGACGCGTTCCTTTCGATTATTGAGCATCATCTGCCGCCCACCGGGTGCGATCAGCACGCTGCCCGCCTTGACCACCGCTCCATTCGCGGCCTCGGTAACCTGCAGTGGGCAGATCTCGTCGAGGCGGCGGGCGAGGGAATGGGTGTACTCGGGCGGCATATGCTGAACGACCATGACAGGTACAGGCAGTTCGGCGGGCAGTGCTGGGAGCACTTGCTTGAGTGCCGCTGGTCCTCCCGTCGACGTGCCGATGAGGACCGCGCGGCACGCGGGGGACGACGTCTGACTCTGCCGAGGAGGGACGGTCCTCGGCGACATAGCTCCGGCGGCGCGGATCCTTTGTCGATCCCAAGCCGAAGTGTTGCCTTCGGCCTGACGGAAGGCGCCGATCTTCTCTTCGAGCGCATCGCGCAGCCGCTTGCGGTTCTCGTCCGGATCCTTCCCGGTAGGTTTGAGGATGAAATCGAACGCGCCTTCGAGCAGGGCGTCGGTGGTTACCTGGGCCCCGAGTGAGGTGAAACTGCTGACCATGATTACCTTGGAGCGCAGGCCACGTCGATTGATCTCGCGTAGGACCCCGATACCGTCCATATCCGGCATCTGGACGTCGAGCGTCAGAAGATCGGGGTCGAACTCCTCGATCTTTTTCAGCGCATCCATACCGTCGCGCGCGACCCCGACGATCGATACGTCCCGGGCGTCGCGGAGAACGTTGTTGATCATCTGCCGATAGAGGGCCGAGTCATCAACGATTAAGAGGCGTGTGGGTTTCTGAGCCATCGAACGCGCTTTCTCGTTAAGCCACCAGGTATCTGTCGAAGAGCTTTCGCAGGCGCGCCGCGTCAAAGGGTTTCACTATGAAGTCGATGGCGCCGTGGTCCAGGCATTCAATGAGCTTTGCGCGCTGGTCCACGGCGCTGATCATGACCACCCGCGCAGCCGCGTCAGTGGCCATGAGGCGCTTAAGCGCTGTGACGCCGTCCATCTTCGGCATGACGATGTCGAGCGTGACCAGGTCGGGGCGCTCGGACTTGTATAGCGCCACTGCCTCCTCACCATCGGCAGCCTCCCCGGCCACCTCCCAGCCGGCCTGCTCGGCGATCTCCCTAATCCGCTTCCTCATAATGAGGGCATCGTCAACAATGAGCACTCGCCTAGCCATGGTGTGTCCTCCGGCGTCGGGGTCGGTCGTGCAACTCGATCGGATCCGCTCCGACAATCTCGATGGTGATGAGGCCGGTTGCGGCGTCAAGGGTCACACGGCGGCCCTTCTCGCCGCCGCATTGACTCCCGACGATCGGAATGCCCATTTCACCGAGGATCCGCTCGCTGGCCTCGATGTTCTGTTGGCCGATCGTGAGGATCGCATTGGTCGCGAACATATTCGCGCCGCCGGTCAGCCTTGCCGTCGGATTGATCGCGCCTTCAGCCAGCCGCGTCATGTCGCGCAATAGGGCGGGGATCGCTGTGTCGACGAACTTGCCGGACGAGTCCGCCGAGTTCCGTGACTGGGGCAGTACCATGTGTGCCAGCCCGGCGACCTTGTGCGTACCGTCGTAAAGTGCCAGACCGATGCACGATCCGACCAATGTGCACAGGACGCCGTCACCCTTGGCTACCGAAAACTCCCCCATGCGGATTGAGGATAGCCGACTCATTTCAGCAGTTCCCGTAGCGTGGCCATCGACGCGGCGTCCGGCACCAGCAGCATCGTCCAGTCGACGGGGTCTCCATCAATTCGGAACTGCACCCGTGTCAGCAGCACGTTGTCAGCGGCGGTGATCTGGTCCATAAGTATGAACGCAATCATACTCTGGGCGAAATCGCGACTGAAACGGGGCGGGGAGGGCAGCAACTGCGACGTCAGGTCATCGCCGGCAGGCAGAGCCCGCGCCAACGAGCCTAGATAATGGCAGCCGAGGATGTTGGTGGTCTCGAGCGCCGCCGAGGTTTCCATCTCACCCCACGCAGTCGCCGTGCCGCGGGGCAGATCCAGCAGCAGGTCGGCGAGCGCCAGCCCGCTGGAGTCGTCGAAGGCTAGCACGAGCTGCCCGGTCAATCGCCCCTGCATCTCGGCGACGCAGAAACAGATCGGCTCGTCGCCTACCTCGAGCACGCCCGTAGCCTCGGCCAACGGCAGCTGTTCCACCGAGTCGATGCTGATGCTCGTAGGCTTGCCGATCCACCGCCCTAGAGCCTCGGAAGCGTCTGCGGCACCGCAGTGCAGAGCTTCTCGGAAAATATCGAGCTGCTGCTCAGTGAGCAGATTCTCATCATGTGCGGTCATGAACCGGTTCCATCTCGTTGCGCGCAACGGCCAAGTTGATCACCTTGCCAACGTCGAGCATGAGGCATACCGTGCCGTCGCCGAGGATGCTGGCGCCCGACAACCCGTGGATCTGAACGTAATTTTCCGACAGTGACTTGATCACGATCTCCTGACTGCCGAGCAGCTCGTCCACCTGCAGGGCCATCGCCCGATCGCTCACTTGCAGGATCACGGCATCAATGGAGTTGCCGTCGCTCGAGACTTTGGATCCCTGCGACGCGCTGTTCGCGTAACTGACGTCGTGCCAGTGGAAGATGTCGGTGATGCGGATGAGCGGAATGAACTCGCCTCGCACGTCTATGGTTTTCCGGTCGCGGAGGGTCACCACGTCGACCGCCGAGATCTTCACAATCTCCCGCACGTCGTCGATCGGGATCGAGAAGATCACATTGCGGACGCGAATCAACATGCTCTTGATGATGGCCAGGGTCAGTGGAAGGCGGATCGTGAAGGTTGTGCCCTGCTCCAAGACCGACTCGACGTCGATCGTTCCGCTGAGTTCATTGATTCGTGCGCGGACTGCGTCCAGGCCTACTCCCCGACCAGAGATGTCGGTGATCTCTCTGGCGGTACTGAAGCCCGGGTGCCAGATGTAATCCAGCGCCTCCTCGTCGGATAGCCCGGTGATCGCGGTCTGCGTCAGAAGTCCGCGCTCGGCGAGCCGCTCCTTAATGCGGGCGACGTCGATGCCGCCGCCGTCGTCCCGGATCGAGACAAATACGTTGTTGCCGCTGTGCATCGCTTCCAGGAAGATCGTGCCCACCTCGGACTTGCCCCGCGAGCGGCGCACGTCCGGCGGCTCGATACCGTGGTCGATCGAGTTGCGCACGAGGTGAACCATTGGATCGCCCAGTTCGTCGATCATCCGCTTGTCGAGCTCGGTCTTCTCACCACGGATGCTCAGGTTGACCTTCTTGCCGCGCTCGGTCGAGACATCGCGCACTACACGCTGGAAACGGTTGAAGAGCGGACCCACCGGGACCATGCGGGTGGCGAGCACGCCCAATCGGAGACTGTCGGAGATGCGCGTGAGCTGGTCGATCGCCTCGCTGAGCTGGGCGAAACCTTTGCGACCGCGGTCCCACAGCTCGGTTTGTTCCTCATGGAAAGCCAGGCCGGCTTTGAGTTCCTGGATATCGTGTGTCAACTCGCCGTTGCCGTCATTGAACTTCCGAAGGTGCTCGACGGTGCGGCGGAGGCTTTCGGCGAAGTCTCGCGCTCGGCTGAGCACGTTCCGCTTCCGGAACGCCGGGCCGAGTTGGCCGACGATCTGAACGAATCGCGCCCGGTTCACCACCAACTCGCCCGCCAGGTTCAGCAGGCTATCGAGGCGTTCGATGTCAACCCGCATCGTCTTGGCAACTTTGGACCGCGAGCGGTCAGCATCTGGTGCTGTGGCCCTTTCGGCTGGTGCGGACGCCGATGTCACCCCCGGTTCGGACTCCGGCAGAGGCAACGACTCACTCTCCCGTGTCCGCTGCGGCTCGGAGTCCGACGTCGTATGGGGCTCCGCCTTCGGCGCCGCGGACGCCGGTTCCGGCTCAACGGCCGCCGACGCCGTGTCCGATGAGGGCCCGGACGCGCCGCCAGTGAGCTCCACCGAAATCACGCCGTCAAGATCCACAGCCGCGCGGATCGCGTCGGCGGGCTGCTCGCTAGTGAGGACGACTTGGAACTGAGAGAGCACCTCTGCGGTCTCCAGTTCTTCAGCCGTCGGCCACGTTGATACGATCTCGCCCAGTTGCGAGAGACGGGAGATGATCAGGCGCGCCTTGAGATCGGCCAGCGGCAGGCTGGGTTCAAAGTGCACGGTGAGACGGTATCCGGCCAGGTCGTCGGGCAGGTCCACCGCCGGCGTCGCCTGGTCGCCAGGGGGCTCGGTGGCGTTGCCCGGTTCGGGCTCCGCGGCCGGCAACGGCGTGGTTTGCTTCGTTCCTTCACTCAGCGCTGCCAACTCCTTGAGGAGTTCGCTGGTGCTGCCTAGCTGGTCACCGTCACGGAGGCGTTGGACGCACTCACGTAGGAAGTCGACGCACCGCAGGACGAGATTCATAGTTGGCTTATCGAGACCAGCCAGACCCGAACGAATTGCCTCGAAGCGGTTCTCCAGTTGGTGCGTGAGCACCGTGATGCTGTCGAACCCCATCATGCCGGCAGCGCCCTTGATCGAGTGTATCAGCCGAAAGGCCTCGTTTAACTCTTCCTGGCGGTCGGGCTCGCGTTCGAGAATGAGCAGCGCTTCGACGAGGCCGTCGAGCTGCTCACCCGTCTCGTCCAGGAACATTGGGAGGTATTCCGACATCTCGTTCATGGTCCGTCCCCGGATGGCTTGCGGTACAAGAACGTATCGAGCCGACTCAGCGGTCTGAGCATGTCGAAGATGCCCTCCGAGGGCCCGACGACGAGGAACCCGCCCGGCGCAAGTGCGTTGATCAGGTTGTCGACGACGGTCCGCTTCGAATCACGATCGAAGTAGATTAAGACGTTGCGGATGAACACGCAGTCGAAGGGAGGCTGCCGCATTTGCGTCATCAGATTGTGATGCTCGAAGCGCACGAGCCGCGTAAGCTCGGGTCGGACCTGCCAGCAGCCTTTCTCGTCTGCGGGCGTGAAGCAACGACGAATTCGCCGTTCGCTCACCGCTTCGACCGCACGCGGTTTGAAGATCCCGCACCGGGCCTCGCGCAGAGCATCCTCGCTGATATCGGTTCCAACGATGATTTGCGACCAGTCGCGGAGGCGATACCGATTTTCCCACAGGCAAACGGCAATGCTGTAGGGCTCGGCGCCGGTGGCGCAACCGGCCGACCAGATCCGTAACGACCGCGCCCGCTCGCCGCGCCGCTCCTCCGTCAGGACGAGGCTTAGGAATTGGTCCCTGAACCACTCAAAGTGGCGCTGAGTCCGGAAGAAAAATGTCTCATTGGTGGTGATCGAATCGAGAAAGTGCTCCAGCTCCCCGTGCCCATCGGGGCCGGACAGGTAGCGATAGTAGGCGTCGAAGTCGGTAAAAGGCCCCGCCTTGAGGCGACGACGGATTCGGTTGCTCAGCAACGAAAGCTTGTTGTCGTTTACTCGAATCCCACTCATCTTGTATATGTACGAGCGGAACTTTTCGAATTGGCGCTTGTTGAGCTCTACGAGTCCCATGGCGCTCCGGGCGAACGGCTCGTTGATTGAAGTCGGGCCAGCCATATTAGACCTTGAACTTGGCGACCAGGTTCTGCAATTCCTGCGCCTGTGCTCCGAGCTCCTCGGCGCTGGCCGCCAGCTCCTCGGCGCTGGTCGCGGTGGACTCGGTCGTTTCGGACACGGACTGGATAGCGGACTGGACCTGCTTGGCGCTGCTCGCCTGGGTCTCGGTTTGCTCAGCAATCTGCGCAATGCCGTCGGCCGTTTTGTTGACGGCTTCGACGATGCCGGTGAGCGACGTGCCAACGAGCTCGGAGAGCTGGGCTCCCTCGGATACGCGCTTCGACGACTCCTTGATGAGTTGCGTGATCTCCTTGGCTGCCTCACTCGATCGCTCGGCCAGCTTGCGCACTTCGTCGGCAACGACGGCGAACCCAAGTCCGTGCTCACCCGCCCGCGCCGCCTCGATCGCAGCGTTGAGCGCCAGCATGTTGGTCTGGCTGGAAAGTTGGCTGATCACCTCGGTAATATCGTTGATCTGCACGCTCGACTTCTCGATCAACCGCATCGCGGTGAGGGCCTCGGTAACCGTCTTGCCGCTCGTCTGCGCCGAGACCACCGTCTCATCAGCTTGCTTGCGGGCGCTGGCGGCTTGCTCGGAGATGATCTTGATTGCATTGATCAATTCGTCGACCGAAGCGGTCATCTGCTCCACGGAGGCCGACTGGGTTTGCGCCCCGTCGCTCAGATTAGAACTGCTTTCGCCTACCACCTGCGAGCCTTCCGCGAAGTGGTTTGCGCTCTCAATTACTTGCTGAATAAGCTCCTTGGTATTGCGGTGTTGACTGTCCGCCGTTTGCTGCAGTCGAACCCGTTCTGTGACCTCGGTGGCGAACTTGACGACCTTGCGCGGCTTGCCGTTGAGGTCCAGGATGGGGTTGTAAGACGCCTGCAGCCAGATCTCCTTGCCACCCTTGCCGAGTCGCCTGAACTCGGCGGCCACGTACTCGC
>SMVA01169250.1_pt1 | contig 10689 bp, 11 predicted proteins | sample 2456451 | NCBI WGS metagenome assembly SMVA01 (sample SAMN11095933, study PRJNA526329) | marine sediment metagenome | biome: Marine sediment; feature: Surficial sediment; material: Deep marine sediment; isolation source: Hadal surficial sediment | place: Pacific Ocean | collected 2014-05 | depth...
AGAGGTTGGACTTGGTGGAGAGGTCAGACCCGTGCAGAATGTGGATCTTCGAATTCGAGAAGCGATGAAGTTGGGGTTTACCCGGTGCGTGGTGCCCGCATCCAACCTTGAGCAATGGAAGCCGATTGAGGGAATAGAGGTGGTGGGCATTCAAGAAATCGGGGAAATTTGGGAAACCGTCTTGTCTACTGTGGCAGAAACATGATGGTCGGAACGAAACAAGGGGAAGACTCGTGAGGCCATGGTGATATCCAATCCCATTCCAAGTCTATTGTTTCTCAAAGTTTCCTGGCTGGCGTTATTGCTGTTGCTTGCCGGCTGTGCCGGATTGTATCAGGGGACCTTCACGGCTGTTTCTGAAGATCAACGCCAGGCTGTGCTTGAATCCTTGCGCCAGAAGGAAACCACCATTCGTATGCTTCGCGGGTTATTCCAGGCATCCGTTTCCAGATCTGGCATTCCCTTCTCTCAGCGGTTTAATGGAACAATATCGTATGTCAGCCCTGATCGATTGCATGTACGCGGGTTTTTGCGGTTCGGGGTGCCGCTGATGGACTTTCATCGAGAAGGCAACACGTATCAACTGTATTTTTCTGCTGAAAATAAACTTGTGACCGGACATGTGGATGGCAGGGATGAGCGAACGCAATGGGATCAAACGGTTCAATTGAGTATTCGTGCGATTGATGCCGTGTTAGGGAAAATTGCAGGGTTAACAGAGACGGATCTTCGTATATCGAACAATACAACTCATTATCGTCTTGATTGGGTTGCCGTTCCTCATGCAGACGATGCCATACAAGAAGATTTTCTCGTGCGGACTTGGGTTGATGCCCAAACCTTGGAATTGACATCGATTGAATATCGGCAATCGTATGATGAGCTTGTGGTATCCGTGGAATGTGAGGATTATCGGGATGTGCAGTCCTCATCGGCCTCAGGGCAAGGGCGAGTTCGTTTGCCATTTGTGGTCAGAGCCACAGATCATCGCTCAGGTGGAGGCTCGATTACGCTCAATTTCCAAGAGTTTATTCTGAACGCAGCGTAGGGTCCATGCCATGATACTGTTAGCAATTGAAACGGCGACTTCTCGTCAGAGCATGGCTGTATTGAACGATCAGGAGCTCCTTGGCTATATCGAATGTGAATCCAACCGTTCTCTCACCACTCAGATTATTCCCGCTATCGATCAACTGCTTCGCAAGGCTTCCTTAGATATGGAAGATCTTGAAGCATTGGCGGTCTCCATCGGACCAGGCTCATTTACAGGCTTGCGGGTGGGCCTGTCCACCATGACGGCCTTTCGACTAGCCTTAGGTCTTCCATTAGTCGGAGTCCCGACATTAGAAGGTTTGGCTTGGAATCTGCCCGACTCGGATTTGCCGATTCTCAGTACAGTAGCGATTCGTGCCGACATGGTCTATTGGGGCCTTTTTCAATGGGAGCAGCAACAGCTTGTTTGTCAGCAAACGGACAAAATTGGAAAATTCTCAGATGTCTGTGCAGACTTGACCGAACCAACTATCGTGTTGGGAGATGGATTGGCACGAAATCAAGAAAACCTGAAGCCTCATAACGGTTTGATTGTTGAAGGGCCTTCTGAGGTTTTATGGCCATCAGCCAAAGGAGTTGGACTGGCAGGACGAGAATTGCTGGAAAAGGAGGAATTCCTTCCGGAAGGCTGTACGCCTCGATATATTCAACCCTCCTATGCAGAGATTGCAAAACCCTCCTGACCCCAGTGCAGTGCAGGGTTGATAAAAATCAGACGATGAGATAAAAACTATAAAGGAAGAAGATCGCCGACCAAAATTGAATGATTCGGGGTATGAGGGGGATTGATCGACTGGGTGGGACTTAATGTGTGGTGTTCTTCATAAGAGGAGCCTTGCGGGTTCCGATAGACTTCTAATGTATGGTTTGCCACATTCACGATCCAGTATTCTGAAATCTGACCTTGGGCATACAGTGACAATTTCTCATTTTGATCAAAATGAAGAGTGGTGTCAGATATCTCCACAATTAGCAAAGCGGTGACTGGATGATCTGTCAGATATGTGTTTCGAGGCCCGGGAACGACAGCCAAGTCTGGTTCCGGCTCCGAATCAGATGAAAGGGCGAGAGGCATTTGGACTCTCACCCAATGTTCAGGTCCAAAGGCCCGTTGAAGGGCAGCCTCTGTATTCCCTATGGCCACTGCGTGACGGCTATTCTGAGGACTCATGGTGAAAATCTCTCCATGGATAAGTTCAACTCGTTCGTTTGGTCGAAAGAGGCCTGCCTCAGCCATCTGCTGATACTCTTTTCGAGTCCATTGTTTGGTCTGAATCGTACTCATTATCATACTCACCCTCTGAAGCCTCCATTCATTCTAGCAAGGAGAGTCATCTCTAACAAGGATCAGTCTCGGATAAATACGGCCGAGGATCAACAGAACACCTGATAAGAATTCTGGCTGGTGAGGGTGAAAAATCAATGTGGATGTTCGACCAAATCTTTGAAGATCGAGGAAACGAAGTCCAACTCGCAGGATCCAGATTACTTCGGAAAGCGATTTGTGCTCAAGATTGCTCATGCGTCGGACGAGAGGACGCTCCTTGAGGCCCAACACATCGTCATGTAGCCTGATAACGCTGGAAGGGCGAGCAAATGTTGGCAAAGACAAAACAGATAAGCGATCCAAGGAAAACCGTTAAGCCGATTCCATGAAGGACTGGGGTCTGTAACAGGGATCATACAGAACGTATGGTTTGAGACCTTTGACGTTGCTTAGGACCTGTCAAGAAATACCATGACCATCTCGCATACTATCTTCGGGCCATCTTTGAACGCGCCTCAATCGAAAAAACCTCAACATCGCCGGGCTATGCCTCGGCTTCTTCTCAATCGTTCCGTCCAAATCTGACCCAAATCTAGGCGCGAGGTTGGTCATGGTATTTCTTGACAGGTCCTTACTTTGACAAGAGCGCGCCGATGACGGCGAGGAGGACGGTGATTTGAATGCCGATGGTCCAGAGAAAGAACCGGGAGAATTTTTCGTCGAAGCGGTCGAGGCGGCCGCTTAACCGAGCTTCAAGGTTATCGATGCGGCTGGACAACTGGACATCAAGATTTTCTATCCGGCTGGAGAGTTCTTCTCGAAACCGATCAACCTTCTGGTCAAGGTGGATGATCATTTCTCGAAGTTCCCCAAACCCACGGGAATATCCTTCAACTTTGCCTTCGATGTATGCGACGCGTTCTTCAATGGTGGGCATGGGTTTTCTCGTCGATCATGTGGGGCACAAGAGGCAAAGTGTGGCGAGCAATGCGGTCAATGTCAATTTATATGAGCAATGGAGGTTTTGCAAGAAGTGAGAAGAAGTAAGGAGTGAATAGTGAGGAGTGAGGAGCAAGAGAGAAGAGGGGAGTAAAGAAAAGAGTTAGGCTCTTTTCTACTGCTTGCTCCTGACTCCTCACTTCTTACTCCACCAGGTTAGAGCATTTTAGGCACGACCCCCTCTTTCGAGTGGGTTGACAAAATATGGGTTTTGGGTTACTTGCAGAGGCTTGTTGTGACTTCACGAATGTTTTCGGCCATTCTTGCTCATAGGATGACTCGGGGTGGCCTCATCTGACAGGAACATCGGATGCATGTCACGAGTCATGACCAATCGGTGAGCCACAGGGCCGACACCTTGCTTTCACATGACATCGTGCATGTGCTGGATTATGGGTCTTGGATCTGGCCATTCCCGGGCCGGACTTCTCTCTCTCTCTCTCCTTTTTCAAGCCAGGGTATTCCTATACCGCTGAGGGCGCGAGGGGTGACGTGCGTGCAGTGGAGGAGTAAGGAGTAAATAGTAAGGAGTGAGTAGTAAGGAGTGAAGAGTGAGGAGCAGGAGAGAAGAGGGGAGTGCAGAAAAGAATTCGGTTCTTTCCCATTCTTGCTCCTGACTCTCTCACTCCTGACTACTTACTTCTTACAGAATTTGCATTGAGAAAGGAAGCGGAGAGAGTCGCATGGCCTCATTCAAGAGGGTGGAATTATTCATACAGAAGGATGGTTTTCATCATGCACAAGTTGAAGCAAGTGGTTCTCGGTTGTGTGGTTGTGATGGGCGTCAGTCTTGTATTATTCGTGACGGGCGCGCAGGCGCAGAGCGGGAGTTTGCAGCCGCCACCCTCGGCGGTGGATCCGTTTGGGAGTGGGAATCCGGTGGCGACGACGCAGCCGCAGCCGTCGTGGGATCAGTCCTTGCCAGCGTCGGAGCGGTTTAAACGGGTGCTGCCCACCGCGTCGAAACCGTTTGGGGCGGCCGTGTTGGACAGAGAGACCAGCCTGGTGTGGGAGGGTGTGGTGCAGACGACCACCCACACGTGGAATTCAGCTCGATTACAATGCATGTCCCGCACGGTGGGCGACAAGAAAGGCTGGCGGCTTCCGTCGGTGCATGAGCTGGCAAGCCTCGTCGATCTGACCAACTCTAGCGGCAATCCCGATATCCCGGCTGGTGCTCCCTTTGTTGGTGTGTTGGGCAGTATGCCTGGGGCGAGAATATTGGCTGGGTGAATTTCAAACCATCCCTGGGTCCCGGGGTCACCGTGACGGATACGGAGCTGACGGGGTTTGCGTGGGGTGAAAATATCGGGTGGATTAATCTCAACCCGACGGGAGGCGGAGTCTTGAATAATGGTCAGGGCACACTGGCCGGCTATGCCTGGTCCGAGAATGTGGGGTGGATTAGCTTTTCCTGTAGCAATACGAATGTGTGCGCCACGAAGAACTATGGCGTGACGATTGATCCCAACACCGGAGAATTCAGCGGCCGCGCCTGGAGTGAAAACACCGGCTGGATCACCTTCGGAGGATTCATACGGCGTGGCGCAGGGAGGTGCTCGCCTTTTCTCTCGACATTGACCTGAATGGGAAGGCGAATGTGTGGGATGGGTCGATGATCTGTCGTTTTCTGGAGCCCGCGATTACGAATCCGGCGGATGTGGCAGCCGGGTTGGTGGATCCCACCGGCGGGCGAACCGATCCGCAAGCCATTGTGGATTATTTAACAATGGTGCAAGAAACCGGCATGCTGGATGCTGATGGCAATGGGACGTCTGATATGTTTGATTGCAAGATTATCACGGCCTTTGTATTTGGCATTACCGGCGACAGCTTGCTGGACATTGGACTAGGGATGGGAGCGACTCGCACCACGGCGAGTGCCCTGGTCACGTTTCTGAGTAATTTTTTACCTGGCATGGGTGGTGTGTTGAGTACGGCTGAGCTGGTGACGGTGTCGAGTGAGCCCGAGGTGTCCTCATCTGCCCTCACATCCGAGCCGATGGCCTCAAGTGTGCTGGAAGAGCCCACGTCCAGTCCTACGATTGAGGCGGAGAGTATCTCTAAAGCTTCCCCGCGCGGTAAGAAGAAAGGTCATCTGAAACGCGCCAAGCGACACCGCAGGGGGCATCGACACTAAGGGTTCAAATACGGCTCCTCCAGAATTTTCGTGCATGTGCACCCTGCATTTTCATGCCAATAGCACGACTCTACCCCACCTGAACCCTCCCCTTACAAAGGGGAGGCCACTTGCTGGACCGCATTTCGGAAACAACCCAGAGAGCCAACACCCACGGAAAATACGGAAGTGCCGTTGTTATTTTTCACACGATGCGAGCTGGACTTCTATCAAGAGTCCGGCTCTTTTTTTGTCCATGTCTTCATTCCTCCTCAACGGCATCATTCGGGACAATCATTGGCAGTGTCTGTGGCATAGAGGCTGGTGCAGTCTTGAAGACTCTTACGAGACCGGTGATTGGTGTGAAGGGTGGATCTGAGTGAAGCTATCGTGCTTTAATCGGATCATATAGGCAATAGTATTGCCATGCTGAGACTCTTTTCGACCCTTCGATTCTTCGACGGGCTCAGGGCTCAGGATGATAAGGGGATGGATGTATGAAGTCTTCTAGCGGACGCATATATTCGGTATGATTCTGAAAATGGTGATTGGGATGGGAAGACGAATGCGATGACGGTTCATGCTTCAGAAAAATGGAAAATCCACGTTGCCACCCTTGAAAATCTTGATGCGTTAGTTGCGCTTGAAGAGGCCTGTTTTTCTGTTCCCTGGTCAAGGAAAAGTTTTGAGGCTGAACTAGAGGGCAATCAATTTAGCCGTGTCTTCATTGTGCCTCATCCGAAGTGCGTGGAAGAAACTCAAGCTATTGGTTACATTTGTGCGTGGATGGTTTTTGAGGAAATTCGCTTTCTCAATCTGGCCGTTCATCCTGAATTTCGCCGCATGGGCTTGGCGACACAGCTTATTACGCAAGCGATGACTATTGGAAAAGAAGAGGGATGCTGTCGAGGAATGTTGGAAGTTCGAGCGTCCAATCAGGCTGCAAGAAGTCTCTATGAATCCTTTCACTTTCAGCCTTATGCCACACGGAAATCCTACTATACTGATCCTACTGAGGATGCTATTCTTATGACCCTGGAGCCTCTTGTCCTCTCTAGTCAGAAATGAGGCTTGAGCGCGGTGGGTCAAGTCAATTGGGAGTCAAAGGTCCATTCACATAATTTCATCAATGGGGGAGTGAAAGGAGGGGCCGTATGGCGACTGATGAACAGATTGAAGAGAGTTTACGGAATTCCAATGAGGAGTATCGGGAATTGGAAGAATCTCATCACCGGTTAGATGCGGAATTGCAGCAATTGCTGAAGCGTCATGTGCTGACTCCTCAAGAAGAAGTGCTGAAAAAACAACTTCAAAAAGAAAAACTCGGCAAGAAAGATCGTATGGCGGCATGTGTTCGAGACCATCGTGCCACCTTAGAGCAAGCTGGTTCGTCCGGGTAATAACTTCCCCTGCGTTCATCTCACATCGTACATTATTTTACCTATTTCCTCTCTGACTTATGGCGGCTTTTTCTCCAACAATGGCCCTAAAGATGGTGGTGCCTCCGCTCCAGCGCCACATCAAAGAAATTAAGCGTCGGCTATTGGTGGTCGGGGCCACGATCATGGTGTTTTTTATCGTGGCCTTTTCCTATTCTGGAGTGTTGATCGAATGGTTTAAGCGGCCGTTCGAAGACGATTTGATTTTTTACGCTCCTGCCGAAGCCCTTTTTGCCGCAATTAAAATTTCATTTTTAGCAGCGATCATTATGAGTGTGCCGATGATTCTCTATCAATTCTGGAAATTTATTGAGCCATCACTACTCAAGGAAGAGCAGAAATGGGCGGTCCCTCTCTTTTTTCTCGGGCTGGGATTTTTTCTGTTGGGGCTGGCGTTTTGTAATTTGATCATTCTGCCGCTTGTCATCGATTTTTTTGTGTCCTTTGGTATGGATCGAGCCATCACTCCTGAATTGGCCGTAGGGATGTATGTAGATTTCAACGTCAAGTTTCTTCTGGCCTTTGGTTTTGCCTTTGAAATCCCTCTGGTTCTTTCATTGTTAGCCCGTGTGGGACTGATTCAGCATACAATGCTGATTCAATATCGGAAGCATGCCGCAATGGTGGCGTTGATTTTGTCAGCCGTGGTGACGCCGGATGCGACAATGTTTACGATGTTACTGATGGCTATTCCATTGATCATTCTGTATGAGATCGGCATTTGGGGCGCCAAAATATTTGGCCGTCCTCCCAAGTGGAAAAAGAATGATGAAGACGTTGATGAACCAGATTCCAGTATGGCTGATGAGACGAAGGGTTCGTGAAGGTAGAGGAGTCAATGACGCGTTCATGAAGGTAGGGCGAAGGATGAAGCTACGAATGCTAGGATTGCCTCTGTGGGCTGGCGCCATGATTTTCCTGGTTACTCAATTAGGCTTTGCTGAAATGCGAACTCTTCCTTCCTCCTTGTATCAAGTCTCTAATTTGCCTTTCCTTCATTCCAAAAGCCCTGATAGTTCCTGGCAAGGCGCTGCGCCGAGTATTCAAGCACTTGTGGTGACACCTGATGGAATGGTCTATGCCGGGTCCTTCGGGATGGGCTTGTTTCGAAGTATCAATAAGGGGCAATCGTGGGAGGCACTTAATCGTGGGCTGACCGATCCGTTTCTTTTGTGTCTAGCCGTGATGCCCGGACAACATGTGTATGCCGGAACAATGCGGGGTGGGGTCTATCGTCTTTCGTTACATGGAACAGAGTGGGAATCCATTAGTTTGGGAGTAGAGGATACCGAGGTCAAGTCCTTTCTCGTTCATGAAGGACGGGTGTATGCAGGAACGGGACAAGGCGTCTACCGGTGGGTTGAAGCCGGAAAACGGTGGATGAAAATAGGCGATGGATTGGAGCAAGTGTTGGTGCCGGGGTTAGCGGTTTTAGATGATGGGCGTCTTTTAGCAGCCACCTCCGGTAAGGGGCTTCATTATTTCCAACCTGATAAGACAGATCAAAAAAAATGGATTGATTCACAATCGGTGTTTGTTGACCCGCGTGAGCGATTGCCGCATCGGTATCTTCGAGTGATTGCGGTGAATCAAGCCCAACATATTTTTTTAGGGACTCAAGACGGGGGAATTTTCCGGAGTACGGATCGAGGTGTCTCTTGGGCATCGATCAGCCGGAAGCTTCCTAATGACTCCATTCGAGGAATCGTGCCTATCGGGAAGGATGTGGTTGTGGCGACAGGCAAGGGCATTTTTCGATGGAACCATGATCAGCAACAATGGCGTGCCAAGAATGAAGGGCTTACTCATCTGGCGATTCAAAGTTTGACGATTGCTGATACAGGTGATTGGTATGTCGGGACAAGCAGCGGAGCCTTTCGAAGTGTTGATGCTGGAGAGCATTGGACGAATATTAGCCAGGGGTTTGGTGTTCAGATGGCTCCCAAGGGACCGTATGATTAACAAGTGAGAAGTAAGGAGACAGCGAGAAAATGACGAGGAGGAACAACAGGATGTTCTTCTCTCTTTCATCTCCCTTCTCACTTCTCCCGTTTCACTAGTTTTTAAGAAAGGGTGGAGTAATGAGCGACGTCATGGTGAATGAGCAGACACGGGTTATTATTGCAATTCAGGTAGAAGGGGAGTCGTGGGGAGAAATTCAGTTGAAATTTTTCCATGATCTGGCCCCGAATCATGTCAAAAATCTAGTGACCTTAGCCAAGGAAACATTTTACGATGGTACGACATTTCATCGTGTTATCCCAGGATTTATGATTCAAGGTGGCGATCCCAATAGCAAAGATGCTGATCGGTCTCGCCATGGTTCGGGTGGTCCAGGTCATTCTGTGAATGCTGAGTTTCATCAGCGTCCTCATACTCGCGGCACAGTGTCTATGGCCAGGTCTCAGGATCCGAATAGTGCGGGATCACAGTTTTTCATTTGTGTGGCTAATGCGAATTTCCTGGATGGCCAATATACCGCGTTCGGAGAAGTCGTCAGTGGTATGGAGCTTGTTGATCGTATTGTGAATGTGCAACGGGATGGAAATGATAACCCGCTCCAACGTATTGAGATGAAGGTGAGTGTGACTGAAGCGAATGTCTAGGGTTCGCGAAACAATAACTCTCCAGAATTCGCGCCCAGATTTGTGTCAGGTTGGGGCGATCTGATGGAGCACAACCGCAGGCGTCGCAAGGGCGACGTTGAGGATTGTGTGAGTGAAGATCGGCCTAAGCTGGCCCAAAGATGGGATGCGAAAATGGGCAGTTATTATTTCGCGAGCCCTAAGAATATGTCCTGACGAACCCTAGGCGATGGCGCCAAGTCTGTCTTCTGATTGTTTTTGCAAATGGTTGCTTCGGTTGTGCAGCTTCGCCGTTGTCTTCATCGCTTGTTTATGAAAATCCTACCGCCTTTGTTCGTGTAGAGTTGTCTCCATGTGAGTTTCCAAGAAACCTCATTAGCTAGCAACCCCTTGGACGGGTTCAGTCTCAGTTGTCAATCGGTTAGCTGATATCCGGGGAAAACAGGGGTTGTCTCAATCCGGGTTTGCTGAACAAGCAGGAATTACCCGGCAAGCCGTGTATGCCATTGAAGCCAATCAATATTTATCCGGAACACAAATATCGCTTCAACTGCCTGAAGTGTTGAACTGCCATTTTAGAAGATCTCTTTAGGCTTCAGCAAAGAGAAGAGGTGATTGAGTCTGAACTGATTGGGCAATGGATGGCTCACAAGACATCCATACGGGTGAAGCTCTCGCTCGTCGGGTCGAGAATGATTGCGAGTCCTATGGCGGAGCTAGGAGACATCTTGAATTTCGTGCTGCCTGCTGATGGCGTCATTGTGGAGGATTTCCGAGACAGTCCTTGTAAAAAAAATCCGCAACTTGCTGTGAAATTGTTACATACCCGTGAAGTGATTGAGCTACCATCAAGAAGTCTCCTCCCATTTGGAGGTCGCTCGTTGTATTCGAGATGGTCTGGCGGATGTGGGTATCGGTGTTGAAACAGTCGTCAAATTTTTCGGTTTGGAAATTATTCCACTCAGAGAAGAATGATACGACTTGATCATGCGAGCAGATTTTCTTGGCACCCACCCCATGGCATCAAAGCTTTGGGATGTCATGGTGAGCCAACCCTTCCGCCGAGAGATCAAAGCCTTTGGTGGCTACAATCTCAACGAAGTCGGCAAAACCCTCGAATGGTAACGAGGAGTTTTTTCCTTCGCTTCCTGCTCCATCATTCCCGACATCCGCCAGCGAGAATCTTTCCCGCTCCGTCATTCCCGACATTTTTTATCGGGAATCCAT
>SMVA01095449.1_pt1 | contig 10688 bp, 9 predicted proteins | sample 2456451 | NCBI WGS metagenome assembly SMVA01 (sample SAMN11095933, study PRJNA526329) | marine sediment metagenome | biome: Marine sediment; feature: Surficial sediment; material: Deep marine sediment; isolation source: Hadal surficial sediment | place: Pacific Ocean | collected 2014-05 | depth 0-1...
ACGTCCGTGTCTCCGTTGTCTCGTAAAAGGCCCTGAAGGTAGCGCGCATCCTTGATGGTCTTCTGGCAATCGCCGCATTCGGCGGCGTGTGCGTCGAACACGGCCAAATCGGCTGCGTCCAATGCGCCATCCAAAAAGTCATCCAAAAATTCGTTTACGTGCTTGCAGGTCATTTTGTCCATCCTGTTATGCGTTAACACGATCAACCTTCTGAAAAGGTTCCATCGTGGCGCAAAATCTCTCGCAATCTCGCCCGCGCCCGATGCAGGCGAGACTTCACTGTTCCGATCGGGTCACCCGTAAGCTCTTGAATTTCTGTTAGTTTATAGCCCTCGGAATCATGCAGAAGAACGACAAGCCGGTGTTCTTCACTGAGGGCATCAAGAGCAGCCTTGAGACGCATTATGTTATCCAGGCGCTCCACGTCGCGGACGGGGTCGCTGTCGCCGGCGAACGCCTCAACGGACTGTTCCGGCAGGCACCCTTCCTCGACGGTGACAAGACGTCGGCGCGCATAGCGGCGTTTGTTATCGATGAAGTGGTTGTAGAGAACCCTGTTGAGCCATGGGCCGGGTTCGCGAAGCTCGACCAGGTCATCGAGGCGGGTAAACATCCTGGTGAGCACATCCTGAAATAAATCGTCGGCCTCGTGCTTGCTTTGTGTCAGGCGGTAAGCGAGCCGATACAGTCGCCGCATATGCGGCCGCAAAACACGTTCAAAGATCTCTGACTGATTGTCCTCGACGGAGCCCATAGTCGCAGCAGTGTAGCCCCTGCATTAGCAGCCACAAGAAGCAAAGGTAAAAAATGAGACTCTGTCGAGGGGGTTTACGCGTGCTTGAAATCAGATCTCGAGTCGGATAATGAAGTAGTGATCGACCAGCAAAGCCGCAAAAAGAATCATCAGGTAGTTGATCGAGAAGCGGAACACCTGCATTGGCAGCTCAAGTCCATCGTCGCGTCTGAGCCTTATGGCATACCAGAGGAACCAGGTTCCGAGGCCAAGTGCGGTAAGCAGGTATATCAGTCCGCTCATGCCGGACAGGTATGGCAGAACCGTTATCACCAGCAGCAGGATGGTGTACAAAAGAATGAACAATCGGGTGAACTCATCGCCGTGCGTTACAGGCAGCATCGGTATTCCTGCGCGCTCGTATTCGTCTTTCTTTGCTATCGCCAGAGCCCAGAAATGCGGCGGCGTCCAAATAAAAATGATCAGGAAAAGGATCAGCGCGTCGCTGTGAACTTCACCCGTTACGGCCGTCCACCCAAGGACTGGCGGCGCTGCGCCGGCGGCGCCACCAATCACGATGTTCTGCGAGGTCGCGCGTTTCAGGTAAACGGTATAAATCACGGCGTAACCGATCAGAGAGGCGAAAGTAAGAACGGCAGTAAGTCGATTGACCAGCAACGTGAGAATCAACATCGAAATGACACCCAGAAGTGCCGCGAAAATCAGCGCATTGCGCGCTGATAACTTGCCCTGGGGTAGTGGGCGACCTCGCGTTCGGCTCATGTGCGCGTCTATGCGCGCATCGAGCACATGGTTAATCACAGCAGCGGAAGATGCTGCAATGCCGATCCCGATAGTGCCGAACAGCAGCCCGCTCAGCGGAGGCAAGCCCGGCACGGCCAAGAACATACCCACGATGGCCGTAAAGACAATGAGTATGACGACCCGGGGTTTCGTCAATTCATAATAGTCTCGCCAAACAGCGGAGATTTGCAGGCTGGTTACATCCAATCCGGTCTTCCTGATTCTGGGCACGTTCAGCGGGTGCTTGATAGGGTCCACAAAGTTGCGTGGCTACTCGCAAGAATACTCGCTTCGTCCACCACACATCAATACGTACGATCTGGTACTCGCATGAGATTGATACTCAGGCTGTAAGGCAGGACGAAGCGCACACGTGCTTCCATGTTGCATGTTCTTGCTTATCGGTGTGAACGCTTTTTTCGCAGTTGTAATACAGAGATCACAATGACTGCCAGAGAAAATGCGAACCACTGAGCTGCGTAGCCATAGTGCGTGGAACGATCCGCCGCATTAATTCATTATTACCGGCCGATTCAATCACTGGACACCTGTAAGGATCATCCTGCCCTCGCTAGCAGAACGCCGGCGCTGGCAATTCTTTTTGTTGCGTTGCAGACGATTGGGTCGCTGTTGTGACGGATGGTACGCCGGAGGCGCCGGTCCAGCGGGGGCACTGGTATTCGATCATGTTGGAAGTAATCGCTTCATCCGGCGTCGCATCGTATCTGATCACCGCGTCAGCCGAAGGTACAACCATGGCGAACAGAATCACGATTGGAATGCAGGTCCAGATCATTTCTGCGGTCATGCTGGAAGCAGACGATTCCGGCAGGGTACGAAGTGATTTGCGGTGTTGAACGAGCGCAAAAATCATGGTGGCGAATACAAGAATCGCGATCACGCAACAGCCGTACATAATTTTGGCATGCAGGTCCGACGTCGCTGGATTGAGTACGGTCACGCCACGAGGCATGTTGAGCGCCCAGTCTGCACTGGCGCTGCCTGTAATGAAGAGTCCGAGAACACTTAGACACATTTTCTGAAACATTAAAATCTCACACGGTGAACGCACAGGCGGCCACACAGATACTCAAGTCATGCTTTCTGGCACCCCGTTTATCAGGGCCAAAAACCGAAGCCCCACTTGTTGGTCTGGCCTCACCGAATTCAAGCGGCGGGCGCACTCATAAAATAGCTTGTCGGCGGCGTAGTCCACCGCCAGGAGTCAAAATAAGGCGAGCCGGTCAAAAAGCCAGCGCAGTGTACTGAAACCATGGCCATCGCGCAACCTCATAAGAGTACCTACTTGGCCCAATAACTTATTGAATAACAAAGAGTTATAATGACAGCCGAAGCTAGCGCCGGCGGCGACCGATCTGTGCCGGATCGACGTGGAATTCGCCCGGTGGTTGCGCCGGCCCGCCACCCCACGCGTGGCCGTAAATAATCTCAAGCTCTACGGTGAGCACGCCGTTGCGAAACTGGCTCTGCAACCACTCCCTCATGCCTTTGAATTTTTCCTTACCGGTCAGCCCTGGAAACCGATCCCGCAGGCAGTTTCTGGCCCCTGTTGCGGTCAGGTCTCGAAACAGGGAGTCAATATCGCGATAACTGAGCAGCAGCGGGTCTACATCGACAATCGGCTCCCGCAGGCCGGCCCTCATGAGGCCATCGGCAATGTTATGCATGTCCACAAACTGACTGACGTGCGCATTTGTGTCGTTCCACGCCTGGCGGAGATTGGCCATGCTAGCAGGGCCGAGGGTCGAGAACGCAAAAAGGCCATCATGCCGGAGCACTCGCGCTATTTCCGCGAACAGGGATTCCAGGTTATCGATCCACGGCAGCAACATGTTGGCGAATATCAGGTCAATGCTGCCGGTTTTGAGAGGCAGTTTCGCCGCGTCGCCTCGAATCTCGGAAATTCGTGCAAATCTCGACCGGCCTCGTCGAGCCATCTTTAGCATGGCGTACGATAGATCGAGGCTGGTCACATGACAGCGGCGAAACGACTTGGCAATCCGGCGGCTGCCCGCTCCCGTTGCAGAGCCCAGATCGAGGATTCGATTTGCTTTCAGCTGCATGGGTTGCATGCGCTCAAGCAGGCCGTCGAAGGCGTGCCGGTGCACGAAGTCGTTGTCGGCGAAAAGCGGCGCGGCCTTGTCCAGGCGGCGTATCGCATCGCGCCGACGAATCGATTTTAGAGTTTGCTGGGCCAACATCAGGTCGCCAAGGATATGACCAATCGCAGCAAACGGCGAGATGAATATGGTGATTTTCAGCAATTATGCCGGTGATAAGGGCGGGCGATCCGCCGCACCCTTGTGTGATGCTCCGTCATTACGCAAAAATCATGCTGCCGCGCATGGCCGATATATTATTGCCTGTCTGCTGCGCCTTCTGTGGCGACGCAGCCTGCGGCGAGCTGGTTTGCCGGGGATGTCGCGGAGACCTTCCCTGGATTGCTCATGCCTGTGAGCGCTGCGGAACGCCGCTTGTGTCAGCGCCTCCCCCGGGCGTTGATTGTGGGAGCTGCCAGCTGCGACCGCCGCCGTTTGTCACAACTTTTGCGCCGCTCCACTATGATTTTCCGGTAGATGCCGCAATCAAGGCGCTCAAATTCGATCGCAAACTCCATCTCGCACCCGCGCTGGCGTCGTTAATGCTGGCGGTGCTTGAGCCGGACGTCCAGCGCTTCGATGCCCTGGTGCCCGTGCCCTTGTATCGTTGGCGACGCTCGAGACGTGGTTACAACCAGGCGCAGGAATTGGCGCAATATCTGCGAGCTGCAACAGGGCTACCTATCAGCCGTTGCGCCATCCGCATGCGCAAATCAGAACCACAGTCCGGGCTGGATGCGACCTCGCGTCGCCACAATATGAAGGGTGTTTTTCAGTTGAAATGCGTCCCGGAATGCAAGCGACCGTTGATTGTTGATGATGTCATGACGACTGGCGAGACTTGCCGGGCGCTGGCATCCGTCCTCATCGCTGGCGGTGTGGAACGAGTGGGTGTTCTCGTTGTGGCGCATGCATCCTTCTGAGAGGCCAAGCCAATGGAAGCGTGTCCTCTCAGCACACACTCTTCCTGATCGAACAATCGAAAAGAGGCATATCTCCCCAGCCGCAGGTTTTTTGATCGAGAGTCAGTCAATTACCGGGCTGAAGGTGTAATGCAACGCGATGCCAATGAAGACAACCATGCCGATGTGGTGATTGTGCAGGAATGCAGCAAAGCAACCGCTCTTCTGACGATCACGCGCAAGCCATTGGTGGTAAGCCATCAAAATAGCCACGATGACGATTGAGAGGTAATACCAGACGCTCAATTCGGCCATGCCGCCAATGAAAAGGAGCGCAACGAGCATCAGCAGCTGCAATCCACCGATAACGAACAAGTCCAGGTCACCAAACAAAATCGCCGTCGATTTGACGCCAACCTTTATATCATCATCCCGGTCGACCATCGCATAGAACGTATCGTAAATGGTTGCCCAAATAAGTGCCGCGCCAAAGACCAGCCATGAGAGTTGAGTTGCCGCACCGGTTTGCGCTGCAAAAACCATCGGCACTGCCCAGCCAAATGCAGCGCCAAGAAAAAATTGCGGAATGGATATGAAGCGCTTAACGAAGGGGTAAGTCAGTGTCAGTACCGCAGCTACAATGGCAAGCAGCTGCGCGGCCGTGTTGAGCATCGAGGCAAGGCCAACTGCGATCAGGGACAGGCCAGCGAACAGGGTGAGCGCTTCTGCCGGTGTGACCGCACCGGAGGCTATCGGGCGATGGCGCGTTCGTTCGACATAGGGGTCAATGTTGCGATCCGCAAAATCGTTGAGTACGCAGCCGGCGGAACGCATGACGATGACACCGAGCACGAACACGACGAACACGCCCCCGTCCGGATGCCCTTCGCCTGCCAGCCACAATGCCCACAGAGTTGGCCACAATAGAAGCCAGACCCCGATCGGCTTATCGAGACGCATGAGCCGCGCATAGTTTCGTAATTGCTGAATAGGCCCGGCAATTTGCGGCCCCGGAGCGGTGCTTTTGCTCATGTACTCGAATTCTTTCTTATGGAACTCAAAGGTAACAGATTCGCCCGACTGGTTTAAAGCCGAGGAAAATTGATTAAGGAACCTTTGATTTATTCTGGGCCCAAGAGTCGAGTTCACGAATAGATCAGAGTTTCCTTACAATCATACCTTGCCATAACGACCTGCATCGCCCAACCATCGCCTGATGATCAGTGCGGCGTTGCCCGGCTGATCACGTTGCAGGCCGGCGGCAACTCGCAGCACCTCGGGCATGAGGGCTGAGTCACGCACAAGGTCAGCGATGCGGTATTGCGGCAGGCCCGTCTGTCGTGTCCCAAGTAACTCGCCGGGGCCACGTAATTCGAGATCGCGTTGCGCGACTTCGAAGCCGTCATTGCTGTCTCTTAGGACGGTAAGGCGGCTGCGGGCGAGCTGTCCCAGTGGCTGCCGATATAACAGGACGCAGTGACTTTGTGTTCGACCGCGGCCTACCCTGCCACGCAATTGGTGTAACTGCGACAAACCCATTCGTTCGGCATTCTCGATAATCATCAGGCTTGCATCAGGCACGTCGACGCCAACTTCGATCACGGTGGTTGCGACCAGAACGCTGATTTCGCCGTTCTTGAATGCACGCATTACTTTGTCTCTGGCCGCAGACTTCATGCGCCCATGAACCAGACCAATGCGGAGATCCGGGAGCATTGCGGTCAATTGCGCATGTCTCGCCTCAGCCGCTTCATAGTTCAGTGCTTCAGATTCTTCAATCAGTGGACACACCCAGTAAGCCTGCTGGCCGCCGACACAAGCCTTGCGAACGCGTTCCACAACCTCGTCACGCCGTGTGTCCGGCAGCACGATAGTGCGAACAGGCTGCCGACCCGGCGGCAGTTCATCGATCACGGATGTGTCCAGGTCAGCGTAAGCGGCCATTGCCAGCGTGCGCGGAATCGGCGTTGCTGTCATTACGAGCTGGTGTGGGTGACCCGCTTTGCTGACGCCCTTGTCACGCAAGGCCATTCGCTGGTGTACGCCGAAACGATGCTGCTCATCGATAATGATGAGTGCGAGATCGTGAAACTCGACCGCCTCCTGAAAAAGTGCGTGCGTGCCAACAATCAGATCGGCTTCACCGCTAGCAATCATGGCAAGCGACGCTTTGCGATCCTTTTGTCGCTGGCTGCCGGAAAGCCAGGCCAGTTTCACATCGAATTTCTCAAACCATTCACTGAAGTTATGCCAGTGCTGCTCGGCGAGAAGTTCGGTAGGCGCCATGACCGCCGCCTGTTTTCCGCACACGATTGCGTGCAGGCAGGCCACCGCTGCAACCACGGTCTTGCCGGAACCCACATCTCCCTGAATGAGCCGCATCATCGGGTGTGGCTCGCGCATGTCCCGGGCTATTTCGGCGCAAACACGCTTCTGTGCGCTGGTTAACTCATACGGGAGTGAGTTTACGAATGCCAGCACCTGATCGCTTCCCGCCTTCATTGCCGGCGCCGCTTTCCGGCTTGCGAGCAAGCGCAGATTTCTCAGGCTCATGTAGTGTGCGAGCAGCTCCTCGAAAGACAGCCGCTGCCGACAGGGATGTTCGCCGAGTTCGATACTCTGCAGATCTGCATCCGGCGGTGGCTCGTGCAAATACTCCAGTGCTGCAGGCAAAGAGGGCATGTCGAGTGCAGCAAGCACATCATCCGGCAAAAACTCCTCTGGCGGGGAGGACTGCATTATCTTCAAAGCCTGCCCGACCAGGTTGCGTAAACGGCCTTGCTGAATGCCTTCAGTTATCGAATAAACAGGCGTCAAGGCGTCGCTGATTACGGGGTTCTGCCCGGGTTTCAAAACCCGGTATTCGGGATGAATTATTTCGAGTCCGCCAGTGCCGCGGCGAACATCACCGTAGCAACTTAAACGAACCCCTTCCCGAAATTGCGCCTGCTGCTGTCGCGAGAAATAAAAAAATCGCAGGGTAATTTCACCCGTGTCATCTGTGATGTGTACGAGCAGGCTACGGCGCCCCCGATAAACTGTTTGCGCATGCTGCACTACGCCGCTTATCAGGCAGCGCTCGCCGGGGCGCGCTTCGCCAAGGTTGACGAGGTGAGTGCGATCTTCGTAACGAAGCGGCAGCAGGAAAAGCAGGTCTTCGACGCGCAACGCACCGAGGCGCGCAAGCTTGCCGGCCAGCGCCGGTCCAACGCCCTTCAATACGGTTAATGGGGCGGCTAGCTTGTTCTCGGCTGCTTGCAAGCCGGTACTCCGTCAAGGTGGTATTGATGAATCAGGGGGAAGCGACAGACTGCTAGAGTGCAAGAACCGCTTCGGCTTCAACATCCGTGCCCTTGGGTAGCGATGCTACGCCAAGTGCCGCACGCGCCGGGTACGGTTCGTCAAAATACTCGGTCATCACTGCATTGACCGCAGCAAAATTGCCAAGGTCCGTGAGATAAATTGTCAGCTTCACAATATGATTGAGATCGCTGCCGGCCGCCTCAGCCACGGCGCGCAGGTTCTCGAAAACCTGGCGAGCACGCGCTTCGAAATCACCGTCAACCAGTTCCATCGTTGTCGGATCAAGGGGGATCTGACCGGACATAAAGACCAAACCGTTGGTTTGAATTGCCTGGGAATAAGTGCCGATCGCGGCGGGGGCGTTATCAGTATGCAAGGCTTTTTTTGACAAGATTTTCTCCGATTTTCGCTGTCAGGCGCAATCGCGCGAAACGCGCAAGACGTTGGGCATATTGCGGACATTGCGCATTATCCGCGCCAGGTGAACTCGATTCCTGACCGTTAGCTGGAAAGTAAGCTCGGTGCAATCTTCATGACGGTTGGCTACCGAAACCTGTTCAATATTGGAATCAGAGTCGCCGATAATAGCGGCCACTTCCGCCAGTACGCCCGTCTTGTTGACTGAATCTACCGTGATCTGGCTGGAAAATTCGCGGTCGACGCCGTCTTCCCAGCTGACGGACAGCCACTTTTCGGGGTGCTTGCGAAAATTGATCAAGTTGCCGCAATTATTGCGATGGATGATGACGCCGCGGCCGGCACTCAGGTAGCCCATGACGCTGTCACCGGGAATCGGGTAGCAGCACTTGCCGTAACTTACTACCATGCCTTCGGTGCCGGCAATTACCAGGCTGGCGGCCGACGGCTTGTGGTCGTTAACATCCGGGTCACCGACCAGGAATCTTGCAGTAAGTGGCGCAAGACGCTCGCCAAGGCCAAGTTGCTCGAAGAGCGCTGCTGTATCCACGAGGCCAAGTTCTTCCAGCGCCTCGCGCATGCGAACTTTGCCCACCTTGCGCAGCGATGAATTCATATCCTTTAAAGAGCGATCCAGCAGGCGCTTGCCCAGGTCGATGGACTCACTTGTCCGCATCGTTTTCATGTAATTGCGAATGGCAGAACGAGCTTTCGCCGTTGTTACAAATGCAACCCAGTTCGGATTGGGTTTTCCACCGCGGGCAGTGATGATTTCCACCGTGTGACTGTTCTTCAAAACGGTGCGCAGGGGTACAAGATTGCGATCGATCTTCGCGGCAACACAACGGTTGCCCACATCGGTGTGCACGGCGTAGGCGAAATCGACAGTCGTTGCTCCCTTGGGTAAGGGCATGATGTCGCCTTTGGGTGTGAAGACATAAATCTTGTCAGGGAACAGGTCAACTTTGACGCTTTCGAGAAACTCCTCGGAACTGCCGGATTTCTGGATTTCGAGCAGGCCGGCAAGCCACTCCCTGGCGCGACGCTGTGGAGACGCCGTCGATTTGTCTTCTGCTTTGTACTGCCAGTGCGCGGCAACGCCGGATTCGGCGACACGATCCATCTCGGCCGTGCGAATTTGTACTTCAAGAGGCAGGCCCTTCGGCCCGAATAAAGTGGTATGCAGTGACTGGTAACCATTCACCCTGGGAATCGCGATGTAGTCCTTGAAACGACCCGGCATGGGTTTGTACAAGCCGTGTACGACGCCCAGCAGTCGATAACAGGTGTTTACATCCTCAACGGTGATACGGAAACCGTAGACATCGGCAATATCCGCCAGCGAACGTTTCTTCTCCGCCATTTTCTTGTAGATGCTGTACAGGTGTTTTTCGCGACCGCTTACTTTGCCCTCGATGCCCTCTTCGAGCATGGATTTTTCGATTCGCTCAGTGATTTTTTTGACGATCTGTCGCTGGTTTCCCTTCCGCCGGCGCAATACCCGGCCAATGACTCGATAGCGGAACGGGTAGAGGTAACGCATGCCCAAATCTTCGAGCTCGATTTTCAATCGATTGATACCGAGGCGGTTCGCGATCGGAGCGTAGATTTCCAGCGTTTCCCGGGCGATGCGTGCCTGTTTTTTGGTGGGCATAGCATCGAGCGTGCGCATGTTATGCAATCGATCAGCAAGCTTGACCAGGATGACGCGAATATCGCCGATCATCGCCAGCATCATTTTGCGAAAGCTTTCTGCCTGCGCCTCGGCACGGCTGGTAAATTGTATTTGTTCGAGTTTGCTCACGCCATCGACCAGCGCCGCGATCTCGCTACCAAACAGTTCCTCAAGATCGCTTACGCCGGTCTCGGTGTCCTCGATAACATCATGCAAGATCGCGGCGGCGATCGCCTGACCGTCCATGTGCATGTCCGCCAGGATTTGTGCGACAGCGACAGGGTGTGAAATATAGGGTTCACCGCTAAGGCGAGTTTGCCCCTGGTGCGCCTCGGCGCCGAACTCGTACGCCTGCACAATATGCCCGACCTGTTCGACGGGCATGTACGTTTCGAGCGTTTCCAGGAGGCGCTGCAATCCCTTGTCTCGTCTTGATAACGATACAGGCAGTTTCGCGAGGATTGCGGCGGCATAGTCCATACCCGATCATAACCGGTTTCTGTCCGGCTCCGACTATTGCGCCTGCAAATTGTGGGTGCGCTAAATGGTCATGCGCAAGAGCGTTGCACAGCTCTAATCGCCGATGGAAATTCCTCGTACCGGCATCACTTCCTGGGGAGCTTCGGTTTGCATAAACTCCTCAACAGGCGGCTGATCGATTTCTTCCAGTATGGCGGGAGTAATGTGTCCTGCAGCGATTTCTCGCAGAGCAATGACGGTTGGTTTGTCATTCT
>SMVA01236395.1_pt1 | contig 10687 bp, 9 predicted proteins | sample 2456451 | NCBI WGS metagenome assembly SMVA01 (sample SAMN11095933, study PRJNA526329) | marine sediment metagenome | biome: Marine sediment; feature: Surficial sediment; material: Deep marine sediment; isolation source: Hadal surficial sediment | place: Pacific Ocean | collected 2014-05 | depth 0-1...
CGACGTTTTGGTTCTGGAAAGGTCGATTGCGACCTTGCCGGCCCGCGCCGACGGCCCTCGCGCCCTGCTGGTCTTCGCCGCCATGGTCGTAACCGCCGCCACCGGACTGGTGCCGATCGCCATCGCCGCGCTGGCCGCGGCATTCGTGCTGATCGCCATCGGATGCCTCAATATCCGGCAGGCGCGCCGCGCCTTCGACGCCCGCATCTTCATGCTGGTCGGCGTTTCGATCGCCCTCGCCTCTGCCCTGGAAAGGACCGGCGGCGCTGCCTTTCTTGCCGATTCGCTGGTGGCGCTGACGGCAGGCGGGGGACCTGCCGTGCTGCTGTCGGCCCTGTTTGCCCTGATCGCGGTCCTGACCAATGTTCTGTCCAACAATGCCACCGCGGTTTTGTTCACGCCGATCGCCATATCGGCCGCCGTGACGACCGGGGCGCCCATCGAACCTTTCGTCATCACGGTGATTTTCGCGGCCAATGCTTCTTTTGCGACCCCAATCGCCTATCAGACCAATCTTCTCATCATGGGTCCGGGCGGCTACCGGTTTCGCGATTTCCTGATTGCCGGCACGCCTCTGGTCGTCATCAATTGGGCGGTCTTCACATTGTTCGCAACGTGGTATTATGGGCTTTGAGATGACCAAGCCCTTATCCCATTCCCAGCAGTTCTTTCTGACGGCGCCAAGTCCGTGCCCATATCTGCCCGACCGCGAGGAACGCAAGGTCTTCACCCATCTTGCCGGACCGCAGGCCAGCGCCCTCAACACGATCCTCAGCCAGGGCGGGTTTCGGCGCAGCCAGGCGATCGCTTACCGGCCGGCATGTGAGACCTGTGCGTCCTGTATTTCGGTGCGCGTATGTACCGATGAATTCACGCCGACACGGTCAATGAACCGCATCCGGGGCATCAACGACGACCTGATCAGCCGCTGGCGGCGGGCCGAAGCGACCAGCGACCAGTATTCGCTGTTCCGGCGCTACCTCGACAGCCGTCATTCCGACGGCGGCATGGCGTCGATGACGGTGCTCGATTATGCAGTGATGGTGGAAGACAATCATGTCGAAAGCGGCATTGTCGAATACCGCCGGCGCGCCATCGACAGCGATCTGACGGACAAGAGCGACGGCGCGCTGGTTGCGTGTTCCCTGACCGACGTGCTCGGCGACGGCCTGTCGATGGTCTATTCGTTCTTCGAGCCCGACGAGGCAAGGCGCTCTCTCGGCACCATGATGATCCTCGACCACATTGAACGCGCCAGAAGGCTCGGCAAGCGGTATCTTTATCTCGGCTACTGGATCGATGGTTCGCCCAAAATGGATTACAAGGCGCGCTTCAAGCCGCAACAACGCCTCGGGCCGCAGGGCTGGATTACGGTTCGCTAAAGCGCATTTCCGAAAAGTGGGAACCGGTTTTCGGACAAAAATGCGCGCAAAATCAAAAATCTAGAGCGCTTTGAATGACCACGCGGTCACGAAAAGCGCTCCAGAACTCGATCTTACAGACCAGTCCCGCCGAAGGAATTGTTGGCCGGGAACTTCATCTCTTTGGGAATGAGACGCCCGGCCTGCGCTCTTGTGCCGGTCCAATCGGCCAGATCCGCCAGCGGCCGGTTGTGGACCCGCCCGGCGCTGTCCGTCCAGCTCAACCCCTCTTCGGCGGAAAATACCCGCATATCGGCAATCTCGGCATCCCTGTAGCGTTGCAGCCGCACGCCCTTGCCACGGCTCATTTCCGGCAATTCGTCCAGCGCAAAGATCAGCAATTTCCGGTTTGTACCCACGATTGCGACGCGATCCCCGACAACGGCTGCGCAAATCTTCGCTTCCTCGCTCCCCGATACGTTGAGAACCTGTTTGCCCTTGCGGGTATTGGCGACGATATCGGCTTCGCGGACGAGAAAACCGTTGCCGGCGGTCGAGGCGACAATCAGCTGGCGCGCCGGATCATGGACAAACGCCGTGACGACATCCTGATCCTTGTCCATGTCGAACATGATCCGCACCGGTTCGCCGTGGCCGCGCCTGCCGGGCAGTTTGGCGGCCTCCAGCGTGAAAAACCGGCCGCTTGTGGCAAACAGGATAACCTTGTCGGTCGTCACCGCGTGAAAGGCTGTTTTCAGCCGGTCGCCCTCCTTGAAGGTCAGCGATGAAAGGTCCTGCAAATGGCCCTTCAACGCCCGCAGCCATCCTTTTTGCGATAAAACGACGGTGACCGGCTCCTTCTCGATCATCGCCTGCTGGATATCATCGAGATCGATCTTCGGCGCATCGGCAAATTTCGTCCGCCGCCGGCCGAGTTCCGTATTCGGGCCGAAGGCCTTGCGTATTTGCGAAATCTCGGAGCCGACCAGCGCCCAGAGCCGCTCCTGCGAGCCGACCAGATTGTGCAAATCCACCTGCTCCCCGCGCAACGCCTCATTCTCGTTGCGGATTTCCATCTCCTCCAGCTTGCGCAAGGCGCGCAGCCGCATATTGAGGATCGCCTCGGCCTGGATGTCCGACAGCGAGAACGTCCGCATCAGCACTACTTTCGGCTCGTCTTCCTGGCGGACGATGCGGATCACCTCGTCGAGATTGAGATAGGCGGCCAGATAGCCGCCAAGCACCTCAAGCCGCTGCGCGATCTTTTCCAGACGGCGGTTCGAGCGCCGCACCAGGACCACCTTGCGATGGTCGAGCCATTCAAGCAGCACGTCGCGGATCGACAGGACGACCGGCACCTGGCCGCGCGAAAGCACGTTCATGTTGAGCGAAAAGCGTGTCTCCAGATCGGTCAGCCTGAACAGCGATTCCATCATCAGGTCGGCATCGACGGCCCGGCTCCTGGGCTCAATGACAATGCGAATATCCTCCGCGCTTTCATCGCGGATGTCGCCGACCAGCGGCAGTTTCCGCGCTTCGATCAGCCCGGCGATCGCTTCGATCAGACGGCTTTTCTGCACCTGGTAGGGGATTTGCGTGATCACCGCCGACCAACTGCCGCGCCCGCCCTCTTCCCTCTCCCAGCAGCCCCGCACCCGCATCCCGCCGCGGCCGGTGCGATACGCTTCGGCGATCTCGGCCCGTGACGAGATGATGACGCCGCCGGTCGGAAAATCGGGACCGGGAACGATATCGAGAAGTTTTTCAAAGGTTGCGTTGCGATGCTTGATCAGGTGCAGCGCCGCCTCGCATAATTCAGCAGCATTGTGCGGCGGAATATTGGTCGCCATGCCGACCGCGATGCCGACCGCGCCATTGGCCAGAAGGTTCGGAAAGGCGCCGGGCAGAACGACCGGTTCCTCGTCATCGCCGTCATAGGTCGGCCGGAAATCGACGGCGTCCTCGTCAATGCCTTCCAAAAGCAGATCGGCGACCGCCGTCAGCCGCGCTTCCGTATAGCGCATGGCAGCGGCGTTATCGCCATCGACATTGCCGAAATTGCCCTGCCCGTCGACCAGCGGGTAGCGAACCGCAAAACCCTGCGCCAGCCGCACCATGGCGTCATAGATCGCCTGGTCGCCATGGGGATGGAAATTGCCCATCACCTCGCCGACGACCTTGGCCGATTTCTTGAATCCGCCGGTCGGCGACAGCCGCATCTGGCGCATGGCGTACAGGATCCGCCGGTGCACGGGTTTGAGCCCGTCGCGCACATCCGGCAGCGCCCGGTTCATGATGGTGGCGAGCGCATAGGCGAGATACCGCTCTTCCAGCGCCGCGCGGAGCTGCACCGGCACGATCTCGCCCTCGCCATCCTCGGGCGGCAGAATCACTTCCCTTTCCATACCACCACGAATACCCGGCAGCGCCGGCCACGACAACGCATAAGCGCCGTGATAGAGCGAGGAAATGACGGCCCAACACACAATTCCCGTTGAGGACCTGGCCGGCCGGATGAAAACCGGTCAGCGCCTGCTCGGGCTGGATCTGGGCACCAAAACCATCGGCATGGCGCTCTCCGATCCCGGCCTGCGGATCGCCACGCCGCTGCGCACCATCCGGCGGACGAAATTCAGCAAGGACGCGGCCGAACTTCTAGCGGTTTGCGAGCGCGAAAATGTCGGCGCGATCGTGCTCGGCTTGCCCCTCAACATGAACGCGACGGAGGGTCCGCGCGCCCAGGCGACCCGCGCCTTTGCCCGCAATCTGAAAAGGATGAGCGATCTGCCCATCGTCCTGTGGGACGAGCGGTTATCCACAGCCGCAGTGGAGCGGGTGATGATCGCAGCCGACTTGTCGCGCGCCAAGCGCGCCGAAAAGATCGACGCCGCCGCCGCCGGGTTCATTCTCCAGGGTGTGCTCGACCGCCTTGCCGGATTGCGGCGCGACGCGCCGTCGTCAAAGCGCTTCAACCGGCCGGACAGAGTGCATCGATGAACGATCGGCCTTCAAAGCGGGCATCGATCATGCCATAGGTCGAGCGCCACGGCCGGCCCAGGCGTGTCTCGATAAAGGCGTCGGCAAAGGCCGGCGGAAAATCACGCCGCAGCGCCGCCGAGGCCGCCGTCAGCGCCAGTTGCTCGCACAGCATGCGCGCCGCGCCTTCGTCTTCCAGCGCAACCGCGGCCGCCGCCGACAGGACATCGACGCTGCGCTGTGACGCCGGCCCGAGTTCCCGGGCGAGGATGCTCAGAACAGCCTCCAGGGTCTTTCCATCGCGCTTGAGAACCCGAAGCACGTCCAGCGCCATGATATTGCCCGGCCCCTCCCAGATGGCGTTGACCGGGGCCTCCCGGTAAAGCCGCGGCAGTGCGCTTTCCTCCACATAGCCATTGCCGCCCAGGCACTCCATGGCTTCGCAAATGAAGGCCGGCGCGCTTTTGCAGACCCAGTATTTGACCACCGGCGTCATCAGCCGGGCATAGGCGGCCTCTTCGTCATGGTCGCCCTGCAGGTCGAAGGCCTCCGCAAGCCGGAACGACAAGGCCAGCGCGCCGGCCAGATCGAGCGCCATATCGGCCAGGACACGGGCCATGACCGGCTGATTGACCAGCACCGCGCCGAAAGCTGAGCGATGCCGGCAATGGTGCACGGCCTCGGCGAAAGCCGAGCGCATGAGGCCGGCGGAAACCACCGCGCAGTCCAGCCGCGTCAGGGTCACTATCTCCAGAATTGTCGCAATCCCGCCGCCCTCATCGCCGACCCGCCAGGCGCTGGCGCCATAGAACTCGGCCTCCGAGGAGGCGTTGGACCGGTTGCCGAGTTTGTTTTTCAGGCGTTCCAGAAAAATGGCGTTCGCCGTGCCATCGGGCAGGAAGCGCGGTAGCAAAAAGCAGGTCAGTCCGTCCGGCGCTTGCGCCAGCACGAGAAAGGCGTCCGACATCGGCGCCGACAGGAACCATTTGTGGCCGGTCAGCCGGTAAGACCCATCATCGGCCCGCGCCGCCTTTGTGGTATTTGCCTGCACATCGCTGCCGCCCTGCTTTTCCGTCATGCCCATGGCGAGCGTCGCGCCGCGCTTTTCAGCCGCTGGCCGCGCGCTCCAGTCATAGTCCCGGGTCAGGACGCGCGGCGCCCAGACGGCGTTCAGATCGCTGGCTTGGCGAAGGCCGGCCAGCGAAGCGCTGGTCATTGTCATCGAACAGAGATGGCCGCATTCGGTCTGCGCCGTCATATACAGCCGCGCCGCCCGCGCCCGGTGCCGCAGCCCCTGTTCGCCATTGTCGGTTTCCCAGATCGAGCCATGCAGCCCGGCCGCTACCGAACGCCGCATCAGCGCATGATAGGCCGGATGATAGACCACCTGATCGATGCGATTGCCCTTGCCGTCATAACGTTCCAGTTCGGGCAGCTTTGTGTTGGCCAGCCGGGCAATGTCACGCGCCTCGTGACTGCCCCAGAAGGCACCGTGTTCGAACAGGTCACGGCGCACGCCATCGGGAAATCCCGATGCCGCCAGATCGAGCAGCGGATCGGTTGTGAAAAGATTGATCCCGCCATAGAGCGGCGACTGGTTGGAGACGGTGTGGGTGGCGTTTTTCGCGCCTTCCGGGGCAGCCATGGGCAGTCTCTTTCTGTGCAGAAGGATAATTAGCACGAACTTGGCCATTGCCGCACAATGTCAACGGGCCTATAGGCCGGGTTTTAATGAGCACCTTCCCGACATTCTCCCACCGCCACCTGCTCGGCATCGAAGGTCTTTGCGCCGCGGAGATCGAATCGCTGCTCGATCTCGCCGAGACTCGGATCGACATTTCCCGCCAGATCGAGAAGAAGAAATCCGTGCTGCGCGGGCGCACCCAGATCAATTTGTTCTTCGAAGCCTCGACCCGTACCCAATCCTCCTTTGAACTGGCCGGCAAGCGGCTTGGCGCCGTCGTGATGAACATGCCGGTCAGCACATCCTCGGTCAAAAAAGGCGAGACGCTGATCGATACGGCGATGACGCTGAACGCCATGCGGCCCGACATCCTGGTGGTGCGCCATCATTGCGCCGGCGCGGTGGAACTGCTCGCCCAGAAAGTGGAATGTTCCGTCATCAATGCCGGCGACGGCGCCCATGAACACCCGACACAGGCACTGCTCGACGCCCTGACCATCCGTCGCCACAAGGGCCGCCTGCAGGGCCTGAGCGTGGCGATCTGCGGCGATATCCGCCATTCCCGCGTCGCCCGCTCCAACATCCTGCTTTTGCAGATCATGGGCGCGCAGGTGCGCGTCGTCGCCCCCTCGACGCTGATGCCGGAAAGGATCGAGCGGCTCGGCGTCACCGCTTTCACCGACATGAAAAAAGGCCTTGCCGGCGCCGATGTCGTCATGATGCTACGCCTGCAGCGCGAACGCATGGCTGCCGCCTATGTGCCGAGCGTGCGCGAATATTTCCGCTTCTACGGCCTCGACACCGAAAAACTGGCCTGGGCGAAACCCGATGCGATCGTCATGCATCCCGGACCGATGAATCGCGGCGTGGAAATCGACCCGCTGATTGCCGACGGCGCCCGCAGCGTCATCCGCGAACAGGTCGAAATGGGCGTCGCCGTCCGCATGGCCGTTCTGGAAGCCCTTGCCCGGAATTTTCCCAATGCCTGACGCCAAGACCCCATCCCCCAACCCGCTAAACGGCGAACACCGCCCGCTGGTGCTGGAAAACGCCCGCATCCTCGACCCGTCCCGCGATCTCGATGCAAGGGGCACCGTGATCATCACGCAAGGACGCATCGCCGAGGCCGGACCTGGCGCAAAAGACCAGGGGTTTCCAGACGGGGCGGAGGTGATTGACTGTGCCGGCTGCACGATCATTCCCGGCCTTGTCGATATGCGGGTATTCGTCGGCGAGCCGGGCGCTGAACACCGCGAAACCCTGGCGACGGCAAGCCTGGCCGCGGCCGCTGGCGGGGTAACGACGATGGTAACGATGCCGGACACCGATCCGGTGATCGACGATCCGGCGCTGGTGGACTTCATTTTGCGCCGGGCCCGCGATACGGCCCATATCCGCGTCCACCCGATGGCGGCCCTGACCAAGGATCTGGCCGGCGAGGAGCTTTCCGAATTCGGCCTTTTAAAGGAAGCCGGCGCCGTCGCCTTCACCCAGGGCCGCCGCTCGCTGCGCAGCGCCCAGGTGATGCGCAACGCCCTCACCTATGCCCGCGATTTCGACGCTCTTGTCGCCCATTATCCGGCAGATGCCGACCTGACCAGCGCCGGCGTCATGAACGAGGGCGAATTGGCGACCCGGCTCGGCCTGCCCGGCATTCCCCGGCAAGCCGAAACGATCATCCTGGACCGCGACCTTCATCTCGCCGCATTGACCGGCGGGCGCTACCACGCCGCCCTTGTCTCCTGCGCAGCATCGGTGGAGGCGATCCGGCGTGCCAAATCAGAGGGTGCGGATGTCAGCGCGGCCGCCGCGATCACGCATTTATCGCTCAACGAGAACGACGTCGGCCCTTACCGCACCTTCTTCAAGCTGTCGCCGCCGCTGCGCGCCGAGGACGACCGTCTGGCGCTGGTCCAGGGGCTGGTCGATGGCGTCATCGATATCGTTGTCTCCGCCCATGATCCCCAGGACGTGGAAGGCAAGCGCCAGCCCTTCGCCGAGGCTGCGGACGGTGCTGTGGGACTGGACACGTTACTGGCGGTCGGCCTGCGCCTCGTCCACGAGGAAACGCTCTCGCTGACCCGGCTCATCGACGCCATGAGCACCCGGCCGGCCGCCCTGCTCGCCCTGGAAGCGGGCACCCTTGCAGCCGGCGCGCCGGCCGATCTGGCAATCATCGATCTGCAGCGTCCCTGGGTGGTGACCGAGGATAATCTCCATTCCCGCTCCCACAACACCGCCTTTGAAGGCGCGCGGCTGACCGGCAAGGTCATGCGCACCATCGTTGCCGGACGCATTGTCTATCAATACGATTGATCCGAGTCATAAACCCGCAAACGACCGAGGACGGAGCCAATGCCCGATCCCATAAGTTGGTCCATAGCCGGTCCCTATTTTCTAGGGGCGCTCATATTCGGGTATTGTATTGGTTCAATTCCGTTCGGAATCATCGTGACGCGGTTATTTCGCCTCGGCGACATTCGCGCCATTGGATCGGGCAATGTCGGCGCAACCAATGTCTTAAGAACAGGCAATAAGCTTGCAGCTGGATTAACTTTATTAGGTGATGGACTGAAGGGAACCGTGGCGGTCCTCCTTGCCGCCCTCTGGGGACCGGATACGGCGGTCTTTGCCGCTCTTGGGGCCTTCCTTGGCCATTGCTTCCCGCTTTGGCTGAAATTTCGTGGCGGCAAGGGCGTCGCCACCTATTTCGGCATCCTGCTTGCCCTGCACTGGCCGACCATGATCCTTGCCGCGCTGATCTGGCTGGCGAGCGCTGCGATATTCCGGTATTCCTCGCTTTCGGCGCTGATCGCCAGCGCCGCGACACCGCTCATGCTGTATGCATGGGGCCACGTTCAGTTCGCGGAACTGCTCCTCCTGCTCACCATACTCTTGTGGGTCCGCCATGGATCCAACCTTCGCCGGCTGATTTCCGGCACCGAAGGCCGGATCGACGCCAAATGACCGATACCGAGCCGGCAAAAGGCGTTCGCCTGACCGATGAACAACGCCTTGCCTGGCTGCGCCTGATCCGCAGCGAGCGGGTCGGGCCGGCGACGTTCCGCACGCTGATCAACCAATATGGCACGGCGACGGCGGCACTTGCCGCCCTGCCTGGTCTTGCCCGGCGCGGCGGTTCCAGCGGTGGCGGCAGCATCTTCAGCCACAACGAGGCCGAGGCCGAAATTCGCGCCGCCGAACGCGCCGGCGCACGGTTTGTCGGCATGGGCGAACCGGATTATCCGTCCTGGCTGCGCCAGGCGGACCAGCCGCCGCCGCTGATTGCTTTGCGAGGCGCGGCCGCGCCGCTTGCCCGGCCGATCATTGCCATTGTCGGTTCGCGCAATGCATCGATTGCCGGATTGAAAATCGCCGGCACGCTCGCCCGTGATCTGGGCGCGGCCGGCTTTACGATCGTTTCCGGTCTGGCGCGCGGCATCGACGCCGCCGCCCATAAGGGCGCGCTGGATACCGGCACGATCGCCGTCTTCGCCGGCGGCGTCGATATCGTTTATCCGGCCGAAAACGAGGATTTGTTCGCCATGATTCTGGATTCGGGCGGCTGCGCGATCAGCGAGATGGCGATGGGTTTTGAGCCACGGGGCCGTGATTTTCCGCGCCGCAACCGGATTATCGCCGGGATCAGTCTTGGCACCATCGTCGTGGAAGCGGCCAAACGCTCCGGTTCGCTGATTACAGCCCGGCTGGCCCTGGAACAGAACCGCGAGGTCATGGCTGTACCCGGATCGCCGCTCGACCCGCGCGCCGCCGGAACCAACGGGCTCTTGAAACAAGGCGCCCGTATCGTCACCCAGGCAAAGGACGTCATGGAGGCGCTGTCGCCGCTCATCGAAGATTTGCCCGAAATTCCCGGCATGATCGCGGAATCGGAAACCGATGCGCCGCCTCCCACCGAGCCCGACAACTCCGATCGCGGCCGGGTTCTGGAAGGGCTGGGGCCGGTGCCGACCGAGATTGACGAAATCATTCGTCACACCGCCGTGCCCGCCCGCACGGTTCGCGTCATCCTTTTGGAGCTGGACCTTGCCGGCAAGCTGGAACATCACCCCGGTAACCGGGTCTCAAGGATCTGAGGGCCGATTTGGCGAGGATGCGCTTCGAGGCGAAAGTGCGCGTTAAACTTGGCCGTCCCCGGCGCTATTGATGCTTTTATCGGGACGATCCGCATCGGGCCCGGCAATCCGCCAGGCTTCCATAACCGCCATATCGATCAGATATGCCAGGAATTGGTGGCCGTTGGTTTCCGCGATCCGTTGCAGCTGGCTGGCCAGGACGGCAATATATTCCGCAGATTCCCACGCCGCGCCCTCGCTCGAACCGGGGACGGAGTTTTGTTGGTGGTTATCGGCCGCCTTCTGCCGGTTACCGCCTTTATTTTCGGCGCGCCGCAGATGTCCGACAGGGTTTACGGAATCGTTTGCGGGGGCAGGCGCAGAAAGGATCTGTTTGGCAGACATGATCTGGTTCGCTCATCAATTTACGGCATGACTATATTTTAAGTTGAAATTTTTTGTAACCCACATCTTTTGGTTTAATTCATCGCGTAACCGCCTCTCGCGGCGGCTTGTCAATTGGAAAATCAAGACCGAAGCCCTTGACCGCGTGGCTCAGCCATTCCAATTGAGCCGCCAGATGCGTCGCG
>SMVA01216721.1_pt1 | contig 10686 bp, 9 predicted proteins | sample 2456451 | NCBI WGS metagenome assembly SMVA01 (sample SAMN11095933, study PRJNA526329) | marine sediment metagenome | biome: Marine sediment; feature: Surficial sediment; material: Deep marine sediment; isolation source: Hadal surficial sediment | place: Pacific Ocean | collected 2014-05 | depth 0-1...
AAATCGTGGAGGGCTAGTTTTTCCAATTAAGATATCACCACCCTTTATTTTAGATTCAGATGCAACAATTCCATCATCTTCAAGTAGTCGGTATGCACGCTCACCCTTGTAACCTCGTATATTATCTTCAGCGTTTGGAATCTCAAAGTTATCACGCATTCCACCAGGATATTGTTTTGCTTCAGCATCATAAATTCTAAAAAAGAATGTTCTACCAAGACCTCTATCAACTGAGGCTTGACTGAGAACGATTGCATCCTCAATGTTGTAACCATCAAATGGTAATACTGCAACAATGCAGTTCTGACCAGCAGGTCGGTCTTCTAATCCTAAAAGTTTCATAGCTTTGGTATTTACAATTGGAACTTGTGGGTATAGCATCAAGTGTTGTCTCACATAGGTACTAGTATTCATCATTGGTGTTGAGAATCCTAAACTTTGTTTTGCCATTGCAGATTCGTATGTATTTCTTGGAGATTGATTATGTTCAGGATATGGAATGATTGATGCACCTGCTCCTAAAATTGCTGGAGGGAATACTTCAAGGTGAGTGTGTTTCTTTGAATCTTTTTCATCTAGTGCAATGTAACAATTTTCTTCCTCGTTTGCATCAATTGTTTCTAAAACACCCATTCGCAATAGGTCAGTCCAAGAAACTAATTTCTTGGAAATTTTATCCAATAGTTCTGTTGTAAGTAATGGTTTGTTATCTTTGATAATAATTAATGGTCGTAAAACTCGCCCGGCATTACAATTAACATATAGTCTTCGAGTTGAGCCTTCGATATCTGATTTATGAAATGATACTCCAACATGAGGATGAATCTTTGAGTCTCGTCTGAGTTCTCTTAGGGATAATGCTAGTTCCTCACCGTCTTTGTAATATCCAATTAAACGTCCATCAACAAATATTCTAGTTCCATCTTTTTTCAAATCTTCCTTGGCATCAAAAAAGTGTACAGTTCCAAGATCAAAGAGCTTTTCAACTATTTCCTCTGATGGTACATTTACTGATATGATTCCAGATAATGCCAAATTCTTTACCAAACCACAGTTAGAGCCTTCAGGAGTCTCACTTGGGCAGATTCTACCAAAGTGAGTTGAATGTAAATCTCTTGCCTCAAAGTTTGGTTGTGTTCTACTAAGAGGGGATTGAACTCGTCTAAGATGACTAATGGTAGATAGATAATTTGTCCTATCAAGTAATTGAGTGACACCAACCCTGCCTCGCCCCCAGTTTCCAGTAGCAATGGCATTGTTTAGTTTATCAGTAATAATTCCAGGTCTAATTGCTGCAGCAACTGCATTAATTCCTCGTTTTTGACCTGATCTTTCTAATTGGTATTTCATGTCTCGAACCAAATTTCTAAATGCAGTTCTAAACAAATCTGCTAACATTTGTCCTGCAAATTTGATCACTTTGTTTCCATAATGATCCTTGTCATCAGGTTCAATCCAACCAAGTTTTAGTTCTAGTAATTTACAAGCAGCCTCACCCAAGAATTGAGCTTTTTCTTTTCTATTCTCAGGATGCTTACCCAAGTGGGGTAAGAGTCCCCAATCAAGTAAAGTCTCTGCACGTTTTATTTGAAATTCTTCTAACATTCCAGGTGCAATTCTTTTACTAATGTAGACTACTGCATCTTTTGCAGTTGGCACATCACCTGCTTTCTCAAATGATCCTTCCAACTCATCTTGAAGATCATCTACTAGAGAAACTGCTGCTGCAATTTCTTTATCAGATTCTAATCCAAGTGCTCTCATTAATGTAACAACAGGAATATCAACAGGAGAACCAGGAATTCTTGCAACAATTAATCCATCATTTTTCATGACAAGTTCTAGTTTTGCACGATACCCAACAATTGAAGAATATACTTTAGCTTTGAAAACAATGTTGCCACCTACTTTTTCTCTATCTACAATAATTTTATTGTAAGAGAGATCTTCCAATCCAACTATAACTCTCTCAGAACCATTTATGATAAAATATCCACCAGGATCATTTTGATCCTCACCATGTTCAATTAATTTTTGAGTAGAGAAATTATGTAAAATACATGCATTGGATTTTGCCATTACTGGTACATCACCAATATGAACAAATCTTGATTCCAAAATTTTTCCATCCTCAATTACACTTGCCTCCATCATTACAGGTGCAGAGTATGAAACATTTCTCAATCGAGCCTCAGCTGGTGTAATGTGTGTAATAGAACCATCAAGTTCCATCATTCGTGGTTGTTGAAGTTTAACTTTTCCTAGTTGAATCTTGTATGGGTATTCAGCATTTTCAATATCAATTTGTCCAACTTCATTGATTATACTTTGGAGTCCTCGTTCTAAAAATTCATCAAATGAATTGAGATGTTGACGTGCAATACCTTCACGTTTTAGAATATCTTGAATTACTGGCCAGCGTTTTATTGAAGAATGTACCATTTAGACTTCCACCACATATCGATAGTAAATGCTAGTTCCAGCAGTTGGGCTTGTTCTAGTAATTTTTATCATATCACCAGGTTTTACTCCAAGTCCCAAAATTGCAGGATCGTTTACAAAAATTAATGGTAATTCTGTAGGTTTACAATTGTATTTTTTTAAAACATCTTGAGCTTCTGACATAGAAATGATTTCATGTTTTGGCACATAGATATGATCAGGTACTAGGACTTGATTTTTCTTAATTGCCATCTATGAAACCCCCAGATACAATATTATCTATAATAGTAAAGAATGTACACAAACTGTCAAAAATTCACGCTCAGGTTAATATATATCTAATCTGAAATTCGGCAATAACAATGATTTTTCTATTTTGTCAACATATTTTTTCACAACCTTAAATAGTAGAAATCTGGGCGTAAAACTAATGAAATCACATTTGACGGTGTTTGCCATAACTGCAATTTTAATTGTAAGTATTGGTATGGCACCAGCATTTGGACAACTCACAAATGAATCGATTGTTGTTACTACAGACAAAACATCCTATTCAGAGGGTGAAACAATTGTAATAACAGGTGAAGTAAGAGAATTTTATTCTGGAACTCCAGTAAGTGTTATTGTTAAAGCTCCTAATGGGAACTTGGTATCAATTGCACAAATAGACGTTGGTGCTGATAAAAAATTCAGTACTGAAATGACTGCAGGAGGAGCACTAATGAAATCAGAAGGTGCATACATAGTAACAGCTCAATACGGAACCGTAAATCGATCAGCTGAAACAACATTTGAATTTGGAGGAGCTGCAACAACTCCACCAGAGGAAGATGAATCCATGGTATCTGATACTATGGTTTCAATGGGAGATGGTAATGGCTCAATAGGCTATGAGATTACAGGTGGACAATTACTAAGTATTACACCTGATGTGGATGCAAATTCACTGATAGTAAGTATTGATGCTACAAGTGATGGTTCACTTACATTAACAATTCCTAGATCAGTAGCAGATGCATTACTTGAAACAGGTGAAGATGATGAATTCTTTGTTTTAGTTGACGGAGAAGAAGTTGACTTTAGTGAAGATGTTTCATCAACAGATAGAACACTCACCATAGAATTTCAAGCAGGATCTGAAGAGATCGAAATAATCGGCACATTTGTAGTTCCAGAATTTGGTACAATCGCAGCAATGATTCTAGCAGTAGCAATTATTTCAATAATTGCAGTATCTGCAAAATCAAGACTTAGCATTATGCCAAGATACTAAAATTACAACTTTTTTTCATTTTTTAAATATACATAAATACAGAGATATATGATTTCAAATAGGATGAATTTTAAACGTTCTACGACATCAATGGCAATTGCCCTAATGGTATTGTCATTAATCTCAGTGACTGCAATTCAACAAGATGCTTTTGCTCAAAGAAGCCAAGGAATCTCAATTACAGCCACAGCTGACAAAGGTTCAGACACCATTATGATAATAGGTGAAACAATTTCAAATATCACAGATGTTACATTTAGAGTTACATCTCCAAGTGGAAATAATGTAGTGGCTATTGGTCAAATTTCACCAGTTAATGGAAGTTTTGATTTAGAGTTAAAAATAGGTCAAATGTGGAGTGAAGATGGATTTTATACAATTACTGCCATGCAGTCTGTTGTACAAAATTCATTGTATACTTTGAATGTTGAAGTTGAAGTGATAAATGGAATGGTAGCAAGTAATACTTCTGTAACTGAATCTAATTTAGAAACAGGTATTCTCGCATATGCAGATCCAAAGGACACTAGAGATAGAGGACTTGAAATTAATGCAGAAGCTGAAATGGGTTCAGACATAATTGAAATCACAGGTATGACAGACAGATTAGGTACAGATGTTACATTAACTGTAGTTGCACCAAATGGAAATATTGTATCCATTGATCAAGTATCACCAGCACTTAATGGTGAATTTACTTCCGTGATTACAACAGGTGGACCACTATGGAAGCAAGATGGAATCTATACTGTAACTGCAAAGCAATTTAATGATTTTGCATATACTGCTTCAACTGAAGTAGATATCAAAGATGGTCTTGTAGTACCAGAATTTGGCACAATCGCAGCCATGATTCTAGCAGTAGCAATTATTTCAATAATTGCAGTATCTGCAAAATCAAGACTTAGCATTATGCCAAGATACTAAAATTACAACTTTTTTTCATTTTTTAAATATACATAAATAGAGACATGTCCAAACCGCAACAAGATGAACAATCGTACGTTGTTTACACTACTAGTCTTTTTGACGGCAGTCAGTACTATAACTATGTCATCAGCATATGCTGAAGAACAATACAAACCAGGTGTAATTCAAACTTTGGAAGAAGCAAGAGTGACAGCAAATGAAATGTTGCTCAAAGATCTTCCAATATCTGTATGGACAGATAAAACAGATTATGCTCATAATGAAATGATTATAGTAACAGGCCAAGTAGCAAATGTAGCTTCTGGATTTCCAGTTACAATTACTGTTGTTAGTCCTCTAAACTCTATTGTTACAATTGATCAACTCACTGTAGCAGATGATGGAAGTTTTGAGACAACACTAAACACAGCAGGTAACATGTGGAAATACGATGGTACTTACACCATTAAAGCAAACTATGGAAGTGCTGAAAAATCATACAGTGCTAAAGTAGTACTAAGTGGTGGAGTTGAATATACACCAAATTACTCAACACCAACACCAAACACACAGTGTGGTGCTAATGAATTAACTGCAAGTGGTCAATGTATACCATTTAGCATTTCAGGTGGAGTGATAACTAGTACAACTATCAATGCTGGTGATAATGGTTCAATTATCATTAGTATCAACGCTGAAGAAGACGGAACATTAACAGTAACCCCATCAAAAACAACAGCAAAAGGTATCTTCATGATACTAGTTGATGGAGAAGAATGTAATGAACCAGAATGTGAAATTGTTGGAAACAAAGTAACAATCATGTTCCAAGCAGGCGCTGAAACAATTGAAATAGTCGGTACCCACATAGTTCCAGAATTTGGCACAATCGCAGCCATGATTCTAGCAGTAGCAATTATTTCAATAATTGCAGTATCTGCAAAATCAAGACTTAGCATTATGCCAAGATACTAAAATTACAACTTTTTTTCATTTTTTAATAGTAAAGGAAATATACAAACATGCATGAAATATTTTTATGAGTTCTAAAATTTTTTACGGCATTATATTTTTACTAGTTATTTCAGCTGGTTCAGTTTTTGCACAAGAATATTTAATTTCTGTACAAACAGATGACCAAAATTATGATGAAGGAGATACTGTTGTTATTTCAGGACAAGTAACTACTATAATTGGCAGTACTCCAATCACACTACAACTCTTCACTGAAGGAACTCTGGTGGAGATAGCACAAATCACAGTAGCACAAGATGGAACTTATTCACATACAGTACTTGCAGAAGGTCCATTATGGAAAAAACAAGGAGAATACATAGTTAGAGTGTCATATGGAACAGGAAATATTGCTGAAGTTGAATTTAGTTACATACCAGCATCAGAAGTAGTTGTAAATACAGAAATTTTTGATGTGAATGCTGGAAGTAAAGGAACGTTTGATGTAGAGTATTCTATCAAAGGCGGTACAGTTAAAGACATTATAGTTAATTCAAATAATTTCGCACTTGAGGTACTAATTGATACAACTGATGATGGTTCCATTACATTAGATATGCCTAGAGAATTCATCGGTGCTGAAAAACAAGATGGGAAAGATGAGATGTTTATTATTTTAATTGATGGAATAAATGTCGCATATCAAGAATCAGCAGTATTTTCAGAATCAAGAGTGATAACAATAAATTTTGAAGAAGATGATTCAAAAATTGAAATCATTGGTACATACGTTATTCCAGAGTTTGGCACCATAGTGATGATGATTCTAATGATTGGTATTATGACAACAATTGTCATTACTAGAAATAAATTTCAAATGAAAATTTAATTATCAAAAGTAAAAGAATATTTTTCTTTAAAAGGTGAAACTGATCTTAGTTCTTGAATTATTTCTTTTAGAGAATCAACTGTTTGTTCTATTTCTTTTTCATCATTAAAGATTCCCACAGTTAATCGTAAAGAGCCAGTAATTTGTTCAAGTGAAAAGCCCATTGATTCTAAAACATGGGAGGCTTTTTGAGTATTAACAGAGCATGCAGAGCCAGTAGATGCTGCAATTCCATATTCATCAAGTTTGATAATTAGATCTTCCCCATTGACTCCAAGAAATGTAAAATGTGCATTGTTTGGCAACCTAGATTGGGAATGACCATTTAATGTGACTTTAGGAATTTCATTAAATATTTTTTTAACTAGAATATCTCGAAGTTTTTTTGTATGAGAAATATTTTCAGAAAGATTATTTTGTGCAATCTCACATGCTTTTCCAAATCCTACAATATTTGCAACATTTTCAGTTCCAGAACGCAGTCCATGTTCCTGACCACCACCTAAAATGACAGGATCAATGGAGACACCATTTTTGATGTATAATGCGCCTATTCCTTTAGGACCATAAAGTTTGTGAGAAGAGATAGACAACAAATCTATGCCTAATTCCTTGACATTGATAGGAACTTTACCAACTGCTTGGACTGCATCAGTATGAAAAAGTACATTATATTTTGAGCAAATTTTAGCAATTTTAGATATTGGCTGAATTGTACCAACCTCGTTATTTCCAAACATTATTGAAACTAGACAAGTTTTTTCAGAAATTGCATTTTCAAGATCTACAGGGTTAATCATTCCAAAACTATCAACAGAAATGTAGTCGATATCAAATCCATTTTTAGATAATTTTTTACATGGTTCTAAAATTGCATCATGTTCAATTAAAGATGTAATAATTTTACTGGAGGGGTTTTTCATTGCAATACCATTTAATGCAGTATTATTTGATTCAGTACCTCCAGATGTAAATAAAATTTCAGAAGGATCAGCGTTAATTAGTAATGCAATTTGCTTTCTTGCTTTTTCAATTGCTTTATGAGCCAATCTACCATATCGATGAATAGATGATGGATTACCATATTGTTCTTTAAGATATGGAAGCATTGCACTTAACACATCATCATGAATTTTTGTAGATGCCGCGTTATCCAGATATATCAATCTGTGATCACATTAATTTTTCCTGGCTTATACCCTTCTTGATCAATTTCAACAGTTCTAAATCCAATCATGTTTAATTTCTCAGTAATTTGTTTTAAAATTCTAGTATCAAATACAGAAATCATTTCTTTGTCAACTTCAATTTTTGCAGAACCATCATAATCACGTACTCGAACTTGTTTTACATTAGTTAATTGTTTTACAATTGTCTCACCTAGTTCTATTCTAGTTAATCTTTCAGCAGTAACTCTTTGGCCCCAAGGAATTCGTGATGCAAGACATGAATTTGATGGTTTATCAAATACAGATAATCCAACAGATTTTGCAGCATTCCTAATTTCTGATTTTGAGAAATTAGTTTCTACCAATGGACTTTGAATGCCGTTTTGTTTTAATGCCTTAATTCCAGGCCTATAATCACCCAAATCATCAAGATTAGTGCCATCAACAATAATTTTGATATTTTGTTTTCTAGCTAATTCGATTAAATGGTCACCTAATTCTAGTCTACAATGAAAACATCGATTAGAATCATTTTTTGTAAATTCTGGATTTTCAAGTTCATCATAATCAAGTAAAAGTTGTTTAATTCCAATCTCAGAGCAAATTTGTTTTGAGGTTTGTAATTCTTCTACGGATAATGTTTTGTAATCAGCAGTAACAGCAATAGCAGAATTACCTAATGTTTGATATGCAGCATATGCAACAAGTGCACTATCAACACCACCAGACAACGCAATCATTACTTTATTTTTATCATTAAACCAATTTTCTAGTTCAGTAAGTTTGCTCATTACAAATTCTCCAATTTTTCAATTTCTTTTCTCAGTAATGAGTCAGTTTCTTTGATTGATTTATTAATTGAATTTGAAATATTTTTCAAATCATCAAATTCTATTTTAAAATCAATTTTTCCTTTAAATGATGATTTTTTGTAGTGCACTTGAAACGATTGTCCGTCTAAAATTAAAGAAATTTCATGAATTGAACGTGGAACAATGAATCTATTTGATTCAGAAATTCTCACCCCCAAAGTACCAGTTTCAAGTACTAGAGTATCAACTAATTCATCCACATGTTCATCATTGCAAATAACTGATACAAGATTAGTAGGTCTACCTTTTTTTGTAATTCCATGATAAATTGAAACGTCTTTAGCACCTTTGTCCATTAATTGTTCAATTAGATGACCCAGTATTTCTCCAGAAACATCATCAACATTTGTTTCAAGTATTTTGACAGAGTCAATCTCAAAATTATTTTCAGTGCCTCTAACAATTTTTAAAACATTTGAAAAAGAATCAAACTCTTTTTGTCCTGCACCATAACCGATGGAGTCAATCTTCATTGAAGGGTAAAAATCAATAGCATTATTTGTCAAAGATGTCAAAATACAGGCACCAGTTGGAGTGGTGAGTTCTTCATTTGCGTTATTTCCTTTAATTTTCAAATCAGAATTCTTGAAAATCTCAAGAATGGCACTCGCAGGATTAGACATGGTCCCATGAGAAAAAGTCACGGTGCCACCCCCCACAGAAATAGGCAAACATAGAATTTTCTCATCAAATAATTTCAAATTATCCAAGGCAATGGTTATACCAACTATATCCACCAAAGTGTCAATACTTGAGGCTTCATGAAAATGGACAGAATCTTCAGGAACTCCATGAATTTTTGCTTCAGAAGAAATCAAAGTATCAATGCAAGATTCTGCAAAGGTTTTTCCTTTATCAGAAAGTTCCAGTGCATTAACTGAATCAATGATTGCTTTTTTTATTTCAGAACCCTTTCGTTCATGTACATCTTCATTAATTTCTAAAAGTAACTGAATAGATTGAACTCCATTTTTTTGAATTTTTTGGAAATCAATTTTTGTAATAATAGAATTTGAGAGAAATTTTTCTGATTGTTTAATGCCAGAAATTATTTTATTTTTATCAGCACCCAAATCAACCAAAGAGCAAAGAAGCATATCTCCAGATATTCCTGCAACCAAAGGATCGATTACAATTACCATGATTCAAAATCATCAAAAATGCTTATAAATTCGTCTAAAAATTAATAAATTTCATTAGATTTAATTATTGAAAATTTTTGGTGAAATTCATGATTACCATTATTGGTTCTGGAAAGGTAGGTGGAGATGCTGCTATATTTTCTGCACTAAAAAAATTAGATGATCAAATACTATTACTAGATGTTGCCAAAGGTCTCCCCCAAGGAGAAGCCATGGACATCAATCATATGTTATCAGAACAAGGAATAGATGTAGAAGTAAAAGGTTCCAATGATTTTGCAGATATGAAAGGATCAAATGTTGTTGTAGTTGTTGCAGGTTCTGGAAGAAAACCAGGAATGACTAGAATGGATCTTTTAAAAATTAATGCAACAATTGTCAAAAGCGTAGTTGAGAATATCAAAAAATATGCAGATGACTCTATGATTATTCCAGTTACAAATCCAATGGATCCAATGGCCTACATCACATACAAAGTTTCAGGATTTGATAAAAGTAGAGTATTTGGAATGGGTGGAATGCTTGATTTATCACGATTTAAACAATTCATTCATGAAGCAACAGGATATTCCAGAGATTCAATTCGAGCTCTAGTAATTGGAGAACATGGAGAAAACATGTTGCCATTACCAAGATTTTCATCAGTGTCAGGAATTCCATTATCAAATATGCTTCCAAAAGAAAAATTAGATGAACTTGTTCAAAACACAAAACAAGTTGCAGCCAAAGTAATTGAGTTAAAGGGTGCTACAGTTCATGCGCCAGGAAATGCAATTTCTGCAATTCTTGAGGCAGTTGTAAGAGATAGAAAACAAGTCATACCAGTTGCAACATATCTTGATGGGGAATATGGACATTCTGATGTCACAATTGGAGTTCCAGCAGTTATTGGAAAGAAAGGTGTAGAAAAAATTATCGAGCTAGACCTAAATGATGAGGAAAAACAAGTCTTTGAAAAGGGAGTAGAGAGTGTAAAGGGTGCTATTTCGGGCATTGAGATCTAAACATTTTTTTATCTAAACAAAGAAAAAAGATT
>SMVA01256595.1_pt1 | contig 10686 bp, 7 predicted proteins | sample 2456451 | NCBI WGS metagenome assembly SMVA01 (sample SAMN11095933, study PRJNA526329) | marine sediment metagenome | biome: Marine sediment; feature: Surficial sediment; material: Deep marine sediment; isolation source: Hadal surficial sediment | place: Pacific Ocean | collected 2014-05 | depth 0-1...
CGAATCCGGCAAATGTCTCTTCAAATCGGAGGTGATGCTAGGCTGGAAGAGCTCTACGGAAAAAGCATTGTCGAAATCCGTGCAGAACTGAGAGAGGAATTCCGGGATCAGTTGCTGGCAGATCAAATTCGCAATGGCAAACTAAGAAAAATCAAGGCCACGCCGGCGGATGTGGACGCCTGGTTCCAGCAATTCCCGACCGATTCGTTACCCACCTTGCCCGATATCGTGCGCGTCTCTCAAATCGTCCGAAAACCCGAGGTCACCGAGGAGGCAAGGGTGGAGGCGATGGAGATGATTACCACGCTGCGAGATACGGTTTTGACCGGTACGGTGACGATCGAAGAAATGGCGGAGCTTTTTTCAGACGATCCCGGATCCGCCAGCAACGGAGGTCTTTACGAGAATATGAGCCTTTCCGAAGTTGTTGCAGAGTTTGCTGCGGTCGCCTCCCGAGTTCCGCTAGGCTTGTTATCGCAAATATTTGAGACGGAGTTTGGTCTCCACTTTCTTAGAGTGAACGAGCGTCGAGGAGATGTCATCGACTACAATCATATCCTTATCTCGTTCGACGAACGCAAGAATGACCCTACTCCTGCAATAAAATTCTTGACTACTCTTCGCGACTCCGTACTGAACATGGAAGCCTCGTTTCATGTGCTTGCCCGGGATCACTCCGAAGAAGAATCCTCTGCATCACGTGGTGGTCGGGTAATGGATCCAACGACAGGAGAGCGCAACCTGTATTTGAACAATCTGGGTGGAAGCTGGCAAACCACCATTCTTCAACTGGACGAAGGAGAGATCAGTGAACCGAGTGAAGTGCAGCTTCTCGATAACAGCATGGCCTACCACATCGTTCTTCTTGAAAAGAGGTTACCCGAACATATTGTAAATCTGGAAACCGATTACGAACTCATAGAGGGGTTGGCGCTCAGAGAGAAACAGGGTAAAATCATGGAAAAATGGATGAATGAGTTAAAGAAAGACGTCTATATTGACATGAGGGGCCAAGCCAGAGACACGACAATAGCTGACAACTAGCATCCCATTCAGCTGATAGATATTCATCCGTTCCGTATTCCAGTGCTTGACATCCGCACAAACACCCACGCATGCATTCGACTGTATGAGCATTTCAGAAGCCACGCCCGAAACGCTCGATTCGCTCGTCGCCGGATATGACCGTCTCACGAAAGAGATTGCAAAAGTAATCGTCGGTCAAACCGAGATTATCGAACACATCTTCATCAGTTTGATCTGTCGCGGGCATGTGCTGCTGGTCGGAGTTCCGGGCCTTGCCAAAACGCTTCTGGTTCATACACTTTCGGAAGCCATTGACCTGTCATTCGGCCGCATTCAGTTCACGCCCGACTTGATGCCGAGCGATATCACCGGAACAGAAATAATCGAGGAAGACGTCTCGACGGGTCGTCGCGAATTCAAGTTTGTACAAGGGCCGATCTTTGCAAATGTTATTCTCGCAGACGAAATCAATCGAACTCCTCCCAAGACACAGGCTGCCCTTCTTGAGGCCATGCAGGAGCACCGTGTAACAACGGCCGGAGAAACGTATTCACTTCCCGATCCGTTTTTCGTGCTGGCCACACAGAATCCCATTGAGCAGGAGGGTACTTATCCCCTACCAGAAGCCCAGCTCGACCGATTTATGCTCAATTTATGGTTGGACTACCCCACGTTTGATCAAGAGGTTGAAATAGTACGAACCACGACGAGTGCAAGGGAAGTAGAGGTCAATCATGTGATGTCCGGCGCAGATCTGCTGTCATATCAGCATCTCATCAGAAGCATGCCGGTGGCCGACAATGTAATTGAACACGCGGTAACGCTGGTTTGTAAGACAAGACCAGACCATGAGAATGCGACGGATTTTATCAAGAACTACATTAATTATGGAGCAGGTCCACGTGCCTCGCAATATCTAATTCTTGGCGCCAAGGCCCTTGCCGCTCTTGACGGTCGCCTCACACCGCTGAGTGCAGACGTCGATCAGTTGGCCGTGTCGGTACTCAGACATCGAATCGTCACGAACTTCAATTCAGAAGCCGACGGTGTGTCGGCAGTAGATGTGATCACCCGCCTGCTCGACGAAACAGAGTAATCTCTACCCGAGCGCTTTCAAGAGTGCGTTGTGTCAAAATCTCTCTCCATAGGACTTCAGGCTCAACAGGTACTGTTACCCGACGGATGGGCCACAGATGTCGCCATTTATTGGGATGCACAGGGAGTGATTTCTGACGTTCGAACGTCACACGTCGATCCAGAATTGGAGCAGGCGCACGGACCTGTCGTTCCGGGAATGATCAACGTTCATTCGCACGCTTTTCAAAGAACGATCGTCGGGCGAACCCATTCGTTTACATCCCCGACCGACGATTTCTGGACCTGGCGTGAGGTCATGTACCAGCATTTATCGACGATCGGGCCCCACGATATGGAGCGAATCGCCACCGAATTGTACGTAGAAATGATTCGTGCGGGGTACACATCCGTTTGTGAATTTCACTACGTGCACTGCGACCCAGAAGGCAACCTGTATCCGGATCCCGATGCGATGAGCATAGCGATATTGAACGCCGCGGAGACGTCGGGAATCGGGTTGACTCTCCTCCCCGTCTTCTATCAGTTCGGTGGATTCGGAGAAAAGGAGCTACAGTTACACCAAAATCGATTTGTACTCTCGCTCGGCGATTACTGCGATCTAATCACTCGATTGCGCGATCGAACAAACGGGAATCCCGGACTGGCGATCGGATATGCTCCGCATTCTTTGCGCGCAGTGAACGCTCGGGGTATCCATCAACTACTGGACCACCGGAACGCAAATGCGCCAACATCACCGGTCCACATTCATGTGGCAGAACAGGTTCGCGAAGTCGAGGAATGCATGGCCGTGCTTGGGAAGAGACCTATCGAATACCTCTTCGACAAGGCTCCAGTAGACGAGCACTGGTGTCTCATCCATGCGACCCACTCCTCCCAGGAGGAACTCTCGCTTGTCGCTTCGTCTGGCGCGACAATAGGATTGTGCCCTACAACAGAAGCCGATCTAGGAGACGGCGTTTTTCCCCTGGCTAATTTTTTGGAATTGGGTGGATCTGTTGCCATCGGATCAGACAGTAACATTTGTGTGTCTCCATTTGAAGAGCTGAGACTGCTCGACTATATCCAGAGAGTTCGTCTTCAGAAACGGAACGTCGAAGGAATTACTTCCGCCATCGGTGCGGGAACCAGAAGGTATCTTCAGACACTGTTCGGGGGCTGCCAGGCCGCTGGAAGGCCACTGGGACAAGTCAAAAAGGGCTATTTAGCCGATCTTCTTGTTCTCAACTCTCAACATCCGCAATTAAGGGACAAGAGTAGCGACGAACAGTTCAATACGGTCGTCTATTCCTCGGACAGCGCCGCTCTTTCATCCGTGATAATCAGGGGAAAAAAGTGTTAGGCCTGGGCACTGGAACTAGACTTTCTCTTCGACCGGTTCGACGACGCCACTCATAAGCACCGAGAGCGGTTTCAACGGCTCCAGATTCTCGGTGATGATCTTGATGGTTGCAGTTAGCGGGACAGCCAGCATCATTCCAAGTACACCCCAGAGCCACCCCCAGAAGATAAGCGAAACCAGTATCAACAGCGGACTCAAGTTCAAACTGAATGCCATGATTCTCGGTTCAATAACATTTCCCATGAGCATTTGAATGCCTCCCAAGAGAATGAGTACCAGCATTGGCGCAACCAATGTGTCAAACTGAAGCAGCGACAAGAAGAAGGGAAAGAGCACCGCAATAACAGATCCGACATTGGGAATGTAGTTAAGGACGAAAGCCAGGAGTCCCCAAATGAGTGGAAAATCTACGCCCAGTGCCAGAAGGAAGAGAAAAGTGAGTGCCCCCGTTCCGAGACTGATTAACGTCTTGGTTACCAAATACTGGCGGACCCGCGTATCTATAGTCCCAACAACATCACCAATTCGATTCGCCTGTTCTTCAGGAAACGCCATCTTCACCTTCCCGGCCAAGTCTCCCGCTCCGGCAAGAATGAACAACATGAATAGCAGAATCAGAAAAGTTGTGCTCAGGAAGGAAATGAAGGATCCGACACCGGTCGTCAAGACCGACGTAATAGACGAGAATTCAATGGCGTCGGTCCAGCGAAAATCGGTCACTTGAACCCCGAATCGCTCAGCCAAACCGAGCACTCGAGCCTGCACATCGAACATGAAGGCAGAAATTTTGGCCTCATAAGACGGAAGCGTCTCAACAAAGGTCTCTGTACTTGAAAAAACAACCCACCCGAGGAGAAATAAAACAAGGAAGAAAACCAACAAAACACCAAATAACGATATCGCCATCGGTACCCGTCCCTTTTTCAGGCGTAAAACAAAGGGTTTAAATATGATGGAGAGCAATAATGAGATCGCAAATGGCAATAAAACGATCTTGAGCTCTAAAAGAACGACACCGATCACAAAAACGGCTATTAATCCGAGTATGACTGCCAGTAAATTGTTATTTTTCATACGTATGCCGTCCTCAACCAATAACCGAATTTAAGGTACAAAACTTGCGCTGATGCAAGAAAAGACCGCCCTCAAATGCCCGGAAGAAAAAGACCATTAAAGTTTGTGAGAGTAGCTGTTCGTTGGATCGCTCCACTCCTCGCCATTTTGCTTTTCGGATCGTCCAATCCGAATCGATATCCACAGGACTACTTTCGGTCTCCTCTGGGTATTCCTTTAAGCCTCGCTGGAAGTTTCGCGGAGATGCGTTCCAACCATTTCCACTCCGGTTTGGACATTAAAACGAATGGTCGATCAGGATACCGTGTTTATGCGTCGGCCAATGGATGGGTTTCACGAATTTCTGTTTCGTCTGGAGGATTCGGAAACGCAATCTACGTGACCCACCCCAACGGGTTCATGACGGTTTACGCCCACCTCAATAGATTCAGCGAGCCGTTCTCAGCTTACATCAAAAATCTTCAATACGCACGCGAGTCTTTTTCCTTAGATGCGTTTCCAGCCAAGGGCCAATTTCCAGTAACGAAAGGAGATGTAATCGCGTTTTCGGGGAACTCTGGGAGTTCGTCGGGGCCTCACCTTCATTTTGAAGTGCGCAATACAGCAACGGGGTGGCCGGAAAATCCATTGTTATTTGGGTTTGATATTCGCGACACAAGACCACCTCGAATTCGTCGGATCAAGCTCTACGCCATGAATGATGGCAGCCGTCTAAGAATTCGGGATTCCCGCACTGGAGGATGGAGACGGATCCGGGGAAATGAATCGGTACTCCTGGACGTGATTCGAGAGAATGGAGAATTCAGATTTTCGAGAGCCGACCGGATTGAAGCCGCGGGTGAAATCGGATTTGGAATACAGACGTTCGACTATCACGATGATTCGCCCAATCAACTGGGAGCTTACAGGATTGATCTGGAAAGCGACGGGTCTCCGATCTTCACTTCCAAGATGGAACGTTTTTCGTTCAATCTAACCCGTCATATCAATGCCCACATTGACTACGCCGAGTACGTCGGCAATCGACGCTGGATTCAACGAAGCTACGTTCTTCCGGGCAATCGACTTCCCATCTATGATACGGTCGATCGCGGAATACTCAGTATTGTGCAAGACAGTACCTATGATCTTCGGTATCGGATTTCTGATACGAATGGAAACGAAGCCGTCTTTTCGTTCCAACTATACGGCAACATCAAAACGGACTCGTCGATTGTGCAAAAGGCCGAGTCGATAAGCAACTTGAAGGCCATTTACAATCGTCCCTTCACGCTTGAACGACCTGGGATCGTAGTCAGACTCTCACCAAAAACGTTGTACGACGATACTCAAATTCATTATTCGCAGCGGAGCTCGGGTCCCCAGAATCGATATGCCCCGGTTCACCGCGTACACGACGACAAGACGCCCGTTCAGGAGCCCTATTCGATTTCTATTGACGGTCGTGATATTCCTATCCGGTTGCGAGGTAAGGTTGCTCTTGGGCGCGTCAGGAGCAACGGGAAAATGTCCTATGCCGGCGGGTCATTTCGAGACGGATGGGTTACATCAAGCGTTCGCAGTTTTGGTGACTACACCATCACCGCCGATACGGTGGCACCTTCCATTCGCCCCATAAATATTTCTTCCCGGAAGAACATGAGCCGCTCCAGCAATATCAGGATCAAAATCAGAGACAATTTTTCGGGAATCAAGAGCTACAAAGGGACGATCGATGGGGAATGGGCTCTATTTGCACTCGACGGAAAAACAGGGATTCTGCGCTACACTTTTGATGGTCGACTTCAGGCAGGTACGCACGAGCTTCGGCTGGTAGTCGAGGATCAGTTGGGGAACGAGAGGGTGTACGAGACCACGTTCAGACGCTGAGTCGTAGACTGCGCCCAGTCGCTGAGTTTCAGGCTATGTTCGTTCATCGAGAATAGACTCGAGCGCGCTCTGTGTTGCCGGAATGTCCACGACCGACTCTTTTCGGTCCCTGAACTCGCTCAGGCGTGTTGGCTCCAACGGTATTCGACCCGTAGCGGTTTGCACAACATCCGCAAATTTTGCTGGATCTGCAGTGGAAATCACGACCACCGGCCCGTCGCGCTTCTTCCCTCTCCTGAACTGCCGAACCGCGTGAAACGCTACAGCGGTATGAGGGTCGGCAATGTAATCTGTTTCGTCCGCAACGGTTTTCATGATCGAAAGGGTCTCGCTATCTGTCACCGTCGTTCCTGCAACTAATGCGCTGAGCTCTTCCGACGTGAAGAGTGTCGTAAGGCGCTCGAGATTTGATGGCGCACCTACGTCCATTGCGTTCGATAGTGTCCGTACAGACGCCGTCGGCCTGGTCTTGTCATTCACCAAGTATGCCGGGAAGAATGCATTCGCATTGTGGGCTGCCAGGAATCCAGACACAGATAGACCGGATAGAACGGCCAACGCACCGCCCGTCAGGTTGCCCAGATTTCCGCTCGGAACGCAAAAGAGTGGTTCAGCGTCGAGCTTCATTGCAGCCCAGGCATAGTACACCGACTGAGGGAGAAGTCGTCCGATATTGATGGAGTTGGCCGACGATAGCTTCATAGAAGTTCTACGTTCGGTCTTAAAAGCGGATTTCACGAGTCTCTGACAGTCGTCGAATGTGCCGTCTACCCTACACGACGTAACACCCGAACGGTGAACAATAAGTTGTTGCTCCTGAATAGAGCTAACCTGGTCTTTCGGGTACAACAAAACCACTCGGATGTCCGGCAGTCCCGAAAAGGCATCTGCGACCGCGCTTCCTGTATCGCCGGAGGTGGCAACGAGAATAACAATTGAGCTTCCGTCGGAGCCTGAGATACCGGACATCACCTGGGCCATAAATCGGGCTCCAAAGTCCTTGAAGGAAAGCGTGGGTCCATGAAATAACTCGAGTACATAACAATCCGACCAGTTTTTCCCTTCGAGTGGAATCAGCCGGATATCGAAATCGAACGCACTTGCACAGATCGATTGAATCGATACACCATCTAAATCATCACCGATCCACTCAGACAGAACCTGTGATGCAAATGTGGGATAATCTGAAACCTGAAACGATGAGTACGGAATTTTCGGACAACTTGCTGGAAGGTACAGACCGCCATCAGGAGCCAGTCCGTGAATCAGGGCAGTCTTGAAATCAACGAGCTGAGAATCGTGTCTCGTGCTCTCAAATTGCGTCACCGTATTCACTCCTCGAATGGTCTCGCGCCCGTTATATCAATCCCGGTGATGCTTCCGGTTGCTGCGATACCAGATGCGCCGGTTGCGGCAATCATCCCCTCAAGTATCCGTTCTGCAGCCGCCTTGGACTCTGCCACTGCGAACATGGCAGGCCCCGATCCAGAGAGGGCACAACCGAATGCGCCTAGCTCGATTGCCGACCTTCGAACGTCAGCGTATGCGGAAAACAATTCTGCGCGGACAGGCTCTACGATTCGATCGTTCATCATTTGACGCCCGACTGTTTTCCAATCGCCCTCGAAAAGAGCAGCAACCATTACAGCCAGCGACGATGCGTTCGAGACGGCATCTTCAAGGCTTACTTCTTTCGGAAGTCGATCCCGTGCGGCCTTCGTCAGCACTTTGATTGCGGGTAGACAAACGGCAAGAAATGGCGACTCGGTCGATTTTATTCGCCTGAAGACCTGGGGGTCACTCGACGAGGAAATGACAATTCCGCCGAACAACGATGGCAATACATTGTCACCGTGCATACTTCCTGAAGCAACCATTTCGCCTTGCAAGACGGCCCCAACGAGGTCTTCTTTATGAAGTGTCTCACCGGTTAGCAGATTGACTGCCCAGGCAGCCGCAGCGGCACTGGCGGCCGAACTACCGATTCCTGAGCCGGGTACGGCACCCTTACAGATGGTCAGGTCTACACCCGAAGAAAGGTCCAACAGGGCCAGAACATTTTTTGCAGCAACGCCCGCTGTGTTATTTATCCATTCCGTTGTTCCGTGCCACGCACTGTTCGGATGATAGCTGATTCGAATCTCTCCCGAATCATTGAAACACGCTTCCACTGAATCGCCCCAGGGCTCAATGGCTACACCAAGACAGTCGAATCCCGGGCCAAGATTAGAAAGAGATGCGGGCGCCCATGCGCGCACGCGTTTAGAACGCGAAGTACTTTGTTCGTGACCTTCCGGGGTCAATCTCGTTCGCCTCTGAGAAACTGTTCTGCTGTTTCAACCATCTGCCGACTTCCAATATACAGCGGTGTCCGTTGATGCAGTTTATCAGGTTCGACCTCTAGAATCCGAGAATGTCCATTGGATGCTGCACCACCCGCCTGTTCAACGATATACGCCAGCGGATTGGCTTCGTACATGAGGCGGAGCTTTCCAGTCGGGCTTTTCGTCGTAGCCGGATAAATGTAGATCCCTCCTTTTAACAAATTGCGATGGAAATCTGCAACGAATGATCCAATGTAACGCGTGCTAAGTGGAAGTCCTTCGTCAGGATCTTCATTCTGCATCCACTTAATGTATTTCTTTAACCCATTTTCGAATGAATTATAGTTTCCTTCATTAATGGAGTACATCGTTCCATTATCAGGAATTCGAATATCAGGATGCGACAGCAGAAACTCACCAATGGACGGATCGAGTGTAAATCCGTTCACGCCGTGACCCGTCGTATATACCAGGATGGTTGAGGAGCCATAGACCACATAGCCGGCGCCCACTTGCTCAACGCCCATCTGAAGGGCGGCCTCTACCGTAGGAGTTCCAAATCCTTCGGGAAGGCGATAAATACTGAATATCGTACCCACCGAAACGTTTACTTCGATGTTGGATGAGCCGTCGAGCGGGTCGAGAAGAACGATATAGTCGCCTCCTCCATTTCCGTTGGCAGGCAACGGAATGGCTTCTGCATGCTCTTCCGAGCCAATCAGGCAACACTCCCCACCTCTTTTTAACGTCCGAACGAATTCTTTGTGTGCCAGAGCATCCATCACCTGTTGAACCTCTCCGTGAACATTGATCTCGCCCGTATCTCCAAAAATGTCGAGAATCCCGCCGCGGCGCATGTGCCAGTTTACGATCTTGGCTGCCACGCTTAAGTCACGAATCAGCCTGGAGAACGCGCCTGTTGAATGTTCTTGCTGTTCCTGGCGCTCGATAATGAATTGCTCGAGGGTCTTGAATGCTCCAATCTCTTCGACTCGTTTTTCAAGGTCCATAATGAGGGATCCATCCGCCAGATAGCTGGCTAAAGTAGAGTGGGAATCGACTCGTATCGTTTATACGGTCCAGTTTTGACCCACCTACGCAAATAGTGTACCGGGGTACTGATCACGATCTTAAAAATACTGACCCGCCCGACTTCATCCAACCCGGGAACGGAATCGTATACGATCTGCGCCAGGGAAATATCTGTAATACTACCGATTTACACTCTCGCCGACCCGCTCGATCACGGAGCGGGCCCGATCGGCGGCTTGAAGAATTTCTTCCTCGGTTGTTTCTCTTCCGAGTGAAAATCGGATCGCGCCCGATGAGAGGGATGGGGCAAGTCCCATAGCCGTCAGAACGTGGCTCGGTTCCAGTGCCCCGCTCGTGCAGGCTGAACCGCTCGACACGTATACGCCTTCAAGATCCAACCCAAGAATCAACATTTCACCGTCGACACCTTCTCCATCTTCGTCTAGGACCAACAGATGAAGAATATGCGGCGCACTCTGCTCGGAGGCCGTCACTCGAATCCTCTCGCCAAGCGAATCTACCAAGCTAGATACAAGTAGGCTCCTTAACTCGCGTACTTTCGGAGCCGTTTCAGCCCGTTCAGATTGCACAATTTCGAGCGCTTTCGCCATGCCGACGATTGCTGCAACGTTTTCGGTTCCGGCCCGTCGTTTCCGTTCTTGCGATCCTCCGTGCAACAGGGAATTCAACGGTGTACCAGATCGCGCCACAAGGATTCCAATCCCTTTCGGTCCACCCATTTTATGACCAGAGAGTGTCATGAGATCAACGTGACCCGCCAATTCTTTCAAATCGTAGTACGGCGCTCCTTGGACAGCGTCGGTGTGCATGAATCCTCCGGACTCGTGAACCACCTCCGCGATTTCAGATATGGGGTTGACGACTCCTGTTTCATTGTTCACTAGCATGACAGAGACCAGC
>SMVA01347633.1_pt1 | contig 10681 bp, 9 predicted proteins | sample 2456451 | NCBI WGS metagenome assembly SMVA01 (sample SAMN11095933, study PRJNA526329) | marine sediment metagenome | biome: Marine sediment; feature: Surficial sediment; material: Deep marine sediment; isolation source: Hadal surficial sediment | place: Pacific Ocean | collected 2014-05 | depth 0-1...
AAGAAATCTGAGAAAGCACTTCTTAACCGGAGGCCCCTTGCCAAAAAAGGAAGGTAGGAAATACAAACCCTTGCCTATGCAGGATTATTATCTTGAGCTTTGCCGCTACCTTGATCTGACATTACCTGAGTTACCACGGGCAAAGTTATATATGTCCAATGAACTTGTAACCGAAGGTTCAAACCTGTTATCCAGTTACGGAATTCAGTAGGAGGACAAGGTGGTCGGCATAAATCCAGGCGCTAGCTTCGGTTCGTCCAAATGCTGGCCAACAGATTATTTTGCCCGACTTTGTGAAATGCTGCAATCTCAGTTTAACTGCAAACTTTTATTACTGGTTGGTCCGGGTAAGGAAGAAATAGCGACACAAATCGAAAACAATTGTAGTGCTGACATCATCAATACCGCAACTGATCAAATAAACTTAGCTGCTCTTAAACCATTAGTGAAACGTTGTAATTTGCTCATTACTAACGACACCGGGCCACGTCACTACGCGGTCGCACTTAACGTCCCTAACATTGTGCTCATGGGGCCAACAAACCCCCTTTACACAACTTCGAATTTGGAATATACAACGGTATTGCGAAGAGACCTGCCCTGTGTTCCCTGCCACAAAAAAGCCTGCCCGCTTGGCCACCATGCCTGTATGAAAGAAATCACACCAGAGATGGTGTTCGCTGAAGCCAGTTCCATATTGGCGGGAGAGATGCATTGAGACCTGCCCATTACCAGGAGAAATGGGAGTTACTGAAAGACACTGAAGACCGCGAAGCAATAAACTCGCTTGCTCAGCGCATCGCTTCAAGTTTTATAGATCGTTATTTTTACAGCGACGAATATAACTCTGATTATATCCATTTACCTTGCGAGATGGCGACTCATTACTCTGACACCGAACGTAATCAAATAACTTCTCGAGCCTTGTTTGGTATCGTTATAGAACGCCTGTGTAACGACTTTGAGGAGCTACAAACGGAAACTTACAACAGACTGATTTGTCAAGTAGTAGACTTTCTTCGAAACCTGCCCGGTGGCAAAGAGCTTGACAATGAGCTAAATGATTTCCAACTGGAGACAGCAGAAAAATTGTATCAGCGCATTGAGTCTATTCGACTGTGTCCTGATGAAAGGCTACCGGCAAAGCTTCAACCTAGAAAAGTTCTGATTCTATCCCGTGTCACCATAGGTGCCGACGTAGCTATTACCAGTGTAATTTGCCAGCGCGTAAGCAGGACTTTCCCTCATGCAATAATTACAGTTGTCGGAAACCCCAAGTTAGAGCAAGTGTTATCAAAGGAATCTGGAATTAGGATTCATGCACTACAATACTCGAGGCTTGGAGGCTTGTTGGAGCGATTCATGGTCTGGCTTGACCTGTTGAAGGAAATAAGAATTGAGCTGAAAGGATTGTCCACCTCGGAGTATCTAATACTGGACCCAGATTCACGATTGACGCAACTCGGCGTGCTACCGCTGGTGCCCGACACGAACTACCGGTTTTTCAACAGTCGCGGTAAAGAAGATTATCCCTCAAAGGCATCCATTACAGAATTAACTAATATGTGGTTGGATAATGTTCTTGGCCACGATGAGTTTTGTTTTCCAAAGGTCTAGCCCGACACTTCAAACTTAGCTTCAGCAAGAGCTCTTAGGGACAAATTAATTTCTGCCCATAATCTAACCCTGATTACTTTGAATTTTGGTGTTGGAAGCAATGCTCGAAAAATGGTGCCAGGTATCTTTGAAACTGAACTGGTTTTGACATTACTCAAAAATGCTAATGTGCGAATCATCCTAGATTTTGGGTTTGGTGATGAAGAGCGCCATCGAAGTGTAACAATTCTTACTGAGGCGAGACATCGTGGTTTTAATACTAATGAAATAGCTTTTAACAAGATCGATGAAATTTCCACTGACGGCAAACTCATCGGCCTTAAGTGCTCCTTGGCAGAAATAGCTGCATTAATTTCAATAAGCGACGAATTCATCGGTTACGATTCCGCCTGTCAGCATATTGCCGCGGCGCTGGGTGTCAAAACCTACACTATTTTTGCTGGCACCAATAATGCTCGTTTCATTAGGCGCTGGCACGCCTGTGGACCTAATGTTTCAGAGATCATCTATGTAGATACTATTTCAAAGGAACAGCATTTGGATAACACAGAAATTGTGGAACGGTTAATGGATCTGAGACTCAAATGAACGCGACAGAACTGTCGTGTTATTGAATAATTCCAATTGGCTTTGGAATCATACTCATTATTATTTTTGCTACACCATTCAACAAGGTGCTAAGCAAAAAAATACTGCTTTAGTTGAACTGGGGACCTAAGGAACGTTTACCAATCATAAGCGAAGGCAAGTAATGAATAAGTAGACTCTATCTGTATAGCCCAATACACCACGAAAAAAACTACAATTGTTACCGAGGACACCAGTGCCGCCTTTTCTAAATCATCCAGCTTTTTGTTGCTACCACCTTCTTCGCTCATTAAATTCTCCTGCTAAGATTTGCTGTTAATTTGAATCAACCATTTCTTTAGGTTTTTAGAGAAATATTTATAACTTGCGTTGGCTATCCAGAGAACCCTATCCAACGCCCGGCGGCTGCAACAGTAACCCAAACCATTATCGAAGATACCGCCACCAGTTTAATTACCCAGGGATTGATGTCATTAAGGTCTTTCTTCAGTAAGGGCCGTTTTACAAAAAATACGAATAGTATTCCAGTGACCAGTGCCAACATTTTGTACCAGAAGACTGCTAAAAAATAGATTTTACCGGCCACACCGCAAGCCATAAAAATCCCGGTAAACAGCACAACAGCCAAGGCCCATTTGAAAACCGAATGAGCTTTATCCAGCACATCCTGAGCCGGTATGTCGTTAAATACCAGGCCTAAAAGACGAAAATCACTGACGAAAACCGCGCCACCAAGTAATGCCATAGCAAGTAAATGGAATGCTTCGACAATGGCGAAGACTGCCCCCCAAGTTTGACCTATTACGCCAAACCAGGTGGTTTCCATCCACATAAAAAAACCATAAAGATTGTCATAAACAATCAGTCGTGGGGGTAAAAATGAAAATGCAAGTGCGGCTAGCACTACGGCAGCAGCAATAATAGTCCTGTTGTTAGAACCCAATGTGGCTGTTGACGACATAGAAGACTCCTTAGCTCAGTCCCCAGGCATTTTCTGAAATGCCTACTTAAGACTGTATTAGAATTGGGTTTGACCCGCTACACATCCAGAAAGAAACTGGGAAAGCCCTGGGTCAGTGTATTGACAATCGAACCAATCGTAAGCAATAAATCGACCAAAAATAACTATCAACCCCCAAAAAACCAGAGAAAGTATGGCGCCTATTCGCAGATTTTTCGGGGCTCGTACATCCGCGTCCCAGGACCCGTCAGAATTAGTCAGGTTTTTATGAAACAAAAAGGCGTTAATTGCAGCCGCAATAAGAAGAACCATTTTGACCCGGAGCCAAATACTTTGGGTGCTCCTTACCGGAACTGCGTAGACCAATGTTAGGCCAGTAATTACCATAATGCTGAATCCGATCAGCATTGGCAGATTCAGTCGTTTAGCGATGGTGGTTGCCGGCACATTCGTCATGGCATAACCAAGCATCCTCAGATCAATGAGGAACAGCATTCCCAGGCAAAGCATCAAGGTCAGCACATGAGTAGACTCAATCCAGTTATACATGTAATAGGATTCATGAATACTGGTACTCAATTGATGTGTGTCGAGCCATACGGCAAAGTTATATAAGAGCTCATTCACTCCGGGCGACCTCCTTCGATCTGGAAACCAGAAACTTGCTGATATCAGCTTTTACTTGTCATGGTTTTATAGTTATTTATTCAATGCAAAGTAGCAACATTCTCAATGGTAGTTTGAGATTGATCAATCAGTCGTATACCTGGCTATCGATTCGAGTGTTAATCCAATCGGTTTGGCATTTCCTATCTTCTGGCTTTACCAATTCGGGGCCCGCTGGCCCAAACAGCGCAGAAGCATAACCCAGCCCCTTAATCAAATCCATAAGTAATACTAAAGGGAAAAGCCGCCAATTTAGGTTCGTTATTACTGAACACCAAGCTTCCGTTTCCGGTATTCCGAAGGTGTTGCACCCATGATTTCTCTGAATGCATTGTTAAAGGGAGTAATCGATTGGTAGCCAACGGTCAGAGCAATAGTGAGAACTGGCACATTCCTTTTTTCTCGCTCAGCCAACTCCTCGCAGGCATCCTCAATGCGATATTGATGAAGCATGGCGTTAAAATTCCTGTATCCAAGGGTTTTATGGATAAACGCACGAAGCCTGTATTCGGGTAATTTAAGCTTTTTGGCAAGGCTTGCAATGGTAAGGCCTGGTTCCCGATATAGCTTGCCACCCCTGAACAGGCGATTAAAGCTGTCAATATCGAATTTCGCAGCATCCTCTGGCTCTGGTATTTCCGTCAATTCCGAAACTATACGTATTACGTGACCCAATGAAACATAGTCAAATTGCATTGTCGCGACTACCATCGCAGTAACCAATATGGCAATCGCTGACACCAGTAATAGCTGGGCTTGTGCATCGTTGATTGAACCAGACGGTAGTAGAAAATTCTCGACCATGATAACAGCCACCAAAAGGCCGCCCTGTACAGTGATAATCAACCAGCGTAATGCACGACGATCCTCCACTAAATCCGATCGCCAGCCTTTTAAAGTCCAGAAAATAGCAAAACCGGCGAATACTAATTGTAAAACTTCCAAGGCAGTCGACAAGGAACTCATGGCAAAACCATTAGTCACCGAATCGCTTCCGGGTGCACCAGTGGCAGCACCTGCACCCAGTATGGAAAGACCAGCCTCAAGTACAATTTGAATAGCGAAAATAACACCTAGTGCGAATGGAAATTGCCTTTGCTCCTGAAACTCAAGGAAACAATAGATCATAAACAAACCAGGTATAGCCGGAATCGCAGTATCCATCAGCAACCCCCAGCCTGAGAGATCGATTTGGAATAGCGGATCCAAATGGGAAGCTGACATGCCGTTTATGATATAGAGCACAACGAACGAAGATATTATCGCAAATACTCTGGCACTGGCCGCATTTGGTGCGGCTTTGAGATACCCTATAGCCAATAATGTCAAAGACATCATTGCAATTAATTGCATTGTGTAGAGTAAAATTTGAGCTGACAAGCTAACTTCCTTTAGCAATGATAAATGCTAAACATTTACACACAATAACGGATCAACCATTTAATTTCAAAGCCAGGTAAGTTGCTATTTATTGCGCTTCGGCTGATCTTTGACGATTGCCCTGGTGTATGCGGTTAAGGTACTGTGACAAGAATTGGTTCGCCACAATTCACTTAAACCCCAAACTCTGTGTTCTATCCATTGCCACTGGAGTCAAATATGGGAATGCTCACACGTTTACTTTCCTACTTACAGCTAGGTGCGCTACTTGTGCTGCATAGCAGCTGCACCGAAAACACTGACAATACACCATCAACAGAACCAGTCAGCTCTATGGCAGAATCGTCGGTAATTGCTATCGATGACAACGACATTGGCGGTATTGTGCGAAGCACCAACGGGCCGGAAGCCGGTGTTTGGGTAATTGCCGAAACCGGTGAATTCGATACATTTTATGCTCGAATTGTCGTAACTGACGACGAGGGTCGTTATTTGATCCCCGACTTACCTGATGCCAATTTTGAAGTATGGGTGCGTGGCTATGGTCTTAGCGATTCACCAAAAGCTCAATCCAGACCTGGCGTTAATCTAGATATTACGGCTATACCGGCTGCAACAGAATTAGAAGCTGCTCAGGTTTATCCAGCGGCGTATTGGTATTCAATGATGGGACTCCCAAATAGTGAGGAGTTAGAACAAATAGACGGCGGCCTCAATGCATACCTGTCTTGGATGAAAAACATGGGCTGTGTGGGTTGCCATCAACTGGGCAATAAAGGTACCCGAACACTGCCTGAGTCACTGGGTGAATTTGAGACCCATGAACAGGCGTGGATGAGACGGGTGTCGTCAGGCCAGGCTGGTCGTGGCATGTCGGGGCAATTGACCGGACGACTTGCAAGCATACCTTTCAAGTACCTTGCAGACTGGACTGAACGCATCGCAGCCGGTGAGACCCCGACTACCAGACCCGACCGTCCGAGTGGCCAGGAGCGCAACGTAGTAGTAACAGTCCGAGATTGGTCAAACCCGAAGGCTTATATGCATGATCTGTCAGGAACCGACAGACGCGACCCAACCGTCAATGGATACGGCCCGCTCTATGGTGCTCCAGAGCTCAGCACCGATGAATTTCCAGTACTGTTTCCTCTCAGTAATACCTCTGCAGTAATCAACGCCCCAGTGAGGGATGCCGATACACCAAATTCCGGAAATACACCCCCTAATGCCCCCTCTCCTTATTGGGGAGACGAACGTATCTGGAATAGTCAAGCCAACGCCCATAATCCTATGCTGGATCAGGACGGTAGGGTCTGGTATACAGCCAGAATTCGCGGGCCGCAAAACCCCGAATTTTGCCAGGAAGGATCAGACCATCCTTCTGCCCAATTGTTTCCGACCGCAAGAGCTGGTAGACATCTGACGGTGTATGACCCCGAGTCTGGTGAATACACATTTGTTGATACATGCTTCAGTACCCACCACCTGCAATTTGCATACGATGACGACAATACATTATGGACCAGTGGCGGTGGCGCAGTCGTGGGTTGGCTTAACACTAAGCAGTTCCTAGAAACGGGAGATGCTGCTGCCTCCCAGGGATGGTCTCCACTGATATTGGATACCAATGCAAACGGCCAGGTAGATGAATGGACCGAACCAGGAGAGCCTGTGGATCCCAACAAGGACATGCGTGTAAATGCTGGTTTTTATGCAGTCATGCCTAGCCCTGTAGATGGAACCGTGTGGGGCTCAAACGCTTTTGGTTTCCCTGGTGCCATTGTTCGTTTTGACCCGGAAACCGGGTTAGGGGAAAAATATAACGTGCCGTTGCCCGGATTTGGCTCTCGCGGCGCAGACATTGATAAGAATGGCGTTGTTTGGGTCTCTCTCGGAAGTGGTCATCTTGGGTCCTTCGATCGTAATAAATGTCAGGGACCGCTAAACGGACCAAACGCAACTGGTGATCACTGCCCTGAGGGCTGGTCATTCTACGATCTACCTGGCCCAGGATTCGATGATCTACCTGACAACAGTGTCGAGTCCAGTTATTACACCTGGGTAGATCAGCATAATTCTCTCGGTCTTGGAGAGAATATACCTATGGCAACAGGTAATTTGTTTGATGGCATACACGCATTTGTTGACGGTAATTTCATTACCCTTCGGGTGCCTTACCCCCTGGGTTTTTATGCCAAGGGCCTTGAAGGCCGAATTGATGACGCAGATGCAGGATGGAAGGGCCGAGGTATATGGTTAGCAAGTGGAGATCGGACACCCTGGTTAAAAGAAGGCGGCGCCGGCACCAAACCGCTTGTTGTCCACATGCAAATGAGGCCAGACCCTTTAGCTAAGTAGTTTGCTAACCAGCAGCGTCTCTTGAGTGTCGGTATCCCATCCAAATCAGGAACTGGAGTCCAAACAACAAGGATGCTGCAAGCAGGTGGGTTGGCTGAACCAGGGCGGGCATTCCCAGATGGCCCAGGGTGGCACCCGAGACTACAGACAAGCCAATAACAGCTACCATTGCCAAGGTAAAACGAGACAGAGAATGTCGCCAGCCTATTGATCTAATCAGCAGATTGGCCAGCCAAAGATTGGCGAGCAGAACCACGGCCGAAAAACTGCGATGAACATCAAAAAACCATGGCATGAATTCTATCCAACTGCTGCGCAACTCCTCTCCTTGAGCGCGACTGATCAAGTCGGTCATTTCTCTTACTTGAGTACCTAGGGCGACTTGGATAATGGTTAACACAAGTACCGTGTAGAGCCATTTTTCAAAGCGGGGATCAATGCCTCTAATCGACTGTGTTGCCATAATGTCACGTCGAGCTTGTGCCAAGGCAAATAGTAATGCTGCAACAATGGCAAGCGCCATTAACATGTGCAGGGTAATCATTCCGGGCTGCAAGTTGGATGAGACAACCTGCGCGCCTAACCAACCCTGAAAGCCCACCATAACAAAGGCTGCCACGGAAGCTCGAAAAATCCACGGATCATGGTTACGGCAGGACCATGAAAAAACAGCAGTTAGCAGAATTAAGAAACCGATAGTGACGCCAACTAATCGGTTGGCGTATTCGGTCCAGGTTTTAACCACGTTGAAACTTGTATCGGCATAGCCCAGCTCTGCGTAGATTTCCTGATAATTTGACGGCAGTTGAGCTTCACTAGTAGGGGGTATCCAACGTCCAAAACAAGTGGGCCAATCCGGGCAGCCCATACCAGCGCCTGAGGCGCGCACAGTAGCTCCAACCAATATCAAAAAATACACAGCAGCAATAGTTATCCATGCAAAACGACGGTATCGATCCAAGGTAGTGGAATTAGAATCAGTCATACAATGTCAATACATAGTCACTTCAAACAAATTAATATTCCAGCTTTTGGAAAACAAGACAAGCAGCGAGATCAAATAAGAAACTCTTTGGGATTGCACTCCAGAACCAAGTTAATTTCGCAATGCTTGCAAAATCGGGTATGAAGCATAGCCGTCCATCGGTAGTCCTTGACGACCCTGGTATTCGCGAATTGCGGCGCGGGTCCGAGAGCCGAGAATGCCATCTGCTTCCCCTGCATCAAACCCTTTTAGGTTGAGTAATCCCTGCAGCTCAAACACATTATCCCGGCTCAAAGCCTGTTCGTTTGCTGGCATATTCTGAATTGGAATGCCACCGGTCAATCGATCTGCCAAGTGTCCAACTGACAACGCATAAAACGTTGAGCGATTCCAAACCATGGTAGTTCGATAGTTGTTGTAGGTTAAAAATGCCGGGCCATCTGCACCCGCCGGTAAAACAACGGATCCTTCCAGTTCGGACACGGGCAATAGTGATCCATTGACCTGCCTTATTCCCAGTTCGCGCCATTCATTAACAGTTTTTCTAACCGAAGTTCCGGACAATCCGAAATCGAAATTATCTGGCAAGATAACTTCTCTTCCCCATCGTTCATCACCTTTCCAGCCCGACTGCGAAAGAAAATTTGCCGCTGAGTAAAAAACATCTGGGAGACTATTCCAGATGTCGATACGACCATCACCGTCACCATCGATCGCATATCGATTAAAAGTTGAAGGCATAAATTGCAGTTGCCCCATGGCGCCAGCCCAGGATCCTGTCATACGTTGTGCTTCAATATGGCCTTCATCAATCACTTGTAAAGCGGTTAACAATTCCTGACGAAAAAAATCAGCACGACGTGGATCATAAGCCAGCGTCGCCAGTGCTTGAATCACGGTAAACCCACCGGTAGCCCGACCAAAGTTACTCTCAAGCGCCCAGAATGAAACCAGGTAATGTGGCTGCACTCCGAAACGATCTCTAACTTGGCTTAGCAATCCGCTGTGCTCATTAAGCAGTGACTGGCCCCTTTCGATCTGAGCCTGGGATATGCGCGAATTGGTATAACGTGTAAATGTTTGGACAAATTCTGGTTGACTGCGGTCAAGTTCAACTACGCGCTCTATTGGTTCTAGGCCATCCAGAGACGCATTCAAGGTTTGTTGGCTAATTCCTAATTGAAGCGCCTCTTCTCGTAACTCGGCAAGCCAATCGTTAAAAGACTGTTCCTGCGCATAGGAATTCAGTGAGAAAAATAGACAAAACAGAAAAGTGAATCTGACTAGTATTTTCATTTGGTAAATCATAAATGAATTTGGGGAAAATTAGAATTGGGCTGCGATATAATACCTTTTCCCGCTTCAAATTTCTGGGTCATAAGACCGAGTGAGACTTGTCTCTTCGATATAGGCGGATACAATACGGCTATGGTTAAGCTTTTCTTTCTTTCGATTTTGTTGCTGGTTATCTTGCTATTCGACCGGGATGTGAAATCACCTAATGCAGAGGAGCGTACTCCCTTTATACCGCAACAGGTAGTGAGAGAGTATGTTCTCGAAGAACAGACCACAAACTACCAGTATTTACTTTCTGAGTTCGGTAACAATAAGGAGCTACCCGTCGGTTATGAGCTACAGGCACTATTGGCCCTGAGTCACTACCCTGAACTAAGGGATATCAAAATAAAATTCGTCGTCGATGATGTCGACATTCCCCTTTCATCTCGCCCCTACTGGGCCAGTATGTTCCGTTCCGCCAAAAATCGAACTTACCTTGTGATAATTGACAACCAAAGAGAAGGTCCACGAGATGCCTTGTTGTTGAAACGCCAACCATTTAATGCGCAAACCGGGATCATCGGACACGAACTCGCTCACACAGTCTATTATCTTGATCGTTCGCTAATAGGAATATTGGCAGATGCTGCTTGTCAACTAAACAACTGTCGTATCAAATTCGAACAGGACACGGACAAACGGTTGGTAGAGTATGGATTAGGGTGGCAGCGTTATGACCACTCAGTTTTTATCCGACGTAGCCGGGGCATAAGTATAGAATCTGCTGGCAATAGTAATAGCGCCTATCTGAGTCCCATAGAACTACTGAGACTCATGGAATCTCATCC
>SMVA01352629.1_pt1 | contig 10681 bp, 11 predicted proteins | sample 2456451 | NCBI WGS metagenome assembly SMVA01 (sample SAMN11095933, study PRJNA526329) | marine sediment metagenome | biome: Marine sediment; feature: Surficial sediment; material: Deep marine sediment; isolation source: Hadal surficial sediment | place: Pacific Ocean | collected 2014-05 | depth...
CGATCTGACGGGTTTCGTGCAGGGCTGGCCGTACCGCAACCATCAAGCAACAACAACAGGCAAAATGCGCTTATCAAGACCTTCATAAAGACTGCCCCTCTGGCTCTGATATTCTCAAACCGAAATCAATCACCACTTCCATCTCCGTCGCTTTTGTCATTATCATCTTCTTCGTTTTTTCTGCTGCTTCGGTTAATCATGTTCTGAATTGCACTCTGGTAGGCAGAAGGGCTGGAACTATTCGATCGATCTGCCCTGCTTGTGTTTCTTACTGACGAGTTTTCTTCCGCCTGTCGTCGCAATTCTTCACGCCGCTCAGCAATTCGTTGCCTGATTTCCTCAGCACGGGACAATGGCTGCCCGCCTTGATCAGCAGGTTGCCCTTGCGTATTGTTAGCAGCATTTGCCACCTGCGGTTCCGGCTTTGGTGGTTCCGCGATTCTTCGGGTATTGACTTGCAAATCCAATTGAATGCTTTCTCCGTCCCTCGAAGCCAATACAACACTTCGCGGCTTAACATCAGATACCGACCAGCCATAGTATTCCCCCTCCAGGTCTTCACCTTCATGGACGACGACTGACTGATTGCTTGATGACGGTCTGAGCATTGCCAGTTTTACATCGGGGGTAATGATGACCCCAGTGAGTCTGACATCCGGCGCATCCGCAGAACTCAACATTTCATCCAAGTCCAGGCCTTCGCCATCAACCAACAAAACAGGCCGTCTGGACTCGTCAAACAGCGGCCGCTCGGTCACTTCCCGATACTCAGAAATCGGACCAAGCTCACTGATCATCTGCCTGGGCTCACCTTCAAACTGCGCGGCCAGTTCATCATTTGATACACCGGAGTTTGCCGGCTTGTTCCAGACATATCCCAGGCCTGCAGACATCAGCACGAGCACGCCGCATGCTGACACCAGGCTCACACCAATTGGATTATTTTCAAACCAGCTCATTGCCCACCTTTGGTTGCCCGCTGATCACTGATCACTGATTAAGAAATCCCGACATGTTGAATCGAATATCCAAAGATGCTGCAGTCTCGACAATGGTGCCGCCGGTTCTGCGTCGGGCCCTGGGGCGAATGATATTGAGCTCGTCAACGATCATCATTGGCACCTCGGATTCAAGCCGGTACATAATCTGTAATAAATCTGATGGCTGACAACGCATTCGTACATTGACCGTCACTCTTTGATATCGTTCCTGCACCCGGGAACGAACCGGTTGCCGGCTTACAATCTGGCAATCCTGCTCCGCTTGTGTCCTCACCATTTGACCAAGGCGGTCCGACATCGCGGCTGCAGCCTCATTGAAATCCGCCCCTGCAAGGAACAGGCTCGCGTCTTCGCGGGAATCGCGAATAAACTGCAATCGGTCCTCAGTGGTCGTTCGCATTGCAGCCACCGCTTCAAAACGACCCAGTTGAACCCGCATTTCGCCTAACTCGGTCCAATATTCCTGGTGTCGTATGAAAAACCAGTGGAATACCAATAGGTATACCATGATCGATGAAATAAGCAGCAGCAGTATTGCAGTCAAACGGGAGCTTTTCTGATCTGGCAATAATTGCATCAGGAATCATCCTCACTTACCAGCGAGGCAGTTACATCAAATATTTCTTTTTGGGTACGGGAATCCAGCCTGGTCGGGCCACGAAATGATGCATCTTTAAAATAAGGGGACGCGTTCACCATCTCAATCAGTTGTTGGGCATTTTGCGACTTGCCTTGCATTTGCACGGAGTCACTATCAATCAACAAGCGATCAAGGTATGTATCATCCGGCAAAATCCGGGTCACCTCTGCCAGAACTTTTACCGTCGGCAAAGATGCTGAACGCTGACCCTGCATAAATCCGGCAGCTTCAGTGGCATCGGTAATCCGCTTTCGGATCTGCTGAACCTGCATCGCCTCTTCGCGAACACCATCAATGGCTGCCTGCACCTCACTGATCTGATGCTGCCTAAGCCATATCGACTGGGTCATCACGAATGCCAGCAGTACCACAGCTACTACTGCAAACAGCATATTGAGCCTGGATCTATGGTTCACAATCCGGTGTCGCAGGTCGGGGGGCAAAAGGTTAAGCCCCGCCGGCACGCCGTCCAGTTCGGCATCAACGCCGCCGGGCGCCAAACCCAATGGACCCAATTGTTCAATTTCGTGCAAGACCGGCTTTTTCAGGGTCACCACCAGCTCAAGGCGCAGCTGGGCCGCATCGCGCTCGCGTTGCAGGACTTTATAATCAAAAAATACGTCTTTGGCATGGAAAGGCGTCTGCCTGTCCATTTCGAATGAAAGCGCCTGACGCAGGTTTGATTCAGCCGCCAGGGGCAGTATCACCTGTTTGCGCAGAACCCTTGATTCCGGCAGTAAAATATCTCGCGACACTTCTGCTAAATCCCTTTCGCTTAACAAATCAGCAAGCTGCTGCCTTTGCAACTGGGGATCCTGACCGAGAGACAATACTTCAATCTCCTGCAAGGAATCAGCCTCGCGAACGCTAATTGCAAGTTCATCGGCATTGATTCGCAACAGAATACGGCGCCTGGCGTGCTGCATTCTTGCCTTCAGACCCGCCGGCAGAAGCTCCCGTAGTTCAGATAACCACCAACGCAGAAAGTGCCCAAGCTGACTTCCACTCAAGCGCGCCCTGATATTTTCTAACTGATTTTCGATTGCTGTTGCCATGGATGCCTTCAGTGGTGAAACCCTTCGCTCCACCGCATGATCCTGAACGGCATCCCGGTGCGGCTGCCGCCTAGGCGGATGGTCGTATCGAGTTGCTCCCAGACCCCATTTGGCATGGTTGCTTTTGCTTGAATACTATACGTGAGGCCCCTTCCCCGTGCCATCGCTACCTGGCCATCTGGCAGGGAAACGCTTAGCGTAGTTCCAGGCTCAAGGGCCTGCCTTTCCTGCACAAAATTGATCGCTTCATCCATGCTGATATCCGCTATTGCCATGAGTGCCTCAACCGGTGCAAAAGCAATATCCGGCATGGCTGAACGGGAGAAAACGGTAATGCCAGGTTCGATTTTGCGGTAAAGTTCATACGGCATTCCAAGCACCTGCAAGAGTTCAGCATTCATCATGAATGGGCGATTACCCGGCCCTACCTGCAGCCCTGCCAACTGGTAAGCATCAAGTTCAGCGCCATTGACCCGCTCAATTTCATCTATGTCACGCCAGTCCAGCACGGCCGCAGCAAGCAGTTCAGCATCATCAAGCTCCATTCCGTTATTGATGAATAAAGTCTGTAATGTCATTTCCTCAGCTGAATTGATATCCAGCTTGCCCCGCTCATCGGTGACATTGATTTCGAGCAACACGCCAGCAATGGTTTGTTGATAGGTTCTGCCGTCAGCAATCATGCGCGTCATTTCATCCTGATCCCGCAACATAACCGCAGTCAGGTGAATGCCCGCTTCTGCAATCATCCTTGCGCGGGTACCCGACAAAAGGGCATTTGCCTCCAGTTGATCAACCCTGGCCATCAGGGCATAGGCACCTGATGTAATGGTTATCAATATGGTGATCCAAAGAACCATCACCAGGGCAATGCCGTTTTGCCGGTGCATATTCACTGTCTTGGCTCACCGGGTCGCTGAATGATATTGCTCATTGCATCATTAAAGCTGCGCCGACCCCCGGATTGAGAGGTAGCAAGCTCATCGACCCGCACCCCTGCCATCAACAAAGGCCAGACTGCCCGGCTTTCCTCGCCAAGATCCAGTTCAAGACTGACCGCAACCGGTAAAGTTCCAGGCGTATCCCAGCTTGGGGCCCATCCCAGCAGTTCACCGGCCTCGTCCCTGGCCAGGAATTCAAATTGCGCCTGTGCAATACCTTCCATTAACACGATGGGCTCACGCTCTATCATGAATGCAGGGTCATAGCCTTGCAGTAACTGGTGACTGAAAATCAGATCAAATCCTTCTTCACCATGCACCAGTTCCAGGTATTGGACCTGAGGTCCGCCCTGGCCCAGGTACCCCGGCATTGGTGCGACAAACTGGATTCGTTTCGCGCTGCCTTCAAATACAACCCGGGTTTCCTCGAAATCATTGGCAATATCAAAGGGCAAAGGTTGCATCTGATTAAGCTGGCGCCGAATAAACTGATGGGTAATCCGCACCCTGCCAGATGCTTCCAGCAATTTCTGCCCGCTCTCAGTGATTCGGATTGCAGCGCTCAGGCCGCCATAAGCCAAGCCCAAAAGCATCGACATCAGGGTAATGGCCAATAGCAATTCAACCAGCGTGAACCCTTTTACATTTGGGCTGGTCCTTGCAAAAGCAGTCATAACTGCTGGTCCGCCAGGGTACTGCGTACGGTATTGAAATGGACCTGCCTCGGGTGTCGCTCGGTACCCCATACAACCTCCAGATCCACCCAGTACAACAAGGTGCCTGAAATTTCTGCTAACTGGAGAATGGGATCTTCTTCGAATTGCGGTTCATAGGTAGAAATAGAAAGGTGCCAGTTATAGCCCCCGGGAGCCTCACCGCTTATGTCACCCTCGATCAGGGGAATATCGGTACCCACCATGTCGACCAGCGATTGAGCCAGCAGTGCTGCCTCAGTATAGGTTCGTGCCCGCATAGTACTACGCATTGAGCCGGACAGAATTTCCAGGATAATCACAAAACTTAGTGAGAAGATAACAAAAGCCAGCAGCACTTCGAGCAAGGTAAATCCGCCTGATTTGTGCCTGTTCACGATTGATCTTCCGGTGGCGCCAGGGTGGCTTCACCCGTCAGCCAGGCGACATTTATCCGGTACTCCCGTCCGTTGACAAACAGTTCTACGTGTCCCCCGGTCGAGCCGCCATCGGGGAAAAAACGAATTCCACCGGCGGTTTCAGAGGTCAATTCTGATCGGGCTGTGGTCAGTAACACATCCATTCCTTCCGGCAATTTGACCAACGGTCTGCCCGGGGCCTGGTAGGTCCGTGCTTCTGTATCAACAATGAATATGGTTTCGGTTTTTTTTAAAATGGCCTGGACCCTGGTATAGCGCAGCGCAACGGTCAATTTACGCGCAGCAACCCTGGACTCTGCGCCTGAAATACTGCGCGAAATGGAAGTCGCGACCAGCCCCATGATCAGGGCGATGATAACCATCACCACCATGACTTCTACCAGGGTGAATCCGGAGCTGCGGCGTTTAAAGGAACAGGTGTTCATATGGTGGTGTTATCAAGCCCGGCAAACAGGGCTTACTCCCAACTGGTAATGTCCCGGTCATTGTCGTCGCCACCTTGCTGACCATCCGCGCCGTAAGAATAAATATCAAAATCCCCGTGATCTCCGGGGATACGAAACTGGTATTCCCTGCCCCAGGGATCCTTCAAAATTGAGTTCCTGATGTAAGGCCCGTTCCAGCCCGAAACAGTGGCAGGTTTATTGACCAGTTCTGACAAAGAATCGGGCGTCGAGCCGGTATCAAGATAAAACGACTCTACCGACATGGATATTCTGGTGATCTGGGAAGAGGCAGCCTTGACTTTCGCACCCTCAGCCTTGCCAATAATTCCCGGTAGAACCAGACCGGCAATTAAGGCAAGAATTACCAGCACAAGCAGTAATTCCACCAGCGTGAATCCAGTTTGTTTCCTTATATTTCCAGGTAATCCAAGCACGTTTTTCATTTCCATCATTGTTGCCCTATTTATTTCCTTGTTAGCCGACCAGGTCATTAATACTGAGTATCGCCATCAACACTGAAAGCACAATCGTGCCAATCATGACTGCCAGCAACAGCGTGACGACAGGTGTGAATACAGACAACAGGCGATCAATAGTGTTCCTGACTTCACCATCATAGGTGTCTGAAACTTTCAGTAGCATTTCGTCCAGCTTGCCGGTCTCCTCCCCAACGCTGATCATCTGAACCGCCAACCGCGGAAAGCGCCCTTCCTTGGCAATGCTGCGGGCCAGTCCACCGCCTGTTTTTACCTCGCGGGCAGTGTCCTGAATGTCCTGTCGCATCGCACTGTTGCTGATCACATTTTTTGCAATAGACAACGCAGACAGCAGGGGCACGCCGTTATCCAGCAATGTACCCAAAGTTCGCGACAATTTGGCCGTTTCAATTTTTGCTACCAGGTCTCCGACCCAGCGCATTTTAAGTACCCGTTTGTCCCAAACCAAACGTCGGGGGGGATCAAGCAGCATGCTTTTGAACCATGCAATTGCAAGCAGGGTCAGCCCGATCAAACCCCACCAGAAATTCTGCAAAACACTTCCAACTGCAAGCACCATCTTGGTGATCGTGGGCAGGTCGCCACCGAGTTCCTCGAAAATCGGCATGAACTGGGGAATGACATAAACCAAAAGGAGAATCAGGGAACCACCCGCCAGCACCATCAGCAAAACAGGATAAATCATCGCCGATACCACGCTGTCCTTGAGTTCCTTTGATCGCTCAAGGTAATCGGACAGGCGGTCAAGCGTCTTGTCGAGTGTGCCGCCAATTTCACCCGCTGTGATCATGTTGACAAACAACCGGCTGAAGGTCCCGTGCTGGGCATCAAAGGCCTCCGAAAGGCTGCCGCCCTCCCGAACCCGGTCCCGAATGTCGGATACCGTTCTGGTGATTCGTTCATTCTCAGACAATTCAAGCAAGATCTGCAGCGAACGGTCCAGGGGCAGACCTGCACCCAGCAGGGTGGAAAGCTGGGAGGTGAACTGGCCGATTTCCCGGTTATTCATTCCACGTTTGCCAATACGAAACATATCAAGGCCGAACCCGCCCTGCCTGGCTTCTCTTGCCTGCAGAGGAATATTTCCCGCTTCCTGCAGTTTTGATATCACCAGTTCCAGGCTGCTGGCTTCCATGGTGCCCTGAACAGTTTCGCCGGTTGGTGACACGGCTTTGTATTCAAATACAGGCATCAGGCCTCCTGGGTAACCCGCAAGACTTCTTCTACAGAGGTGACTCCGCGCAGACATTTGAGCAGACCATCCTGGTACATGGTCCGCATGCCCTCACTCACAGCCTGTTTTTGCAATTCGCCGGATGTAGCATGCCGCATAACCATGCGGCGAAGCGGGTCGGACATCAACAACAACTCAAGGATAGAGGTACGCCCAAGGTAGCCATTCGGGCTTTCTTCCGAGGCAACCGGGCGATACACGGTGTATTCATCCTGTCTGGCAAAATTATTCAATCCCAGTTCCTCAGCAACCTCGGGAAGCAGGCACACAGCCTCGCGGTGATCAGGATGTAGCGTCCGAACCAGCCGTTGAGCGAGGATGGCGTTGACGGTAGAGGTCAGCAAATAATCCTCAACGCCCATATCCAGCATACGGGTTACAGCACTGGCAGCATCGTTGGTATGGATGGTCGAAAGCACCATGTGACCGGTCAATGCAGATTGGATGGCAATCTTGGCTGTTTCCAGGTCACGCATTTCGCCGATCATGATCACATCCGGATCCTGTCGGACAATGGCCCTTAATGCATGCGCAAAATCCAGACCGATTGAAGGCTTGGCCTGGATCTGGTTGATTCCTTCAAGCTGGTATTCGACCGGATCCTCAACCGTAATGATCTTTCTTTCCGGCGTATTAAGGCGCGACAAGGCGGTGTACAAAGTGGTGGTTTTGCCTGAGCCGGTCGGACCGGTCACCAGGATAATTCCATGCGGCATTTCCAGTGCCTTGACGAACCCGGCTTTTAATTCTTCATCAAAACCAAGCGAATCGAAATCCAGCACGATGCTTTCCCGGTCAAGGATACGCATCACCACGCTTTCACCGTGGGAGGTCGGAACTGTTGAAACACGAAGGTCAAGCGTTTTGCCCTGCACCCGGTGCATGATTCGGCCATCCTGGGGCAATCGCCGTTCAGCAATATTGAGCTTTGCCATTATCTTGACCCGACTGATTACTGCGGCGGTAGAACTTGAAGGCGGTGCTTCGACTTCCGCAAGAACGCCATCAATCCGGTATCGCACCTTGAGACGATTTTCAAATGGTTCGATATGAATATCAGACGCGCGTGCTTCAACAGCACGCTGAAGAATCAGGTTAACCAGGCGGATAACCGGCGCCTCCGAGGCAAGGTCGCGCAGAGCCTCGACGTCTTCAAGGTCATCTTCACCTTCACCCAGGCTTTCAATGATCTGGCCCATTGCACTGCGGCCGCCGCCGTAAAGTTTCTCAATTCCATTCTCAATTTCTGAAGCAACACCTACTAATGGAGAAATAATCTTTCCGGTTGCCAGCGCTAGTGCTTTCAAAGCAAATTCATCACGAGGATTGGCCATCACAACATGTAACTCAGTGTCGGTCTCACGCACGGGCAGCAACAGATTCAGTTTGAGGTAACGCCGGGACAGGGTTCCAATATCAGGTCCTTCGTCCGGAAGATCTGCGGTATTTAGTAAGGGTAAATCCAGTAAATTGGATTCGGCTTCAGCAACATCCCGTTCCGAAACCAGGCCCAGGCGAACCAGCAATGTGACCAGGTCACCGCCGTGTTGCTCGCGGTAAGATTCTGCTCTTTTCAGGTCTGCTGCTGCCAACCGATCAGATTGCAGCAAGTATGCGCAAACTTCATCGGTTACAGTCGTGCTGCCCTCGATTGATTCTATCGATTTTCCTTCTACTGCCTGCACTGCCCGTGCCCCTGTCTGCGCCAACCTGCCTGATTCATTCTGCGGTGTATCCATGCCGCTATTATATTCTGTTCCAACCGGTATCACTGACCACGGTTGTACGGATACAGTTCAATCGATTCATTGTTCAAACCCGCTTCAATGGCCTGCCAATAAATAACTCCACTTCACGCCAACTGGCCAGCACCCATACAATGACCGGAGCCAGCGCAGGAAAAATCAATGCTCCCAGCTGGTAACAAAGCGCGACAACAGTGGCGGAAATACCGGCATCGTTCACAACCTGGGTAGCCTCGGGACCAAAATTGAACATCAACATCTTAAGAGACTGCCAATAAACACCCCAGATTTGTACAGTCATGATCGTAAGATACCCGATGAACAGGGTGATCAACTTCCTCACAAGACTGTTGTTTGACGCCATGACCAGGCCAAATAGTAGTGGCAATCCATATCCATAAATGAGCGGGTTCACGATAAACCCCAATGCCTCCCTGGTTCCGTCCGGAAAATCGAAAAGAATCCGGGTTTCAACCTGGATGAGATAGCGGCGATCACTGTTAGCAATTACATCGTAGAGGTTGTCACCCAGCGTTAAACTGAGTAGTTGCTCAGCAGCCAGGCGTACCGGAATCCCGTGAAAAACCGAAAGGTAATACCAGAGCATGAATCCGAACAACATCCATAGCGCTGCCAGTATCAGCAATTCTCCAAGCCGCATTGGCTGTTCTGTTTCACTCATATTTCTATGCTACCCATGTTTTTATCCTACCCATTTGCGCGCGTTTTGAAACATTCGCTGCCATGGGGATTCATCCTTCCAGCCAGGTGGTGCCCATGAAAAATTTACCGATCTCAGTGTTCTTTCCGGGTGCGGCATCAAAATGGTAACCCGCCCATCCTGGTTACAAATTCCAGTTATACCACCGATTGATCCATTTGGATTACGTGGATAAGTTTGTGCACTGGAACCATCGGCTTCGCAGTATCTTAAGGCAACCTGGGATTCATTGACCGGATGATCGGTATAATTTACCCTGCCCTCACCGTGTGCCGTTGGGACTGGCAATAGCGATCCTGCCATGCCTTCAAAAAACAACGAACTTGATGGTTCAATTCGAACCAGGCTCAATCGTGCTTCAAACTGTTCAGAGCGATTGCGTAAAAAGCCGGGCCAGCCTTCAGCCCCGGGGATAATGGATTTCAATGCCGATAGCATTTGACAGCCATTGCATACGCCAAGCACAAACCGGTCAGTTCTCAGAAAAAATTCTGAGAACTGGTCACGCAATACATCCTGAAAAAGAATGGACTGCGACCAGCCCCGGCCAGCGCCAAGCACGTCACCATATGAAAAACCGCCACAGGCTACAAAGCCCTGAAACTGGTTCAGCCGAACCCTCCCTTCAACCAGGTCCGACATGTGCACATCGACCGCACTAAAACCGGCAAAGTGGAAGGCAGCAGCCATCTCAACCTGGCCATTCACACCCTGTTCCCTCAGTATCGCAATGCGCGGGCGTACACCACTTGCCAACATGGGCGCAGCTGGATTTTCCGTTTCGTCGAAGGTCAACTGGGGGCGCAAAACCGGTCGGTTCCATTCCTTCAATGCCTGTAATTCTTCATCAGCACAGCCAGGGTTATCCCGCAGACTCTGAATCGAGTGACTGGTTGCTGCCCAATCAAGCTGAAGTCCTTTGAGATCAAGATCGAGAAGTTGCCGGCCATCGGCTTCAAGGATTAACTGGTGACCCTCAGTTGGGCGGCCAATATCGTGCAACATGGAATCAATTCCTTCGTCACGACAAATGGCCCTCACCTTTCTCAGGTCATCAACCCGTACCTGGAGTACGGCCCCGGGTTCTTCTGAAAATAAACGCTCTCGTACCTGTTCCGGCTTAACTTCCAGTTTGATTTTCAAGCCGCAGCGTGCCGAAAAAGCCATTTCACAAAGCGTGGCAGCCAGGCCGCCATCCGACCGATCATGATAACTGAGTAATAGACCATCACGGTTGAGCCTTTGAATGGCGGAAAATAGCCCTTTTAG
>SMVA01245722.1_pt1 | contig 10679 bp, 12 predicted proteins | sample 2456451 | NCBI WGS metagenome assembly SMVA01 (sample SAMN11095933, study PRJNA526329) | marine sediment metagenome | biome: Marine sediment; feature: Surficial sediment; material: Deep marine sediment; isolation source: Hadal surficial sediment | place: Pacific Ocean | collected 2014-05 | depth...
ACCAACGAGCAAATGAACGGACTCGGGGTGAGGCCCTCATGCTGAGCCTGTCGAAGTATGAGGGCCTTTGGTCGGTGTCGCCGTTCATGCGCTCGCTGGTATTATACCAACCTGCAGTGAGTGAAACTCATTGCGGGTTGGCAAGCGCGACGGCGCGCCCGAGCCAGTGCGAGGAAAGCCTGCGTGGCGATTGAACGCACACCAAACTGCGATGAGTCTTGCTCGTCGCAGTTTGGTATCAGCCCATCTCCGCGATTGCCTGGCGGGCCAGCTTGTCGGCCCGCTCGTTCTCCGCATGGCCGGTGTGACCTCGGACCCAGTGCCAGTCGACTTGGTGGGGTTCGGCCGCCGCTTCCAGGCGCTGCCAGAGATCCACGTTCTTGACCGGCTTCTTGTCGGCGGTCTTCCAGCCCCGGCGCTTCCAGCCGGCCAGCCACTTGGTCATGCCGTCGCGCAGGTAGGTGCTGTCGGTGGTCAGGGTCACCCGGGATGGCCGCTTCAGGGCCTCCAGGGCCCCGATCGCGGCCATCATTTCCATGCGGTTGTTGGTGGTCCGGGCCTCGGAACCGGACAGCTCCTTTTCCACCGCGCCGTAGCGCAGCACCGCGCCCCAGCCGCCCGGGCCCGGATTGCCCGAGCAGGCGCCGTCGGTGAAGATCTCGACCAGCATGCGGGCCATCAGTCCAGACCGTAGGCGCCGGGACCGCGGACATCCTGATGGAACCGCAGCTTGTTCCAGTACTCCAGCGGGTCCTTGGGCTCGACGAGGGCGCCGGGTGGGTGGTGAATCCAATCGAAAAGCCGGGTGAGCAGGAAGCGCAGCGCGCTGCCCCGGGCCAGCAAGGGTAAGGCTTCCAGCTCCTCTACCGAGAACGGCCGCACGTCCCGGTAGGCTTGCAACATGAGCCGTGCCTTGGTGACGTTGAAGGCGTTGTCCGCCTCGAAGCACCAAGCGTTCAGGCAGATCGCCAGGTCATAGGCGACGCAGTCGTTGCAGGCGAAATAGAAGTCGATGATGCCGGACAACTCCTGGCTCAAGAAGAACACGTTGTCGGGGAACAGATCGGCGTGGATCACCCCATGAGGCAGGCCGTCGGGCCAGTCGGCCTCCAGAACATCGAGCTCCTGCTCCAGGGCCTCTGCCAGGCCCTCCTGAACCTCGTTAATCCTTGGAGCGCAGGCCTCGAACAGGGGGCGCCAGCCGACCACCGACAGATCGTTGGGGCGCTGCATCGGGAAGTCCGCGCCGGCCACGTGCATGCGCGCCATAGAATCGCCCAGAAGCTTGCATTGCTGGGGTTGGACGCGTCGCGGCGACAGCCCGTCCAGGAAGGTGACGATCGCCGCCGGGCGGCCGCAGAGCTCGCGCAGGGCCGCGCCGTCGCGGCCGTGCACCGGGATCGGGCAGCGGATCCCCTTTGCCGCCAGGTGGTCCATGAGACTCAGGAAATAAGGCAGATCCTCGGGCTGCACCCGCTTCTCGTAAAGGGTCAGGATGAAGCTGCCCTCGGTGGTGCGCAGCAGAAAGTTGGAGTTCTCAACCCCCTCGGCGATGCCTTTGCAGGAGGTCACCTCGCCCAGCCGATACTGCTCGAGGAAGGCTTCCAGATCGTCGTCGGAGACTTCGGTGTAGACGGCCATGAGGGGTGCAGAAGCGGGCGCGAAATCAGGCGTCGGCGACGGCGGACAGGAGGACCTTCGGCAGCTTGAACTGCACGTCCTCCTCGGTGACCGTGATGGTCTCGACGGTCACATCGAAGCGCTCCCGAAAGGCGGCGAGCACCTCTTCCACCAAAATCTCGGGCGCCGAAGCGCCGGCCGTGAGGCCGACGCGGGCCGCCCCGGACAGGCGGTCCCATTCGACATTATTAGCGCGGTCCACCAGCATGGCGGGCTCGCATCCCAGGTTGCGCGCCACCTCCACCAAACGGCGCGAGTTGGACGAATTGGGCGCGCCCACCACCAAGAGCGCATCGCAGCTGGCGGCGATCGCCTTGACCGCCTGCTGCCGGTTGGTGGTGGCATAGCAGATGTCCTCCTGCTTGGGCCCGTGGATGTCCGGAAAGCGGCGCAGCAGGACTTCGATTACGCCGTTGGTATCGTCCACCGAAAGCGTGGTCTGGGTGAGATAGGCGAGCGGCTCCTTGGCGTCGAAATCGAGCGCCTCGGCCTGGCGGGTGTCTTCGACCAGGACGATCGCGCCTGCTGGCAGCTGGCCCATGGTGCCCACCACCTCGGGATGGCCGGCATGGCCGATCAGGATCATCTTGCGGCCATTCTTGTGATGGCGCTCCGCCTCTCGGTGCACCTTGCTGACCAGGGGGCAGGTGGCGTCCACGTAGAACAGGTCCCGTCGCTCGGCCTCGGCCGGCACCGCCTTGGGCACGCCGTGGGCCGAGAAGATCACCGGAACCCCGTCGGGCACTTCCGAGAGATCCTCGATGAAGACTGCGCCCTTGGCCGCCAGCTCCTCCACCACATAGCGGTTGTGCACGATCTCGTGGCGCACGTAGACCGGCGGGCCGTACTTGTCCAGCGCGCGCTGGACGATTTCGATGGCCCGCTCCACCCCGGCGCAGAAGCCGCGCGGATTGGCCAGAAGAATAGTCAGCGGCGGTTTGCTCATGACAAGATCCGGGTTCCCTTGCGGCTCGGCAAATTCGCAGGCCAGGACGGAACTCCGCACCGTCCGCGGCGGCCCTTGTGCTCTCCCGTGGCCTTCCCTAAAGTCGCCGGGCCACGGTGGCGCCCGGGCCTGAATCCGGACATTAGTATAGAGCGACGAGGGAAGAAAGGGGGGTCATGACCGAGCCGATTCCAGCCCAAAAGGCGCCCTATAAGGCAAGTGTGGTAGAAGGCCGCAGCTATTACTGGTGTGCCTGCGGGCGCAGCAAGAACCAGCCGTTCTGTGACAGTTCTCACGCGGGGACCGATATCCGGCCGATCCACTACAAGGCGGAGGCCAGCACGGATCTGTGGTTCTGCGGTTGCAAGCAGTCCGGAAACAAACCGCTGTGCGACGGCACTCACGCGACGCTTTGAGCCGGCGCCGGCCGACCTTGGCCGCGCTCCTGGCTTTGACCGGGGCGCTGTCGGCCTGCGAGATGGCCGCCGCGCCGCTGATCTGCCCGCCGGTGGTCACGGTGCCGGAGGCGGCGTCCCTGGTGAAGTTCACCGGCACCGGCCGGGACTTGACCGACGTCCTCTTCGAAGCCCAAGTCCAGGCCGAGGGCATCCAATGCCGCCTGGACGAAGGGTCGCTGGAAATCGAGATCAAGGTCAGCCTCGCGGCCCGGCGCGGACCGGCCGACCAGGAACACCTGGCGCGCCTGCGCTACTTCGTGGCGATCGCCGTCGGAATTCAAGAGGTCATAGCGCGCCGGGAGTTCGACTCGGAACTGCGGTTCGAGGGCAACCGAACCCGGGTCGTGATCCGGGACGAGCTGGAGCAGCGGTTCCCGCTGAAGCCCGGCACCACCGGCGCGGACTATCGCATCTACGTGGGTTTCGCCTTGTCGCCCGAGGAACTGGAATACAATCGCGAGAACCGCTGAGCGCGTTCGGTCCCCGAATGCCGTTTAAGTCCGCGCGCGCCGCCGTGGCGCTCAGTTGACAATCTGCCGCGAGGAGCTAGTTTGGGCCATCGGGCTGCGCTGGATGTACGGCGTGGCCAAGACTACTATGCCATTGACCCTTTGCGGGAGAGACCGGTCGTTAACCGTGGCCGGCGCCGAAGGAGCAACCGCCCCGGAAACTCTCAGGCAAAAGGACCGCAAGGGAGAGGCAACTCTGGAGAGCAGACGCGGCGAGCGGTGTTCGTTGCGCCTCACCGAAGGGGTAAGCCGAAGGTCCACCAGGACGCTCGGTGAATCTCTCAGGTCCGGTGACAGAGGGGGCCCCGGCCGCAGGATAGGGCGGCCGTGGCACCTGAATGCTCGAAAGGGACCAGAGACCATGCCTCCCAGCAACGGCACGTCCGAATCGGCCCTCGCCCGCACGGCTCTGCATTCCCTGCACCTGGAGCTGGGTGGCAAGATGGTGCCCTTCGCCGGCTATGACATGCCGGTGCAATACCGCGACGGTGTCCTGAAGGAACACCTCCACACGCGCCAGCAGGCCGGGCTGTTCGACGTCTCCCACATGGGCCAGGTTCGCCTGACCGGGCCGGAGGCGGCCTTGGCCCTGGAGAGCCTGGTGCCGGTGGACCTGGTCGACCTGGCCGTCAACCATCAGCGCTACGCCTTGTTCACCAACGAGGCGGGCGGGATCCTGGACGATCTCATGGTCACCAACGCGGGCGATCACCTCTTCGTGGTGGTCAACGCCGCCTGCAAGGCCGCCGACATCGCCCACATGCGCCGCCACCTGGCCGGCCGCTGCGCGCTGGAGGAGCTGGAGGGACGCGGGCTCCTGGCGCTCCAGGGTCCGGCGGCGGCCACGGTCCTGGGACGCCTGGCGCCCGCGGCCCGCGAGTTGGTGTTCATGACCGCGGCCTCGGTCGAGATCGACGGCACCCGCTGCTTCGTCACCCGCTCCGGCTATTCCGGCGAGGACGGCTACGAGATCTCGGTACCGGCGGAACAGGCCGAGGCCCTGGCGCGCCGCCTGCTGGCCGAGCCGGAAGTGGCGCCGATCGGCCTGGGCGCGCGGGATTCCCTGCGCCTGGAAGCCGGCCTGTGCCTCTACGGAAACGACATCGACGAGACCACCACGCCGGTCGAAGCGAGCCTCCGCTGGGCGCTGTCCAAGGCGCGCCGGGCCGACGGCGCGCGTCCTGGCGGCTATCCGGGCGCCGAGGTCATCCTGGGCCAGCTCGCCGAGGGGGTCGCCCGCAAGCGGGTCGGCCTCAGGCCCGACGGCCGCGCGCCGGTGCGCGCGGACGCGGAACTGGTGGATTTGGATGGCCAGACCGTCGGTCGGGTGACCAGTGGCGGCTTCGGCCCCTCGGTCGGCGGACCGGTCGCCATGGGCTACGTGGCCAGCGCCCACGGCACGCCGGGCACCCAGCTCCAAGCCGTCGTGCGGGGCCGGCCCCTGCCGGTGACCGTGGCCAAAATGCCGTTCGTCGAACAACGCTATTATCGCGGATGAACCAGTGGATAGAATCCACTTGAAAAGGGGCACCAGGAGATGAGCAACCTGAAGTTCACCGAGGATCACGAATGGGTCCTCATCGAAGGCGACAACTGCAAGGTGGGCATCACCGATTATGCCCAGGAGCAGCTTGGCGACGTGGTCTTCATCGAGCTGCCCGAGATCGGTAGATCCATGGAAAAAGGCGGCGATGCCGCAGTCGTGGAGTCGGTGAAGGCGGCCAGCGAGATCTACGCGCCCCTGGACGGCGAGGTGGTCGAGGTCAACGAAGCCTTGGGCGACGACCCGGCCCCGATCAACAACGATCCCATGGGCGACGGCTGGTTCTTCAAGATGACCATCGCCGATGCCTCTCAGCTGGACGGCCTGATGGACGAGGCGGCCTACAAGACCCACGTGGCGGCGCTGGAGTAGACGCCACACTGACGACCAGGAGAGACAGAGACCATGACCGAAGGACGGCGCTCGCTTGTCGAGCTGGAGATGCGCGGGGATTTCATCCGCCGGCATATCGGCCCGGGAGACCCGCAAATTGCCGAGATGCTCCAGGACCTGGGCCTGGAGTCCTTGGACGACCTGGTCGAACGGGCGGTCCCGTCCTCGATCGTGTTGGACCAGCCCCTGGACCTGCCCGAGCCTAAGAGCGAACGGGCCGCGCTCAGCTATCTGCGCCGGATGGCGGAGCGCAACCAGGTCTTCGTTTCCATGATCGGCATGGGCTACCACGGCACGGTCACGCCCAAGGTAATCCAGCGCAACGTGCTGGAGAACCCCAGCTGGTACACTGCCTACACGCCCTATCAGGCGGAGGTGAGCCAGGGCCGTCTGGAGGCGCTGCTGAACTTCCAGCAGATGATCATGGACTTGACCGCCATGGACCTGGCCAACGCCTCGCTCCTGGACGAAGCGACGGCGGCGGCCGAAGCCATGGCCATGGCGTCCCGGGCCTCCAGGAGCAAGAGCAAGGTCTTTTTCGTCGATCGGGACTGCCACCCGCAGACCCTCGCGGTGGTCCGCACGCGGGCGCGCTCCCTGGGGTTCGAGGTGAAGGTTGGCGACCCTTACGGGGGTCTGGACCAGGTCGAGGCTTTCGGGGTGCTGGTGCAGTATCCGGGCTCGAGCGGCGCGGTCCGGGATTTGCGCGGGGTGGTCGAACAGGCCCACGGCCAAGGCGCCCTGGTCACCGTCGCCGCCGACCTCTTGAGCCTGGTCCTGCTGACTCCGCCGGGCGAGATGGGCGCGGACATCGTGGTCGGCAGTGCCCAGCGTTTCGGCGTGCCCATGGGGTATGGCGGGCCCCACGCCGCCTTCTTCGCCACCCGGGCGGCCTTTAAGCGCGCCACCCCCGGGCGCCTGATCGGCGTGTCACAGGATTCCCAGGGCCGGCCCGCCCTGCGCATGGCACTGCAGACTCGCGAGCAGCACATCCGGCGCGAGAAGGCGACCAGCAACATCTGTACCGCCCAAGTGCTGCTGGCCGTGATCGCGGCATTCTACGCGGTCTACCATGGCCCCGAGGGCCTCAAGTCGATCGCCGGGCGAGTCCACCGCATGACCCAGATCCTGGTGACCGGCTTGAAGCGGCTCGGCTTCCAGGTGGTGACCGAGGCCTTCTTCGACACCATCACGGTCCGGGTGCCCGGCCAGGCCGCGCGGATCGCCGCCCGGGCCCGGGAATCGCAGATCAACCTGCGCGTGGTCGACGCCGACCATCTGGGCATCTCCCTGGACGAGACCACGAAGCGCGAGAATCTCACCACCCTGTGGCGGGTCTTCGCCACCAAGGCCGACGAGTGCCTCGATATCGAGGCGCTCGACGCGGAGGTCGAGGACAGCATTCCCGAGACCCTGCGCCGCACCAGCGGGTTCCTCGCCCATCCGGTGTTTCAGCTCTATCACGCCGAGACCGAGATGTTGCGGTATCTCAAGTGGCTGGTGTCCAAAGACCTGGCCCTGGACCGGGCGATGATCCCCTTGGGCTCCTGCACCATGAAGCTCAACGCCACCACCGAGATGATTCCGATCACCTGGCGCCAGTTCAGCGCCATCCATCCCTTCGCGCCCCTGGACCAGACCCAGGGCTATCAGCAACTCTTCGAGGAGCTGGAGGAGATGCTGTGCGCGGCGACCGGCTTCGACGCCGTCTCCCTGCAGCCCAACGCCGGCTCCCAGGGCGAATATTCCGGCCTCCTGGTGATCCGCAAGTACCACGAGAGCCGGGGCGAGGGCGGCCGGGATGTCTGCCTGATCCCGGCGTCGTCCCACGGCACCAATCCGGCCAGCGCCCACCTGGCGGGCCTGCGGGTGGTGGTGGTCAACTGCGATGAGGCCGGCAACGTGGACGTGGACGACCTCAAGGCCAAGGCGGCCCAGCACAGGGACGCCCTGGCGGCGTTGATGATCACCTACCCCTCGACCCACGGGGTGTTCGAGGAGGCGATCCGCGAGATCTGCCAGGTGATCCATGACGCCGGCGGCCAGGTCTATCTGGACGGCGCCAACTTGAACGCGCTCCTGGGGATCTGCAAACCGGGGCAGATCGGCGCCGACGTCTCCCACATGAACCTGCACAAGACCTTCTGCATCCCCCACGGCGGCGGCGGGCCGGGCATGGGACCGATCGGCGTGGGCAAGCACCTGGCGCCGTTCCTGCCGGATCACCCGGTGGTCGACGGGGTCAACCCGGCGGCGGGCGGGGCGGAGACCATCGGGGCGATCTCGGCCGCACCCTGGGGCTCGGCCTCGATCCTGCCGATCAGCTGGGCCTATATCGCCATGATGGGGGCCGAGGGGCTGCGCCGGGCGACCCTCATGGCGATCCTCAACGCCAACTACATCGCCCAGCGCCTAACGCCCCACTTCCCGGTGCTCTACACCGGCAAGAACGGCATGGTGGCCCACGAGTGCATCATCGACCTACGGCCGGTCAAGGAGTCCTGCGGCATCACCGTGGACGACGTGGCCAAGCGGCTGGTGGACTACGGCTTTCATGCCCCCACCATGTCGTTTCCGGTGGCCGACACCCTGATGGTCGAGCCCACGGAAAGCGAGGCCAAGCGGGAGCTGGACCGCTTCTGCGACGCCATGATCGCGATCCGCCGGGAGATCGCCGACGTGGAGTCCGGCGCGGTCGACCCCAACGACAACCTCTTGCGGAACGCGCCCCACACCCACCACCTGCTGCTCCAGGGCGACTGGGCCAAGCCCTATTCCAAGGAACAGGCGTTCTTCCCCCTGGCGGGCCTGCGCGAGGACAAGTACTGGCCGCCGGTGGGCCGGGTCGACAACGTCTACGGCGACCGCTACCTGATCTGCAGCTGCCCGCCCATGGAAGCCTACCGAGACGCCGCGGAGTGATCGGCGCGGGGTCAGTCGGCGCGGGGTCAGCGGCGTGGGGTCAGAGCGGCGTGGGGTCAGAGCGGCGTGGGGTCAGGTCCTGTTTTAAACAGTTTTATGGCGCCGCCGGTCGGACCGAGCGCGGCGAAAACTATTTAAAACAGGACCTGACCCCCAATTGTGACTGACCCCCAATTGTGACCCCCAATTCGGGCCCCTCAAGGTGACCGCCAGGTTGGTCCTAGTGGAGTTTCTCGGGGAGTTCGGCGATGGCGTCGTCCACCAGGGCTTCGCCCTTTTGGGCGGCCACGCTTTCGCTGAGTAGTTGGGCGGTGGCGGCGATGGCCAGGTCGACCGCCCGGTCGCGCACTTCCTTGAGAGCCGCGGCCTCGGCCTGCTCGATTTTTTCCAGCGCCTGCTGCTCGCGCCGCTGAACCGCCTTTTCCAGGTCTGCCTGAGCCTGCACCCGAGACCGCTCGGCCTCGGCCTTGGCGTGCTCGACGAAGGCCTTGGCCTCTTCGCCGGCCCCGCGCTGCTTGCGCTGATACTCGGCCAGCAGGGCCTGGGCATCCTCGCGCAGGGACTGGGCTTCGTCGAGCTGGGCCTTGATCCGGGCCGAGCGCCCGTCGAGCGCGCTGGTGAGCGCGTCGCGCACCTTCTTGAAGACCAACCCTACGAAGATCACGAAGGCGACGGCGACCCAGAACTCCGGCGAATTCAGCAGATCCGACATCAGCCCGGCCCGCCCCCGGCCCCTGCGACGGCCGCGACCGCCGCATCGGCCTGGTCCGGTTCGATCTCCACGCCGATCACCCGCAGGGTCGCCGCCCGGGCCACGTCGCTGGCCACCTGGCGGATGTTGGCCAAGGCGGCGTCCTTGGCCTCGGCGATCCTGGCCTCGGCGGCGGCGACCTGGGCGGCCAGCTTTTCGGCCAGCTCGCCGTGGCGCTTCTGGGCCACCTCGGCCATCTCTTCGACCCCCTTGCGGACCACGCTCAGGGCCTCGGCTTTGGCCGCCTCCACCGCCGCCTCATAGGTCGCCAGGGCGTCCTTGGCCTGCCGCTCCAGTTCGACCGCCCGATCCAGGTCGTCGTCGATTTTGCTCTGACGCGCCTCCAGGACCTCGGCGATCTTGGGCAGAGTGAACCGAGTCAGGGCCCAATAGAGACCGGCGAAGCTGATGATCAGCCAGACGATCTGGGAGGAGAATGTGCTGGGATCGAACTGCGGCATGAGCCTGGTTCGTTTCTTCTAACGCCGTGCGTGCCGGCTCTAGAATACGAACAAGAGCAGGAGTGCGATCAAGAGCGCATAGAGCGCCACGGCTTCCACCAGGGCAAACCCGATCCACATGAACAGCTGGACCTGGGGAATGGCGCCCGGGTTGCGCGCGCCCGAGGAGATCATCGACGAGAAGATATTGCCGATTCCCACGCCCACGCCACCGAGCCCTATGACCGCCAGGCCCGCACCGATCAACTTCGCAGCAGCTACTTCCATCTTTTCAGTCCCCTCGTTAGGTGATGAGTGCCCGGCGCTCGGCGGCCGGCGCTCAACGAATCAGATCCCCTCAGTGCATGTGCAGCGCGTCGTTCAGGTAGACGCAGCTGAGGATAGTGAACACGTAAGCTTGCAGAAAGGCGATAATGAGTTCCAGCCCGGTCAAGGCGGTGACCAAGCCGAGCGGTATGATCCCGCCGATGATCCCCAGGGGCGCGACGAAGCCGGCGAAGACCTTGAGCATGGTGTGCCCGGCGGTCATGTTGGCGAACAGCCTGAGCGCCAGGCTGATCGGTCGGGTGAGGTAGGACAGCACCTCGATGGGAATCAGCAGGGGTGCCATGAAGATCGGCACGCCGGTGGGCAGGAAGAACCCGAAGAACTTGACCCCGTGCTTGACGAAGCCGATCACCGTCACACCCACGAAGACCACGGCGGCCATGGCGAAGGTGACGATGATGTGGCTGGTGTAGGTGAAGCTGTAAGGCATCAGCCCCAGCAGGTTGCCGGCGAAGACGAACATGAACAGCGTGAAGATGAAGCCGAAATACTTGCGGCCTTCCGAGCCCACGTTGTCCCGGATCATGTGAGCGATGAACTCGTAACTGAGCTCCGCCACCGATTGCCAGCGGGACGGCACCAGCTCGCCCCGCCGGATCCCCATGGTCAAGGTCAAGGTGACGAGCACCGCGCCCAGCACCATGAAAAGAGAGGAGTTGGTGAAGCTGTAGAACTCGACCACACTGGGA
>SMVA01260778.1_pt1 | contig 10679 bp, 8 predicted proteins | sample 2456451 | NCBI WGS metagenome assembly SMVA01 (sample SAMN11095933, study PRJNA526329) | marine sediment metagenome | biome: Marine sediment; feature: Surficial sediment; material: Deep marine sediment; isolation source: Hadal surficial sediment | place: Pacific Ocean | collected 2014-05 | depth 0-1...
CTGATGAACCCGGATTGTCTTGAAGAATTGACTTTAGCCTTCAAATCTTAGCATGCCAAGACTCAGATTCCTCCCGTTGGTCGGAATGACACCTGAAAGCAAGTGAGAAATGTTACTGATTAACTTTTTTAAAAAATACGGAATGCGATATTTTGCTCAGGAGGAAAATTTATGGCGGCAGAAAAAGTTCACCTTTTAGTAGGAACGCACAAAGGCGGTTTTCTTTTCACCAGCGATTTAGATCGGAAAAACTGGGAGATAAAAGGGCCATTTTTTAAAGGCGGCGACGTTCATCACCTGGTTTTTGATACCCGCAACGAACCAACGATTTTTGCCAGCACCAACAGCACGTGGTGGGGACCCAGCGTTCGTTTCAGCAAGGATTTAGGCGAGACCTGGCAGGAACCGAAATCCGATGTGCGATTTGAGGAAGACTCGGATAAAAAAGTGAACCGAGTCTGGTGCGTCGAACCCGGTCGCGCCAATGAACCGAATGTCCTTTACGCCGGCGCCGACCCGGGGGTGCTGTTTAAATCAGAGGACGGTGGCGAAACCTGGGCGGAAGTGAAAGCCTTGACTAATCATTCGACTCGTGAAAAATGGACGCCGGGAATGGGCGGCATGATGGTTCACAGTATTTGTTTGCATCCGGAAGACAAAAACAAAATGCACGTCGGTGTTTCGGCCGCTGGTACATTTTCAACGGAGGATGGTGAAAAATCCTGGCAGGCGCGCAACAAAGGCGTAACTGCTGATTTCCTGGCCGACAAATTTCCTGAAGTGGGACAGTGCGTTCACCACATGCAGCTGCATCCGGCCAAACCCGATGTTTTGTACCAGCAAAATCACTGCGGCGTTTATCGCAGCGACAACGCCGGCAAAGAGTGGATAGACCTCTGTGCGGGGCTACCCTCGCGTTTTGGTTTTCCCCTGCAAATCCATCCGCACGAGCCGGATACCATTTATGTCATCCCTGAAGAGGGGCCAGAATTCCGTTGCCCGGTGGATGGCGAGTTTGCCGTCTTCAGAAGCCGCAACCGCGGTGAAAACTGGGAGAGACTCGATAACGGCCTGCCAAACAAACGCGCTTATCTCAGCATCCTGCGGCACGCGATGGCGGCAGACAGTTGTGATTCAGCAGGCATCTACGTCGGTACACGAAACGGCCAGATTTTTTACAGCAAGGACGAGGGAGATTCCTGGGAAGTTTTAGTCAATTGGTTTCCGCCGATTTATTCGGTTGTGTGTGCGGTTTTTTAAAACAACTTTAACCGCTGAGATCGCTAACAACGCAGAGGTCTAATAAACATTCTTAAAAGATCTTAGCGATTAAAAGAAAGGAGATTTTATGAAGAATCTTGCCGTTCTTGGTGCCGGAAACATCGGCATTGCCATTGCCAAAGGGTTGATTCAATCAGGCGCTTTTGAAGCCAGGAAAATGACACTGACACGAAGAAAAATTCACCTGCTTGATTCTTTTAAACAGCAGGGATTTCAAATTCAAAAAAGCAATATCGGAGCGGTGGAAAATTCAGAAACCATTCTCATCGCTGTGGAACCAAAGCAGCTCGACTCGTTATTGAAGGAAATAAGTCAAGCGCTGATTCCTGGTAAACATACACTCATTTCGGTGGTTTCCGGGGTTAGTATCGGACAAATTAAAAAGCAACTCAGGAAAAACATCGCGGTGGTTCGCGCCATGCCGAACACCGCTATCGCTATCCAGGAGTCCATGACATGCCTCGCAACAGACAGTTCAGATATGGCAGCCATCGAAATTGCCAGATCGATCTTTGATACAGTGGGCAAGACCATCGTCATCGATGAAGAGCAAATGATCGCAGCGACGGCGTTAGGGGCCTGCGGCATTGCATTTTTCCTGCGTGCCATTCGTGCGGCCTCTCAGGGAGGCATCGAAATCGGCTTTCACTCTGACGAGGCCCTGAATATCGCTGCACAGACTGCCAAAGGTGCGGCAGCCTTGTTGCTTAATATGGAAAATCATCCGGAATATGAAATCGATAAAGTGACGACGCCAAGAGGGTGTACCATTTCAGGATTGAACCAGATGGAGCATGCGGGGTTCAGCTCGGCGATGATAAAGGGGATTGTGACTTCAGCGGAGAAAGCCTCGGGGCTTTATGCCGGTGAGAAATAAAAACCGATGCCATCTTATTGAGCGACGGCACCGGTAAAACTATTTGGCCAAATTAATTTTATGTACCGCTGACCAGTTTCGTGTCCTCAGCCTAATGATATAGACACCGGACGCGACTCTTCTACCCAAAGCATTTCTACCATCCCATTCCACAGTTGTGATTCCACGAACCTTCCAGTCATCAAGCAAAGTCGCGACCTCCTGACCAATAATGTTGTAGACTTTAATCTGAACTTCAGCGTCTTCGGCAATCGAAAACATGAATTTCGTACTCGGATTAAATGGGTTGGGATAGTTTCCTAAAATTTCATTATGCAGCGGAATTAGGGTATCAAATTCATCGGCGATCGTTTTGAGAAATGCCGTCGTTTGCCCTGATATGGTTAGATAAATATTATCAAAATTTACCTGCACAATTTCATTTGCGCGGGTCTTTTTATTATTATAACCGGCCAATTTTAGCTCATGGGTTCCATAGGGCAAATTGAAAATAGTAATGCTAAAAGGCGTCCAACCTGTGGTGTGATTGCTGCTCTGGTTATTACTATCCCCATCCAAATGGGCCAGATAATTCTGACCGTTCATGCCATAGAGCTGGCCGTTTACCCGCAGACGGGCCTCGCCGTGCTCATCCGATTCGAAGTGTTTTGCAACAAACAAATTAAAATCACCGCTCACGGTGACATCTCCACCGCCGGTAAAAGATATTTTCCAGACATTTTCATTGCCGTTTGAGTAACTGTTATTATCCACTCCTCCCAGAACCAGCTCGAGGTTTCCACCCGGGTTGCCGCCGCCGCTTAACCAGTATCCATCTGCATATTGCGCATGGTTTTGACTATCCTCATACGTAAACCCGTTTGAACCGCTGGCAAAGTCTGCACTGATGCTGCCATCCGGCGCTGTCAAGAAAGTAAAATCCGGCGAAGTCGCGGTGTTGCCGAAGGCGTCCGCGGATATCACCCGATAGGTATATGAAGTATTTGCACGGAGGCTGTTGAAGGTCACGCTGTGCGCTGTGACCAAAGTTGGATCAAGCGGAGTTTTAGAAAAAGTCTGCGAGCCGTTGCCAAGGACATTCTGCAGGCCTTGAAAATATATATTGGCCATGAGGTCATAACCGGCGCTATTGGGGTGTTTGCCGTCATTCATATAGTCATTGGCCCAATTGGGATTCGCTTTAAAGGCCGAGTTATGATCGACGATGCTTATCGGGCTGCCCCCGCTTTGCAACGATTGCACGAGGTCATCTATCATTCCATTCAAGATAGTCGTATTGGTATCAAAAAGAGTTAAATCGCTGCGGGGTGTTATTTGCGACTGGATAACCCAGATATTGGGATTAACCGCCCAGATTTTGTTTAAAGTGGAGGTAATGTCATTGATAATCTTGCTGAATGAAAAGACCGCGGTAATATCATTCGTGCCAATGTGATAAATTACCACATCCGGATTAGTGTCCTGCACCCAGGTGGTTATCGACGAATTTATGGTTTGGGTATAGAATCCACTGTGGCCTTCATGATCCGTGTCAAAGCCACTGCCGCCGGTCAAACTGCCGACAAAATCAAAATCATAGCCGGCATTGGTTAGTAAGTCATATAGATCTTCCCGAAATCCATGTCTCGGATTGGAGCCTTTGCCGTCGGTAATTGAATCCCCAAGCGGCATAATTTTAACCATGCCTTGATTGACAATAGTAAGACCGTATTCGACTTGTGAATCCGAGGGTTCATCCGTATTCCAGGTGATCGTGACGATGCTTGAAGTCACAGAATCCACCGTTACATTACTTATAACAGGAGGATCCGTATCGAGGTTCGGGTCATAAGTTATAGCCAGAGTGTCCGTTCCGACATTTCCTGCTGCATCGTAGGCGGAAACTACAAGCTCATTTAACCCGGAAACCAAACTTACTCCGTTTACACTCCAGTTGGTCGTTCCAAGTGCTGACCCGGTTGCAGAGGTTGCTAAATTTTGCCAGGTCACAGCAACCACTCCCCTATCGTCACTTGCAGTTCCACCCAGGGATTCAGTTGAACTTCCGGTCAAATAAGACGAGCCGCTGGTTGGACTTTCGATACTCACTGCCGGCGGCGTTAAATCCGGACCGGCCGGCGTTAAACACACTTTGATATTGTCAAAAAAGGTTTGTACAACCTCACTCGAACTGGTCTTTTTATTGTTGTATCCCGTTAACTGTAAGGAATGTATTACATCCGGCTGATTCAAAACAGATATACTAAACGGCGTCCAACCCGTTGTGTGATGGCTGCTCTGGTTATTACTATCCCCATCCAAATGCGCTAAATAATTTTGACCATTCAAGCCATAAAGCTGACCATCCAAACGCAGGCGCGCCTCGCCGTATTCGTCGCTTTCAAAACTCTTGTCCACGATTAAATTGAAATCACCGCTGATGGTAACCGTACCGCCGCCGCTAAAACTGATGTCCCAACTATTCTCATTGCCATCAAAATAATCGCCGCTGTTCACATTACCCAGCGCCAATTCCAACCCTTGACCCGGATTTCCCGAACCCACACTGCCGCTCGCATAATCGGGATGATTCGGACTGTCGCTATAAGAAAACCCTTCCGAACCGCTCTCAAAATCAGCATCAACAACACAAGCAGGAGTTAAATTATTCACCATCACGTCACACGAATCATCTGCCTGGTTGCCCGCTGCATCATAGGCCACGGCGAGTACTGTGTGAGTACTGTCAGAATACTGCGTTGTATTCCACGACACATTGTAAGGAGCAGAGGTGACTGAACCTAACAAAGTTCCGTCAATATAAAACTCAACATTTGTCACGCTATCGTTGTCCGTCGCCGTCGCGCTTACTGTCACGATTCCCGCAATAGAGGAATTGCAGGCCGGAGAAGTTAAATTAACCACCGGCGGTTCTGTATCAGGTGGCACTGGTAACGTCTGAAAAGTAAAATCACTGCTCGTCGCCAAATTCCCCTTTGCATCCCGTGACAACACTTGAAAATGATATGTTGTATCCGCTGCCAGACCGTTCAATTGCACAACATGAGAAGTTATTAAGGCCGTATCCGGCGGCGTCACACTACCATAACTTGTGTCAAAACCATAAACCACTTGGGAATCGCCGGGCTCATCCGTATCCCAGCTTACGCTCGCGCTGTTGGAAGTAATCCCGCTGCTTTGTACATTGGAAATAACGGGAGGCGTTGTGTCCGGAGTATAAGTCACAAAGAGTGTATCTGCACCGATGTTGCCGGCGGCATCGCTTGCGGAAACGATCAAAGAGTTGGCACCCACCGCTAGACTTATCCCATTCGCAGTCCAATTCGTCGTACCTATTGCCGTGCCGGTCGCTGCTGTGGTCTCATTTGACCAATTTACTCCGACGACACCTTTATCATCACTGGCAGTTCCAGCAAGATTTACAAAATTATTTTCAGTGAAATAGGACATGCCCGCTGTTGGGTTGGTGATGCTTAACACAGGCAGCGTTGTATCTGGAAAATCCGGGCTCATACACACTTTGATATTATCAAAAAAGACTTGCACATCTTCACTCGAACTGGTCTTTTTGTTGTTGTAAGCCGCCAACTGCAGCGAATGTACAACATCCGGCTGATTCAAAACAGATATACTAAACGGCGTCCAACCCGTTGTGTGATGGCTGCTCTGGTTATTGCTGTCCCCATCCAGGTGTGCTAAATAGTTTTGACCATTCAAGCCATAAAGCTGACCATCCAAACGCAAGCGCGCCTCGCCGTATTCATCACTTTCGAAACTCTTGTCCACCACTAAATTGAAATCGCCGCTGATGGTAACCGTACCGCCGCCGCTGAAACTGATGTCCCAACTATTCTCATTGCCATCAAAATAATCGCCGCTGTTCACATTGCCCAGCACCAATTCCAACCCTTGACCCGGATTCCCCGACCCCACGCTGCCGCTCGCATAATCGGGATGATTCGGACTGTCGCTATAAGAAAACCCTTCCGAACCGCTCTCAAAATCAGCATCTAATACGCAGGCCGAAGTCGTGTCTGGCGTGTATGTTACCAAAAGCGTGTCCGTACCGACGTTCCCGGCGGCATCACTGGCGGAAACCACCAGCTCGTTGGAACCCACCGCCAGGCTTATCCCGTTTGCAGTCCAATTCGTCGTGCCAACGGCTGCTCCCGTCGCCAATGTTGTCTCATTCGACCACGTGACCGCAACAACTCCCTGATCATCACTTGAGGTTCCGCCCAGGGTAATTGTGCTGTTCACAGTTGAATAGGATGTGCCGGCGGTCGGACTGGTGATGTTAATTGTCGGTGAAATGCTATCCGGGGTTGCCGCTGTCACACAGACTTCAATGTTATCAAACAAAGCCTGGACAATTTCATTTGGTCGGGTTTTTTTGTTATTATATCCTGCCAACTGCAGCATGTGAGCTCCGTCCGGCAGATTTGGCACAGAGATACTGAACGCCGTCCAGCCGGTGGTATGGGTGGTGTTTTGATTATTACTATCGCCATCCAGATGCGCCAGATAACTCTGCCCGTTCAATCCATAAAGCTGCCCGTTCAAACGCAAGCGCGCCTCGCCGTATTCATCGCTCTCAAAGTACCTGGCAACAATTAAATTAAAATCACCGGTAATGGTTATCGTGCCGCCGCCGTTGAAGGGTATCTCCCAGCTATTCTCATTGCCATTGCTGTAGGAAGTTCGATCGATTCCGCCAAGCACAAGCTCGAGCGCCTGGCCTGGATTGCCGGAGTTGGATAATAAGCCATCGGCATATTGAGGATGATTCTGACTATCGATATAAGAGAAGCCCTGGGTGCCGGTGGTGAAATCTGCGTCTATAACACAATTAGGGGTGGATTGCGCGCCCAGAGGATTTGGAAGCGAAAAACAGGCAAAAACGGTAATTAAGACGAGGTTTATTTTGCTGAGGAATCGCTGTGATTTCATAGATGTTCTTCGCCGATGGTGTATGCAGTTTGTGAATGTTGTAACTCAGCTAAGTTTATGAATAAAAGATCCTGAAAATTACTATTAAAGCCAAGTTTTATGTCTCAAATATAACATGAATAGATACTCACATTTTGAATCGAGTGCGGATTGTAATATTAAAAATAGTGCAAAATAGCGGTTCATTCTGATTAGCTGGCAACTTGACATTTTAAAGAAGTAATGTTTATGCTGCTCGCAAAGCCGTGTTTTCTCTTTTTGGAGAGGCATGGTCTTTTAAAACCACCTGCAAAATCATTCAACCACCAAAATCCCTTTTGAAATTATTCAAAGCTTTCGTAAATTAGCACCACTCAAATTTAAAGGTGTTAATAAATGAAAACACTTCAAAATCTATTTCCTGACTTTTTAAAAATTCTTTTAACTACTTTTGTAATTTTTACTGCGATTGAAGATTCACCGGCTCAAACAAACAATAATTCGTTAGATCAAATCGCTGACACTTTTCTCGGCAACTGGGTCGGGGAGGTCAAAGGGCCGAACGACGAAAGCGTGACCTCCGAACTTGTTTTCGAATGGACGCTCAACAAAAAGTTCATCAAAGTAACGAACCTGTTGGGGCCAAAAAGGAGCTTGTTTGCTTTGACTTTTTACGGCAAACAGCCGGTCTTAAACCGAATCGTCTTCTGGTCTTTTGACAATGAAGGCACAATTAGTGAAGGGATCGTAGAGTTCAAAGACAGCACTTTGAAGCACGAGTGGCGCTCATTTGGCAGTAACGGTGAAATAAAAGACTGGCGTTCAAATCTGATAAGACATGATGAAAACACAGCTACGTTTACAATTCAAGGCGAGGTTTCGTTTAGTGTTAACTATAAGCGCCTGATAGAGTAGATAGTGAATCTCTCTCATCTTTTGCGCTGTTTCTTGTAAAAGATTGATTTTACTGTAAATACAGCTCCGAAATTCAGGGAATAAGGACATAAGGAAATAGGGCGCAACCCCGCCCACCTCTTCTTTAGACTCTATTTCCTTTAGACCTTACACCTTATTCCCTTAGGCCTTACACCTTATTCCCTTTAGACCTTACACCTTATTCCCTTAGACCTTACACCTTATTCCCTTAGGCCTTAGTCCATTTCTAATCCCCAAACCTGTAAACGCTTTTTTCAGTAACCAAAATATCTATTTTTACATCTTCGGCTCGCGTCGGTATCTCATCAACGATTTGAAATTCATAAGCCAATGCAATTTTCGTTGCTGTTATACTACCCAGGAAGCCATCATAAAACCCACCCCCAAAACCAATCCGATGGCCGGTCAAATCAAATGCGACCCCGGGGACAATAACCAAATCGAATTCAGATATCCTGACCTTTCGAAACCGATCTTGAGGCGGTTCCAGGATCCCGAACGTTCCCTTTTTTAATTCATCGAAACTTTTAATTTCGGAGTGCAACAAGGCGTGGCTGGACAAATCAGTGACCGGAACGATGACACGCCGGCCGGTCTCCAGAATCTCTTCAATCAACTGATGCGTGTTAACCTCGTTACGCCAGGCGACAAAACAGTGAACGATTTTTGCGGCTTGGTATTCAGGAGTTTCTTTTAGGAAGGAGATGATTTTTGAACTTTGCAAAACAATCGATTCGCCGGCAAGGCTTCTTCTCTGCGATTCGATTCTGGAACGAATTTTATTTTTTTGTTGAAAGACATTATCCACAAATCAGCCGAAAATCTTCTGAATCGCCTTTGCAAACGCCGCGTCGCCAATTCCGATAATCCCCACTTCCTCTCTGCCAAAAAAACGACCGAATTGACTTTTAGTACCACATCGAAAAATTGGGACTCTTCCTTGAACAGCTAAGGTCTGAAACTTCCGATCGGCATTTTGGGAAACGTCAGACGCCAAAATGATGGCGTGGGTTTTTCCTTTCTTCAGTAAACTCAGGGTTGAGGTCATACCAAGGGAGAGCTTACGGGCACGGTGCGCAAACCCAAGCATTTTTAATGTCTGATCAATTTCATTCATTCTCAATTGCCGGAGTTGTGTAGTTCCAGTCGTTTTCCATTGCCTGAACCCATTCCTTGTTTTTATCGACAAAAATGATTTCACTGATTGTGTGTGATAAAGTAGAGAATCTGCGGATTGCGTCTGCAATCGCTTTTGTCGCCTCCTGCATCGGAACCCTTCCTGTGCCCGACCCCATTCCCGGGATAGCTAATTTGCTAATACCCAATTCATTTGAAACTTGAAGAGCTGCTGTAACTGCGCTGAGAATTTTTTCCACAGAAGTGCGCTGGACTGGCACCATCATCGTCGGCGCGTGAATTACATACTCACATTTCAATTTACCGGCGGATGTAACAACGGCATGGCCAAGGGGAATGGGAGCCAATGCCATCGCCTCTTTCTCGATTTTTTTACCCCCGGACTTCTTAATCGCGGCGGCTACCCCGCCGCCCATTTCACCTTCAGAATTGGCAGGATTAACGATTGCATCAACTTCCAATTGAGTGATGTCGCCAACTAAAAAACGCACTTCCATTGTTCCAACCCTCCTCCGTTTATTGTGTTGAAAAAACAGAACGACCCGTTGTACTCCAGCCGCGGGGATTGCAAGCATAGAACGTCAATTTGCCACGGAATTTGAGAGAAGCTACTAACCTGAAAATTGCACCCGCGCCCCGCGGTCAGGAGCAAACGATTGTTAGCGCAATCTGCTGACGAGCGGAATAGCCTGATCAAGACTACCAGTCAGGACACATTGATTCCACGCTAATCAAACATTTACTGACTTCATTTGCCCGTCAATGATTCGTAAATCGTGTCTCATCGGTCGAGTTCATAAAGGTCAGTAAACCGGAAATCCTCTTCCCTTACTTTTCCGTGGTTTCTTTAGCCTCACTCTGCTTTTTGATATGCGCCAATATCCCGTCCCACTCTTTCTTGAATTCATCAAGCGGGACATTAGCACCATTCAAGACAGTGCTCCAGAGACGCGTATTTGCTGCGCTTGCAACGGCCTCTTGAATCTCTGCATCGGTGGCGCCGAGCATTTTTGCCATCGTGGTATGTGCATAGACACAATAAGTGCATGGAATCTGTGACGCGACTCCGAGCGAGATGAGTTCGGAATATTTCGCTGGAATGGCTGCATCCGGACTTTGCGTAGCTTTAAACCATTCCCATGCGCCGGCACGCAAATGGTCTGGCAAAACCTTCATCATAACGGGAACCGTCCCGAAGGTTTCCTTCATCTCAGCCTCAGCTTTTTTGGAGGCGTCTTCGCTCTCCTGGGCAAAAAGAGACGTTGATAAGACAAAAACGCCAATAAGTACCGCGATTGTCTCCCTGACCAACTTAATTGTCTCATTCATAGCAATTCTCCTTTTTGGTTAAGAGTTTAAGGGTTATTTGTTTGTGAGATTCTGAGCTTACTTAGTTCCCAGAGGTTTACCGCGCTAACGCCGGTGTTCTCTTGCGGCGGGGCGTTACGAGTACAGACGGTGAGTTATGTCGAAGATTAACGACAGCCACGGACTTTAATTTTTGCACGGCGCCCCCGTC
>SMVA01236768.1_pt1 | contig 10677 bp, 6 predicted proteins | sample 2456451 | NCBI WGS metagenome assembly SMVA01 (sample SAMN11095933, study PRJNA526329) | marine sediment metagenome | biome: Marine sediment; feature: Surficial sediment; material: Deep marine sediment; isolation source: Hadal surficial sediment | place: Pacific Ocean | collected 2014-05 | depth 0-1...
AAGACCGCGTGTGCCCACTTCGTCACGGGCTTGAACATGCTCACCACGTCCATGTGCTGATGGCTTTCCTTGTGCTGGCGCTGGCTATCCGCCTGGCCGGTCAGGCAGATCAGCGGGGCGCGATCCATATTCGCATCGGCGACGCCGGTGATCAGGTTCGTGGCGCCGGGACCCAGCGTTCCGAGACAAACACCCGGCTCCCCGGTGAGGCGCCCATGAACTTCCGCCATGAAGGAGGCGCCCTGTTCGTGACGCGTCAAGACGAATTCGATCGGAGAATCCTCGAGCGACATCATGAAGTGGGCGTTCTCTTCACCGGGCACACCAAAGATCTGCGTCACACCTTCGGCCTCCAGGCATTTTACGAACAGATCGGATGCTTTCATGATGGCCCTCCATGAATCGGCCGGCTGGATTATGACTCAGATTGGCCGAGATCGAGGCAGCTGTTTCCGCCGCGCTTGGCACACGGTTACGCAAGCGCTTGCCTGCAGGTTACGCGATTTCTCTTCTTTCGGTTACGCCGGCGCCCTGATTCATCTGGTTACGCGGGTGCTCTCCTGATGAGCGGCCGTCACCACACTCAGGCTCGGACAATTTCGTCGCATTGGAGAAACCAGAGTTCGAAGCGCGGCGTGTAGGAAAGTTCGAAGGCGTCTTCGAGCGCATGACTATAGACGGCGCCTTGCTCTGCATAGGACTCCGCGCGACTCTGCAGCGCCGCCGAATCCGTCACTTCGTCCGTCTTATAGTCGATGACGACCAACTGATCGCTGCTCGGGTCGCGATAGACCAGGTCGATGACACCTGCGCGGTAACCGACGGGTCCATCTTCGTCGCCAGGCGGGAGCAGCACCGACAGCTCGCGCGCGACGATTCGATCCGACAGCTCTCGCAGACGCGCGAACAGACTGCCTTGCGCAATTTTATCCCAGAGCTGCGTCCCGGCGGCTACCGTCTCATCCACGCAATCAATTGAAGCAGCCAATGCGAGATCTCGAGCGATCGTATCTCGTTGGCGTTCGATCTCAGCCGTCTCGTCCGCACCAAAATCGAACTCCTCGAGTGCCCGGTGGATCGCGATCCCCATCTCGCGCGCATCCACACCATTTTCGCCGCTCCTCGTCCGCCCGGCGTTATCCCGATCGTCGTGTTCGAGGTTTCGCGCGGATGCAGCCGCACTCATGGGTCGAGACATGCGCTCGATCGCGCTCGCTCTATGATCAGCGAGCCTGCGCGATGCATCGGCCACCTGTGATTCCGATGCCAGTTCGGCACCGTGCGCAAGCGCGCCGGAAGAGGCCGCATCTTCAGCCGTCTCCAGAACCGGCAGTGACCAGCGCGTACCGAAGCCATCGACAAAATAGGCACTTCCCTCTAGAGCGTCACCCGACAACCAACCGGCGAGGCCCTCGGTTGCATCGATGCGGGGTTGAATGTGCTCGATCGCCTGCCCTCTGCTCGACCGCTGCTGGTGGTCGGACCAGAGCCCCGTCAGGACCAGCCGCTGCTCGGCGCGCGTCATCGCCACATACAGCAGTCGAACGCGCTCGGCCTCAGAGCTCCGCTCGCGCTCGCGCAGCACGCAGTCCCAGGCGAGTGTCGGCACACCCAGCAGGCGGTACTCGAATCCGCCAGCGACTTCCGCGACCTGGGTGAGCCGCTCAGATCCGCCCCCCGTCCCCTTGTGGAGCTGCATCAGGTAGACGTGTTCGAATCCGAGGCCCTTCGCGCCGTGGATCGTCATTACCTTCACGGCGTCCGCCATCGAATCCGCGGGACGCCCCTCTTCTGCCATTTTCTCGGAAGCAACGGCAGCGCGCAGCTGGCGTGATAGATCATGCGGATCTCGGCCGGCCTCCAAATCCAGGCTGATCTCTCGAAAGAAGCGCCCGAGATTCGCACAGCGCCAGGCTCCGAGGTAACGAGCCGACTCCGTCGCTTCGAACAATGTCCGCGTTCGCAGCTTTTCGATGAAGACATCCGCGGGATCGCTCGCGAACGATGCACGTAACCGGGAAATGTCGGCGACCGCCGAGAGCAGATTCTCCTCCCATCCCGAGATTCGTTCGATGCCCGGAACATCGGCAGCGACAGCGTTCGCGGCGTCACGAATCAGAGAAGTGAGTTCGGCGATCGCATTGGGCTCGGGGGCTTCGAGCCGCGCCAACTGATCGGGAAAGCCGCGAGACCAGAGCGGAATCCAGGCGGCATCCGGAACGCCGACCGCAACCGATCTCAGATAGGTGATCAATGCAAGTTGGTCGTTCGAGTCCAAGACACATCGAACAAGACAAGCGGCGTCGATAACCTCGCGACGCCGGTAGTAGGCGCGATCACCCTCAGCCGCGTAGGGAACCCCCGCTTGACGTAGCGCGGGCAGATAGGTCTCCCAGTCTGTACGGCTACGGAAGAGCACGCCAATCGACTTCCATGCTACGCCGTGCTGATCGTGCAGTTCGCGCAAGTCGCGCGCCAACGCGGACGCCTCGATCTGCGCGGCTTCCGCCGCGGTCGTCTCGCGACGCCCACTCCCTTCGCCGTCCCAATCCGTTGGCAACCAGTACTCGACGGACCGAAGGCGACCGCAACAAAATCCCTCCGCGTCCGCGTGTTCCGAGCTGGCGATCAACGGCTCGAACGCCGGTTGCACGCCGGGCACTGCCTGCATCGCGGGCGCAATCACACGCTCGACTTCGTCCAACACGGTTGGGACGGATCGAAAATTGACCGACAGCCGAACGAGTTTGCCACCCGATTGGCGCACCTCCTCGACGAATGCGCTGTATGCGGTCAGGTCTGCCCCACGCCAGCCGTAGATGCTCTGCTTCGGATCACCGACGATGAAGAGGCCGGGGCGCGCTTCTTCGGCACCTTCGAGCGCCAATACGCGCACGATCTCGCACTGACATTGGTCGGTATCTTGGAATTCATCAACTAGGAGCTGATCGATTCCCGCGCGAATCCTCGCAGCCACGTCGGGCCGATCGCGGAGCAGCCGACGAACCTCGCCGAGGAGCGCTGAAAACGTGAGAACACCTGCCGCTCGAAGCTGCGTTTCCGCGGCCGCGAGCGGGGCCTCGAGCGCACTGCGCGCGGCATCGAGCAGATCGAGATCGATCGAAGTCAAGTGGTCGAGATTCAGCAGAAGCTCACCGGCTACGACAGATAGCCGCTCGGCGCGATCGCCAAGTGCAGCGCCCTCGCCTTTGTTGAATTTTTCGTTCCGCCAGTTTTTGAGGCGACCGCGAAGGCGGTCCGTCAAGCGCTCCCGAAGCCCTTCGACGAATTGCTCGAAGCCAGCTCGATCCGAGGGCGGCTCCTCAATCAACGAAGCGCGCAAGTCGGCGAGCAAATCCGCTGTGTCTGTAGTGACGCTGCCTCCGCTCGAGAGATCTCCGCCAACAATCGCCGCAAAGTCATCGAGCCGCTCTCGAAGCCGGGCAATCAGCGCCGAGATACGATCGGGCGTCGCGGGATCTACGCGTAACGCTTCCGAAGGCAACCCAGCGTTCAACAGTGCGATCAATGCTTGCTCGATTTCGCGCGGCCCGATTCCACGAGCGGCGAGCGCTAGGAAGCCTGGGTTCCCTGAACTCGCGTAGGCGGTCCCGAGCGCCGCCTCCATCGCCGATCGAACGGCTTGCTCTTGCAGGCGCCCGTCCGCGTCGATCTCGAGATTGGGGTGGAGTTGCGCGTCGAGGGAGTTTTCGACGAGAAGCCGCCGACAGTAGGCGTGAATCGTCTGCACGACGAGGTGATCGAGCGAACCGCGCAGAGCTCGTGCGCGCTCGCGTAGTTCATCGTCGCTCAGCGTTGGTACGGGAGCCTCCAACCATCTGGGAGGTTCGCCGTGCTCCACCGCGAGCAATGCGTCACCGATGCGCTCGCTCATCTCCGCAGCCGCTTTGTCGGTGAACGTGATCGCGACGACACCCCGGAGAACCTGTTCCGCGATGCGATCGTCTCGAGCGCCTTCGGCACTCGACGCAGTCAGCGCCCTCACGCGGTCCCAGCCGGGACCGAAACTCCACGCGAGCACGCGCGCGACGAGCGCCGTGGTCTTTCCAGTTCCCGCGCCGGCCTCGACCACAACGGGCTGCTCGAATTCTCGCTGGGCGAGAATTCGCGCCTGCGCGTCCTCGCTTCGGAGCCCGTCGGGCCGTACGCTCACACCGCGACTCATGCCTTGTCTTCTCCCAGATCCCAGAGTTGAAGCGCCGCACGCTCCGCTTCTTGGGATTCTCCGGCTTTCTCCGATCGCGCGGACCCTACCCACTGCTCGAGTCGGCGCCTCGAACCTGAGTCACCGCGCAGACAGGCCTCCTTTACCGAGCAGCTTCGACACATTCGGGGTTCTTTGTGATCGGACGAATCGACCAGTCGGGGCGTGAAACTCCCACGATCCCAGGCTTCAAATGCGACCTGGGCGACGCGCTCGAACGCGTCTGAAAAATCCCGATCTTCAGAATCGACCTCTGCGACGCGCGCGTGTTCCGGAATTTCGGCGCCAAGGTAGAGATAACGTCCCTGCACGGAGTGATCGCCGACGATCTGAGTGCCGCCCATCGCGTACGCGGGCACCTGCAGCGCGGCTCCGCGCGAGACACCCAGGAGAAAATTGCGCCTGCGGGTTTCGGGCGTCTTCCGATCCGTGATGGCCTTGCCAGTCTTGTAATCGATCAACCGCAAAACACCCGCCACGCAATCGACTCGATCCGCGCGGAATCGAAGCACCCGCTCGGCACCACTAAAATCCCGCAGCGCGACGGATCCCTCAACCTCGGCGCCGAGCACACCGACCTCTGAGCCTTCGGCCGGCCATTCGAGGCCGCGCGCAAACTCCACGCAGACACGCGCCCGATCGACGAGAACGCGCTCGAAGCCCGGCGTCGAAATCCCCTCATCGCGAAGAATGTTTCTGGCCTCGCGATCCAACAGATCGCGCAAGCGATCGCGATCGGGCCACGCAACCGAAACCGGGGCACGGCCAGCGACTTCTTCGAATCTGCGGCCGCCCTCAGGCAACGCTTCGGAGACGATCTCTTGAAGAACGCCGTGCACGAGGTTTCCGATCAGCAGCGCATCCACGCCCGGAAGATCCGCGAGCGCGTCGGGCAGCGGCTCGACGCGCAGCAATTGGGTGAGAAACGTCTGCCAGGCGCACCTGGCGATCTTCTCGATCCCGGTCACATAGAGCGGCGCACGCCGTGGATCTGCGGCATCGGCGACCGGGCCGAGGAATCCGTAATAGGGTCCGAGTTCGAAGCGGCGACCATCACGCGGATCCCATTCTTTGAGGACCGAAATTCTTGCGGCAGCGCGCGCCTCGTCGCCGCGATCGCCCGGAATCTCGACTGGTTCCAGATCGTATCTGGACCGCTCCTCGAACGCGGCCCGCAGCGCACGCTCAAACTGACCTCGCTCGCCGCTCAGGCCCGCGATCTGCACGTGCTCGTAGGCAGTTCGCAGCGGCTGCAAGTCGGCGCACTCCGCGGGCTGCCAGAAGCCCGGAAGATCCTCACGATCCGACGAGCGCAACCGCTCGAGCAGCGGAGAGGCGGGCCGATGGCGGCCATCTTCGTCGACCGCGGGATGAGATACCACCGTGTTCGGGCTCGAAGAAAGCAGCTGTGCGAAAAGGTACCGCTCTTCGTCGTAACCCTCGCGCTTCACGGGTAAGTCCGGCAGCACCGCGCGCAGCCGTCGACGCAGACTGTCGGGAAGCAGGGGGCCCTCTACGATAGGGCGGGGAAATACTTCACGACTCAATCCGATCAGAAACAATCGCTCGAAGGTTCGCGATCGCGCTTGCTCGACCGAGAGGACGGCCACACCACCGCCCGCTCCTCCGATCGGAAGCGTGAGCATCTTCACCGTTCGCGCGTCGAAGTAGAGCCAGAAATCCTCGCGGTCCAGTTCGAAATCCCCACTTCCAGTCGCTGCTAGTTGGGTGAGTAGATCCTTTTGCGCGGAGTCGTCAGCTGGCCAGCACAGATGATCCGCGACCAGAGATTCCAAAGCACCTAGGTGATCCGACAACGCCGCCCGCTCGGGCCATTTTGCGAGGTGCTCCGAAACGCGGAGTGCAGCAGAAGTCGCCAGCTTGAAACGACCTGCTGGAAGTTTGCGCCGAGGCGCAAAGGGCGTGCCGTCTTCGTCGAGCGCCAATCCCCGACGCGGTAGTCGCGGCCGCGCGCCGTCCGCGTTAAGCCCTAATCTCGCCACGTCGACGATTCGCGCGGCACCCGATGCGTGAAACGCCACGCGAAGATCCGAGCGCTCCTCGGCGCTCAGCGGAACCGGGCATTCTGCGCTGGACGGCAGCGCGCACACGAGATCGAGCCAGAGATCCACCGACGCGCGCCGTCCCGCGAGAAGCAATGCCTGTAGTGCGAGGATCCGACGCCGAACCGCGGGCGCGACGACCTCGCGCGGATCAATTCCCGAAATCGGAATCCCCAGCCGGCCGAACTGGATCCGCAGCGCGCTGCGATAGAGATCGAGATTGCGCGTCACCACGCCAATCCGCTCTGGCTTGATTCCGGCGTCGAGCGCAATCCGGACGCGGTTGGCAATCCCGCGCACCTCGGCCTCCAATCCCGGCGCGCGGAGCACGCGGACCTCGGATCGCGAGGAGTCCTTAGAGAGATCGAGTGTCTCGACGCCAACCGCTCCACGCATTCGCGCGCTGAACCGATCCGAAAACGCAACGCCTGGATCCGGGCTCGTGGGGTCGTCGGGATCGGCGGGGCGATCGAGATAAACGCAAGCGCCGCGGCGACGCAGCAACATTTCGATCAGATCCATTTGCAGGCCAGTTGCATCCGCATAGCCGAAAACGAAAACCGCCCGCGCAGGCAGCACGCGCTCTGGATCTTCGTCGATCAGTTCGCACGCCCGTCGGACCCGGGTCGACAGGTGCGCGATGCCAAGATCCTCGAGTTGCTCGCTCGCGCGCGCGGCAACCCGAACCACCGCCTGCGCGCGCTTTGTGAGCGGACCGCGACCGGTTTCTCCGATCAGTTCGATCGCCGCATCCGCGTGCGCCGACTCGAGACCTGCATCGAGCAGGTCGGTCACTTCCCCAACCACGGGCGCATACCCGCGGTTCAGCGCGTCGAGCGATTCCCGCAGACTCGCTTCGCGTCGCGCGATCTGCCGGATCAGAGCGGGGAGCAACGCGTTGTCAGACTTGGTGGGTTCCCCCGCGCGCGAGAGGATCGACGCGACCAGGCGATCCAGGGTCTGGATGGAAATCCCGGCGACCGTGTGGCCGTGTCGTTCGACCAGACGAGCGGACAAGTGCTCCCGAAGACTCCGCGAAGGCGCGATCACGAGCACGGGTTTGCGCAGCAGATTGGGGTCCGCGATGCCCGCGCGAGCGAGCGCACAGAGTTCCTCGATCAGATGCGATTCCGACGCGATCGCGCCGCGCAACACCAGGACCCGACCGGCTGCACCCCGTTCTGCCACGCCTCCCGCCGCCGCCATTTCGTCCATCGCTCCGACCGCCCCCATCGCGTCGCCTGCCGCCAAACCCGAGCCCCGGCCCGTATTCTCTTAACCGACCGGAATCTTCGCGCACGCGAGTGACAAATGGGGTCACTCGCGGAAACGGACGCCGAGAGGCCCTGGCTAGACGCTCATCAGAGGCGCAAAAATTTCTATAAGTATTTGAAATATAAAAGATTAATCGATTTCGATAATTTAAGAGAACAGCCGCGAAAGAATATCCTATCGAAAATGATATTGAACTTCATTTTCATAATGGTATGATCGATGTATCGGGAGAGCGCGACGGAGATCCTGCGCGCTCTACGAAGACGGGAAGAAGCCGATGATCATCTGCCAATGCAACGGTGTCAGCGATCGCACGATCCGCAAACTGGTTCGCGACGGCGCGGGTAATCGCAACGATGTCGTTCGCACCTGCATGGCCGGGAAGGCCTGTGGCGGCTGCGTGCCGGCGATCGATCAGATCATCAAATCCGAGCGGGAGCGGATCTTGCGCTCCGGCCTGGCCGTTCTCGAACTCGCGACCGGCTGAGTTCCAAGCGTCCGCGGTCACAGCGGACTCCCATGAAAATGGATTCCAATTTCATTTAACTGGCTGCTCCACCCGCACGGGTTACGCTGTCTTGAAAATTACCCATGCGAGAGGACGACCCGTGAAAGGCGAACCCGCGATCATCGAAGCCATGAATGAGGTTCTGACCGCCGAACTCACCGCGATCAACCAATACTTCATCCATCACAAGATGTGTGAAAATTGGGGCTACGAGCGCCTTGCAAAAAAGAAGCGCGAGGAGTCGATCGAAGAGATGAAACACGCGGATGCCGTCATCGGCCGCATCCTCTACTTCGACGGCATCCCGAACATGCAACGCCTCAGCCCAATCCGGGTCGGCGAAAATCCTGTCGAGCAGCACAAGCTCGACCTCGCGGTGGAAACCGAAGCGGTCGCGCGGCTCAACAAGGCCATCGCACTCTGCCGGGAGAAGGGCGACAACGGTTCACGTGAACTGCTCGAAGGCATCCTCGTCAACGAGGAAGAAAGCGTGGATTGGCTCGAAGCCCAGCTCCACATCGTCGAAGAGATCGGCAAAGAGCAATACCTCGCCGAACAAATCCACGACTAGGAGCACGGCCCTGGGACGGGGTTGTACGACGACGCAAAGCGAACCCGCAGGATTCGCCAGCTAGGACCACGACCGAAAACAGGCCGTGCGACAACGCAAAGCGAATCGGCAGGGTTCGCCAGCTGGGCGCACGAGTGAGTGCTCGGGTGGGGTGACGGGAGGCCATCAGGCTCAGGCCCATGTCGCCCTCAAGCCTCCCGTCACCCCACCCAAGTGACATCGCATTAGATCGGGCCCCCTGAATGTGGTGGTTTTTTCAGCGCGAGGAAAACGATTCGCTGGGGACCGGGATGCAAGAGCAGTACAATCGTTGGCCGTCGCACAATCTGGAGTGAATCGATGTCCAAAGAGTTCCTCGGTGATCGCAAGAAGGCTCTGGAGGAGTCCTTCTTCGCGCGCGAAAATGCCAAACTCCTCGAGCAGCTGAAGGCTGAGAAGGACACGCACGAAACCCGCGAGGCGTTGGCCAATATCTCGGGGATCGAAAGCGATGAAATTCTGGAAAAGCTCTGTGAGCTCGGTATCGATGCCGATACTTGGACGGCGGTCTCGATCACACCGTTGGTCGAAGTCGCCTGGGCGGATGGAAAAATCGATGACGCAGAACGCGAAGCCGTGCTGTCGGGCGCCGAGGCCAACGGGATTGTCAGCGGAAGCCCCGGATACGAGTTGCTCGAAAGCTGGCTCGCCCACCGCCCGGATGGACGACTGCTCGAAGTCTGGGGCACCTTCATCGTCAGTCTGTGCGCGGAACTGGGGGAGATTGAGCGGGAATCCCTGAAAAAACAGATTCTCGGCCGCGCGCGCAGCATCGCTGAGGCAACGGGTGGTTTTCTGGGTCTCGGGAACAAGATCTCGAGTGAGGAGGAGATCATCCTCGCCGAACTCGCCAAAGCATTCGAAGCCTGATCGCGCGCTCCGAGCGGGGCTGCCCTTCTCGATTGATTCAGCGAACAGCGAGGCGCTTCGCGAGTTTCGAGATCGCCACCTCGACTTCCGCCGGCTGTGCACTCGTGTAACACAGCCGCAGCCAACTCTCGTAATGTCGACCGCAGGATGCACCCGGAGCAACCGCCACGCCATCCTCGAGGCAATCCGCGAGCAGACCGGCAATGCCGCGCTCATCGAGCGCAGCCGCTGCATCGACGAACAAGAATGTGGAGCCCTCCGGGGCGGGGAGCCCGAGTTCGTCGGCCGCGGCGGCTCCCGCCAAGCGATAACTTTCACGCGCGCGATCGACCCACGGCTGACCATCTTGAAGCGCGCGAAGGCCCGCCACTTGCCCAGCAGTAGGCGCCGAATAAAATGAATGGGTCGCGATCTTTTCGGCCTGTGCGATGGCTTCGGGTGGACCGACGAGGTAACCGGTGCGGTTTCCCGCCATGCCGTAAGCCTTCGAAAACGAATACGCGCTGATCGTGCGCTCGGGAGCGAAGCAGCCGAGCGAAACGTGCTTACCTGCGTAGACGTAATCCTCGTAGACCTCATCGGAAAGCAGCCATAGATTTTCGCTGCGTGCCAGCTCGGCGAGCGCCTGCAGCCATTCTTCTGGGATGACGCGGCCGGTCGGGTTCGAAGGGGTCGAGACGTAGAGCGCAACACTCTTTGGAGATAGGTACTCGCGAACCGCCTCGACAGCAGCCTCCGCCGAATCGACCCGATCATAAAATGGAACCTCCACGGGCTTCGCGCGGAAGGTTTGCGTGATGCCGCGAATCAGTGGCCAAAACGGTGCGAGGATCAGCACCTCTTCTTCGGCTGCAGCGAGCATGCCGACCGCGCAGCTGAGTCCGCCAGTCGCTCCGGCGGTGACCATCACCGACTCTCTCTCGCAGGTCAGGCCATTGCGGTCGCGCACCTTTTCGACGATCGCATCGATCAGGGGCGGAATTCCCCGAGTCGTCGTGTAGCGGTGCAGCTCCGGGTGGTCCTTCGCGCTGAGGTCCTCCATCCGCCCGCCCTCGAACGGCTGGAGCCAGGTGTCACCGACGTTGAGGGGGCACGCCTGAGCGCCGGCCGCGTCATCGCACCCGGC
>SMVA01298960.1_pt1 | contig 10676 bp, 6 predicted proteins | sample 2456451 | NCBI WGS metagenome assembly SMVA01 (sample SAMN11095933, study PRJNA526329) | marine sediment metagenome | biome: Marine sediment; feature: Surficial sediment; material: Deep marine sediment; isolation source: Hadal surficial sediment | place: Pacific Ocean | collected 2014-05 | depth 0-1...
CCTCCGCGCTCCGATGGAGAGCTCCGGGACCATCCGCGCCATCGCGGGTGTGGTCCGGTGGGACACGACCACGCCGCGCCGCTCGACCACCGTCATCACCGAGAGCGAGGTGCGGATCTTCTATCCCGAGGATCCGCTTCTGGAGGTGTGGGAGGTCTCGTCGCGGATCGGGCAGCTCGCGTCGTCGCCCATCCCGCAAATCGCGGCCCTGCGTGATCTGTTCGAGATTGCGCCTGCCGGCGGCAAGCCCGGTTTCGTGACGCTCCTGCTCACCCCGCTCGATCCGCTTGCGCGGGAGCACATCGACCACATTCGGCTGGAGATCGACCCGAGCACGGCGGTTATCATCCGCGTGGAGATCGGCATGACGGACGGTGATCGTACCGAGATCGTCCTCGACAAAGTCAAGGTGAACACCGGCATCAAGAGGAAGGACCTCGCGCTCGAGATCCCACCCGATACGCCTGTCGTTCGTCGGCGGGCGCCGACCGGGAACATCGGTCATTGAACGCGACGCCGGACAGCATGGGGGTTGCCGCTGGACCGGGGCAGTGGTCCTTCGGAAGGGGCGTGCGTGCGGCGGCCGCACGGTTCTGGGTCGATGGCGCGCTGATGTTCAGCCTTGCGCACGCGCCGTGGCTGGCCGAGATGACACGGCCCTTCTTTCTCTGGTGGACGTGGCACACCTCTCGTTATATCCGCGGCAACCTGATGGACAACGCGGGACACCTGCTCGGCCAGGACGCCACGGCGAAGACGCGACGTCGGCTCGCAAAACAGGTGCTTAACAACCACTGGCTGTTCATGACGGACTTCGGACGGATGCGGAAGTGGTCTCGGCAGCGGTTGCTGAAGGAGATCGTGGAGGTCGAGGGCGAGCAGCGGTACGACCGGGCTCGGTCACTGCGCCGGGGCTTGATCCTTGTCACGGCTCACCTCGGCTCCTTCGAGGTCGGTCTTGCGGGTATCGCCGAGCGCGACAAGCGGGTACACGTTGTCTTCACGCGTGACACGATGGGAACCTTCGATCGGCTGAGGTCTGAGCGGCGGCGCAGGCTGGGCGTTGTTGAAGCGCCGCTGGACGACGGGCTGGTCATGTGGCTTCAGCTGAGGGAGGCACTTCGGCGCGACGAGGTCGTGCTCATGCAGGGCGATCGCGTCATGCCGGGCCAGAAGAGCGTCACCATCGACTTCCTCGGCCGGCCGATGCGCTTCCCAACCGGCCCGGTTCGCCTGGCGCTCGCCACGAATGCGCCGATCCTGCCGGTCTTCTCGCTGCACACCCCCGACCGGCGGGTACGGATCGTGATCGAGGAGCCGATCACCGTTGACGACGGCGAGGTCATGCCCGCCGTACGCGAACTGGCGAGGGTGATTGAGCGGTATGTCAGCGCCTATCCCGAACAGTGGCTCATGATCCATCGCGTCTGGGAGTCCCAAACGTGATCGTCGTAACGGGGATGGGCCTCGTGACGGCACTGGGCCTCTCGGTCGACGAAACATGGACGGCGGTGCGGGCCGGTCGGTGCGGGGTCGGACCGCTCACAGCGCTCGAGTCACCGTACGATGCGTCTTGCGTGGGCGGACAGGCGCCGGAGCTGACGACCGGGTCGTCACGCCGGCGGCGCGAGGCAGTCTACCTGGAGGTTGCGCTCGCCGAGGCGCTGCAGCACGCCGGTCTTGCCACGGACTGCCCCTATCCGGCGCACCGCCGGAGCATCGTGTTGGGAACGACGCTCGGTGGCATGCGCGGTGCCGGCGCGTGCCTGCGAAAAAACGACCCCGGGAAGCTTCGCACTTTCCTTGCCGCAAGCGCCCTTCAGCCGCTTGCCGCGTCGTGGCCGGCGGAGGGTTTCACCGCCAGCACGAGCGCCGCCTGCGCATCGGGGCTGGCGAGCGTCGGCCTCGCGTGCACGTTGCTGGGTTCGCGGGTGGTCGATGTCGTCGTCGCCGGAGGCTATGACCCCATCAGCGAATATGCGTATGCCGGTTTCCGCAGCCTGCGGCTCATTGCCGACGGGCCGCAGCGCCCATTTACAATCGGTCGCGCCGGCATGAAGCTGGGCGAGGGCTACGGTCTTCTCGTGCTGGAGCGTGCCGACGAAGCCGCGCGACGCGGAGCAGAGGTCCTGGCCTTGATCGCCGGGCGCGGCGAGACCTCCGATGCCCACCACCTCACGCAGCCGCACCCCGACGGTGACGGCGCCGTGCGGGCGATGCGCGCCGCGCTCGTCGACGCCGGGATCGAGCCGCGGCGGATCGGCCTCATCGCCGCGCACGCGACGGCGACGCCCGACAACGACGGGGCGGAGCACGCGGCGCTTCATCGCGTCTTCGGAGAGGGCCTGTCACGTGTGCCGGCGGTCGCGTTCAAGAGCCACATCGGCCACACGCTGGGCGGCGCCGGGGCGGTGGAGCTGATCCTGGCGTGCGAGGCGATGCGGGCCCGGACGGTGCCGCCCACGGCCAATGTCGCCGCCGACGAGCTCGAGTTCGCGGATCTCGATCTGGTGACGGATGGTCGGGCGAGAACCGCCGAGATCGACGCCACGATGAACCTGTCGCTGGGCTTCGGCGGTGCCAACAGCTGCATGATCCTGCGCCGCAACGGTGTCGCAGAGCCGCCGCCCGTATCGTCGCGGCAGGATGTGCTCATCACGGGTGTGGGAGTGATTGCCCCGGGCGTGATTGGCAACGAGGCCTTCAGGAGCAGGCTCGGATCTCGTCCCAGGCCGAGGCTCACCCAGGACACCGGCCCCGTCGATGATGCCCTCATCGCGGACCTCGTGCGGGCGCGTCGTGTCCGTCGGATGAGTCCCTACACCAAGCTCATGCTCGCCGCGACGCAGGTTGCGATGGATGACGCCGGGATCGACGATACCGAGGCGTTCGCCGCCGAGTGCGGCGCCTTGCTGGGCTCGACGCACGGGGCGACATCGTACTCGGAGACGTACTACAGGCAGATCGTCGAGGACGGCCTCGCGGCTGCGAACCCGATACTCTTCGCCGAAGCGGTGCCCAACGTGGCCAGCGCCCAGCTCAGCCTGAAGATCGGGTTGCGCGGAAACGCGCAGACCATCGTTGGGTCACGAACCGCCGGACTCGACGCACTGCAACTTGCCACCCTGCGGATCGCTTCGGGCGAATGGGACCGCGCGATCGTCGGCGCGGCCGAGGAGTACAGCGAACTCGTCAACAACGCCTACGCCGATTGCGGTCGATACGCTCGCGACGGCGGTGGTACGCCGTTCTGCGATCCGGCGGGATTCCGCGTTGGGGCCGGAGCGGCCGTGCTCGTACTGGAATCCGAACGCTCGGCGTCCATCCGCAAGACGCGGGTTCGCGGTCGCGTGCGGGCAATCGGCGCCACGCACGGGACGCCGGATGTGCTCGAACAGATCGGGGACCCGCCGGGTGTCGTCTGCTGCGCGAGCGGGTCGGATCTCGACGGTGTCGAGCTCGAAGCGCTGACGCGATCGGCGCTCCGTGCGTACTCGCGGCAACGACCGCTCGCCGTGACAACGTTGTACGGTTACCTGGCCGAGACGTTCAGCGTGGGACCGATAGCCGCGGTAGCCGCGGTCCTGCTGGGCGGTCAGTTGCCGATCATGCTTGCGGAATCGCACGGTTTGCCGGCATCGATGCGTGGCGTCGGCGGCGATGCGGCGGTTGGTGACTTCGGCGTCCTGTGTGCCGACCATACAGGGCCCGTACGGGCGGTCCGGATCGGCGTTGACAATGAGTCGGCCTCTTCGTAGATTGAGGCTCTGTGGGAAGTTACCTATGAGGGATGGGGGCGTCGGCACCATCAATGATCTCGGGGCATTCCTCGAACCGCCTCGGTGGGCCAGCCAACTGATTCAAGGCGAGGGCCGCGGGGAATGGTCGAAAGTCGCACCGCAGATCGCGGTGAGGACTGTCGCGTCCCAAGACTTCGCGATGGTCTCGGCCCGCGTCGTCGGCGCGGTGCGGATGTCCGCCCTTCAGCTTCAGCAGGCGACCATCGTCGCCTACGAGAGCATCGCGAGCCAGCTGGCAGAGATGTCCGCCGCCCACGCAGTGCGGATCTGGAACTTCATTCCGTGGATCCTTGCGCCGCTGGGCGACCTGCCGCACCGGTACATGGCATTCAACGCCGGTCGTTTCGCGGTCTACACAAAGTGGTACGAGAGCATCGCCGACGTGCGGCGTTGTGCGGTGACGGCATCCGGCGTGGGGCACGGCGGCGATGACCTGCTCGTCCACTGCCTGGCCGCGAGCCGGCCCGGCAGGCCGCTCGAGAACCCTCGGCAGACCCCCTCCTACCGGTACTCCGATCGCTACGGGCCGATGCCGCCATGCTTTGCTCGCGCCCTGTGCCTGCGGCTTCCCAATGATCGCGAGGTGCTGCTGGTCGGCGGTACTGCAAGCGTGACTGGTGAGGACACCGTTCATCCGGCCAACCCGGCGGCCCAGGCTGACGAGACATTCCTGAACCTCGCGGCGATCGTGGGCTGCGCCGAGGGGATCGGGGCCGAGGTCAGTATTAACGGGCACTGCACCGAGTTGCTCGATCGATTTCACACGCTGCGTGTGTATGTTGTGCGGCAGCGTGATGTCGGGGAGATCAGGACCATCGTGGAGCGTCGATTCCCGTCACTCGACGATGTTGAATACGTCCGCGCCTGCCTTTGTCGACCGGACCTTCTCCTGGAGATCGAGGGGGTCGCCGAGTTGCGTCAACTGGTATCGACCGGGGTCGGCAACGAGTGCCGTGTACTCGATACCTTGTGATGGACGGACCAGCCGTCACCCATGAAGTCGTCGTGATTGGCGGCGGTCCGGCCGGCGCCACGGCCGCCCTGCAGCTCGCTCGTCAAGGCGTGGACGTGCTCGTGCTCGAGAAGTCGACCCACCCACGATTCCACATCGGCGAGTCGTTTCTCCCTCGCACTTCGAAGCAGCTCGAGGCGCTTGGGCTTGGCGCGAAGTTGGAGCAGATCGAGCACGTGCCCAAGCTCGGCGTGCAGTTCGTGTTCGGGCATGGCGGCGAGCCACCGGCGAAATTCCGGTTCAGAGATGCGTTGGGCGGAGCGAAACAGCCGACGTTCAACATCGAGCGAGCGCCGTTCGACCGGATGCTGCTGCGGGCCGCCGACGATTCCGGTGCCACCGTGCGCGAGGGCGCCTCGGTGCGTCGCATAAGCCGGCTCCGGGACGGCGATGTCGAGATCGAAGTCGACGGCGAGGTGATCGGCGCCAAGTACTTGGTCGACGCCAGCGGGCAGGCGACCGTGGTCGGTCGATACCTCGGTTCGCGACGAGTACTTCCCGACCTCCGCAAGATCGCCTACTACGGCCACTACCGTGGCGTGGAACGTCGCGATGGCGAGGAAGCGGGGTTCCCGACGATCGTCATGTGCCGGGAAGGGTGGTTCTGGATCATCCCGATCGACCGCGACCGCACCAGCATCGGCTTGGTGATGAGCGAGGATGCCGCCCGGGCAGTGGACCGGCCGGCGGCCGAAATGCTGCAATGGGGCATCGAGACGTGTCCCGTGATGACGCAGCGGTGCCGGAACAGCGAGCCCACAGACGTCGCCGGCGTTGCGGCGGACTTCAGCTACACCTGTCGCCCATACGCCGGGCCCGGGTACTTTCTTGTGGGCGACGCAGCCACATTCGTCGATCCCGTCTTCTCGACCGGGGTCTGCCTGGGCATGATGGCTGGCGAGCACGCCGCGAACTGCATCGCCGCGCTGCTCCGAGATCAGGCCGATGCGAAGAAGACGCGTCGCGCGCACATCCGCTTTGTCGAATCGAGCTCGATGATTCTTTTTCGGATGGTGCGTGGTTTCTACAGGCACTCGTTCCGCGAACTGCTCATGGAGGAGCGGGGACCGCTTTCCATCCACCGTGCCTTGATCGGACTGTTCGCGGGAGACGTGTTCCCGCGGCCGGCACTGGCGCTGCGGTGGCGTGTCCGGCTGTTCGAGTGCTTTGTGCAATTCAACGAGCTGTTCGCCTTCGTGCCGCGACGTGCGAATTTCTCGCTGCTGGAGTCCGGCTGATGGACGCCACCGGAACGCAGCTGGCCCTGGTGGCGCGTCTCGCCGAGCACGCCAGGGAGTGTCCGGAGCGCCAGGCAGTGCAGTCGGTCGATTGCGGACTCAATCGCGGCGGGCTAACGTACGGCCGTCTAGCGCAGCGGACCCTGCATCTGGCCGGACGACTGCGTCGTGAGCTGCCCCCCGGCGAGGTCGTCATCGTCTGCGGCGTCAACGCCCCTGACCTGCTTCCCGCAGTGCTCGGTGTGCTGACGGCCGGAATGACGGTCTTTCCAACCCATCCGGGCCTCACGGAGCCGGAGCTTCGTCGCGCCGCGGTCGGGTCGCGGGCCGTCGCGGTCATTGGTGACGGGCGGACGCTGCGGATGCTCGGTGACGCCGACCTCCGGCGGATCGACCTCGGTTCGGCGGCCGATGTGCCGGCGGGTGTCTCGACACCGGCCTGGGGCGACTTCGACCAGCGGCAAAGCGGCCTGTTGCTGCAGAGTTCGGGCACGACCGGGCCACCGAAGATCGTGCACCGTCGGGCGCAGGCGCTCGACGCGGTGGCGTTCGCGGTCGCGTCGGCAGTCGGCCTGCGACCCGAAGATCGGGTGCTGGCCGCGATCCCACTCTGTCACGCCTACGGTATCGAGAACGCGATCCTCGGACCGCTCGTGGCTGGATCATGTGTGCTCACCTGTGATGGCTTCCCTCCCGCCGTCATCATCCGGGCGATGAACGAAGGCGGTGTGACGGTGTTCCCGGGCGTGCCGTTCATGTTCCAGGCTCTCACCGAGCTGGACGTCGGGCGCCTTCCTGCGTTGCGTCGAGCGTACTCGGCGGGCGGACCGCTTCCGGCCAGCGTCGCCGAGGCCTTTGCCCGGCGCACGGGCGTGCAAATTGGGCAGCTCTACGGCGCCAGCGAGATCGGTTCGGTGACGTTCAACGACCCCGATGAGGACGGGTTCCTGCCGTCGTCGGTCGGTCGCCCGATGAGAGGCGTCGAGATCCGGATCGTCGAGCATGACGACCCGGACTGCCGGATGCCGGTCGGTGGCGAGGGCCAAGTGGCGGTTCGCGCCGCATCCATGCTGCATGACTACGCCGACGATGGCACGCCTGCACTGACGAAGGGGTTCTTTCTGACCGGCGACCTGGGTCGCCTCGATGACGCAGGCCGACTGACGATCATCGGTCGGGTGAAGCTCCAGATCGACGTCGGCGGCCTCAAGGTCAACCCGCTCGAGGTCGAGCAGGTGCTCGCCCAGTTTCCGGGCGTTATGGAGTGCGCCGTCGTGCCAATGCGTATCACTGAGACTGTCAACAGGCTGCGCGCGTTTGTCGTGCCCGATCGAGAGCATGGCGGTTTCGATGTCGCGGCGCTGCGCAGGTTCGCCAGAACCCGGTTGGCCGCGCACAAGGTCCCGCGTCTGGTCGAGGTCCGCGACTCCTTGCCGCGGTCGCCCACCGGCAAGATTCAGCGGCAAGTGCTGGCAGAGACATGAGTGGTCGCTGGGCTTCGGCGCAGACTGCGCTGGTCATTGCCGTCGGGTCATGGGTCCTGACGGGTTGCCATTCGCTGCAGACCTATCCGTGGGTCGATACCGAGACCGCCATGGCGCACATGAGCCGGCGGGCCGAGCGAGTGCACACGATCGCGGGTCCCTGCCACCTCGCGTTCACTGATGAGCGAGGCGATACCATTCGTCTGGACGCGGCGATCGCTGCGAGGCCGCCCGACCATCTGAGGCTGCGCGCGTGGAAGCTGGGACAGGCCGCGTTCGACCTCCTGTTGACGCCCGACGGCCTCTGGGTCCAGACACGCGACGAAGAGCTGTCCTCGGCCCTGGAGGTGGATCGGTTCCTCGGCGCGTGGACGGTCGCCGTCACCGGGCTGCCGACGCGCGCCGTGGCGTACGAGGACGACGGTGGACGCGAGTTCACGGTTGTGGGTCGAGAGGAGCACGCCGACACGTGGTGGACAGTCCGGTGCGTCATCGAACGCTTGACGCTGCTGCCGCGCCGATACACGCTCGAGGACGAGACGGGCACCCAGCAATACGAACTGCAGCTCGACCGGTATCGCTGCTTCGACGGTATTACCTGGCCGACGCGGATGACGGGCCGCGTGGCAGGTCGGAAATTCGTTCTGGAGGTCACGAACCCCGTGTTCAATGAGGAGATCGCGTCAGGTGCCTTCAAGCCACCGCCCGGCGCCGTCCAACGGTCTGCATGGTAACCGATGCCCGAGACAAGCCGGTGCCCCCTGTCCTTGCCGAACGGCGCCCGGTCCTGACGCTGCTGATCGCGGCATTTGTGGGCGTGATCGCCGCGGCAGGCGCAAGCCGGCTGAGTCCAAGCGCGACGATGCGTGACCTGCTCGCGCGTGATCACGGGGCGTCGGTGGCGCTGAACCGGATTCGCGACGTCTTCCCCGTCACCGACAACCTCACGTTGCTCGTGGCGGTGCCGCCGACGGACGCGAGCGATGTCGATGCCGTCCGGCGGTTGGTCGAGTTCGCTCGCAGCCTGGAGTCAGCGATCCGGTCATCCGCAACGCTCTCACCGCTGGTCGTCGACGTCGCTTACCGGGCCGACATGCCCGATGCCGCACGCGTCTTTGTCGAGCGGCACGTTGTGCCGAACGGGCTTCTCTACCTGACCGAGGAGGGCTTCGTCGAGGCGCGGCGACGCCTGACAGGGCAGGCCATGGTGGAGCAGATCGCCCGCAACGCCAGGCTCATACAGGTGTCGAGCCCGGCGGCGGGAGCGATCGCGGACGCCGTGCTGCGTGACCCGCTTCGGCTGTACGAGCTCATTGACCGGGACGTCGGTATCGACGCCGCCGGTGTCGGCCCGCTGGTGTCGCCGGATGGGCAGAGCCTGCTCATCCGGATCACGGGAACGTACCCCGCAGACGATCTCGACTTCTGCCGACGGCTCGTCGATGGTGTCAAGGACGTCGTCGACCGACTCGATCCGCAGGGGCTCACGGTTGACTACACCGGTGTTTACGCAATCGCCGATTTGAGCGCGCGATCAATTCGCCGCGACATGACGATCAGCGTCGCTGGTTCGCTGGTGCTCATCCAAATCCTCTTCCTGCTGGCATACCGCCATGTCCTGAGCTTCCCGGTGGTGTTCGTGCCGGTGGCACTCGGGATCCTGACAGGTTTCGGCGTCTTCTCGCTGTTCGCCCGGTCGATCACGCCAATGACGGCCGTCATCGGCGCCGTGCTGGCCGGCATCGGCATCGACTTTGGCATCCATCTCCTGTCGCATTGCTCCGCCGGCCACGTCAGCGAAGCGGTTCGTCGCATGCGGCCACCGATTATCACGGCGGCGGTGACCTCGCTGCTCGCCTTCGCGGCCGTGGCCGCGTCGAGCATCCCGGCAATCCGTGATTTCGGTCGGCTCGGAGGCCTGGGGTTGCTGGGAGCCGCGGTCGCAACGCTCTTCGTGCTGCCGGCCCTCATTGTCCTGCTTGGTGACCGGGTTGTCACCCTCTCGCCGCGCTGGCGGCCACCCGTTGCGCTGGGGGGGCGGGCAGCGGTGATCGGCCTGTCGCTGATCTGGTTCGTAGCCGTTGCGGTCGGCGTCGTCGGAATGGATCGGGTGATGGCGTTCGAGACGGATCTCACGGTGCTGCACCCGCGCCCGAACCCTGCACTCGACCTGGAGGCGGTGATCGCACAGCGTTTCGGTACAGCGCCGAACGCGATTCTCGTTCACATTGTGGCCGACACAGAGGAGGCGGTCACGGCTGATGTCCACGCGGTGCGTCGTCGTCTTCTGACGAAGGAGGGAAATCGAGCCGGGGTCGCCTCGGTCCACTCGATTGCCAGTTTGGTGCCCGACCCCGCGGTCACACCGGCGCGCTTGGTGGCGATCGCCGCCATCGACGCCGGACGCGTCTTGGAGGACTTCCGTGCCGCCGTCGCCGACAGCCCTTTCAACCCTGCCGTGTACGAGGACTACGAAGCGTTCCTGGATCGCCTGCTCGATCCGGGGCCGGCGCCGACCCTGGCGACCCTTCGCGAGGCGGTTGGTCCAGCCGGCATCGGTCGTCTCCTGCCGACCGCGGATGAAGGATCGATTGGGGAGACGATCGTGGTGGCACGCCTCGGTGTGCCCCTCAATGATCGCGACCGGCGCAACGAGGCGATAGCGACCATCCGATCGCTGGTCGCCGACGTTCCGTCAGCCACGGTCACCGGGCTCAGCGTGATCGGGCACGACACCGAGGTGCAGCTCCGAACGGCTCTTGTCCGGCTGCTCGTGGTCGCCCTAGGCGCGGTCGCCGTGTTCCTCTTGATCGTCTTCCGCAGTTTCCGCGACGCGGGGCTCGCCCTCTTGCCGGTGGCGTTCGCGGTTACCTGCCTGCCCGCGATCATGATGCTGACCGGTGACCGCTTCAACATGATCAACCTGGTCGGATTGCCGCTGCTCATTGGCATCGCGGTTGACGACGGCATCATGCTTGTCAGCATCGCTCGGCGTTGCCGGCTGTCGCGAGAGGCCGCCGAGGAACAACTCTCCGCGAGCAGTCATGCCGTCATCGTCACCAGCCTCACGACGGTGGTCGCTTTCGGTACTCTGATGTTCACGAACACGCCGGCAATCCAGTCCCTCGGCCGACTGACAGCG
>SMVA01028787.1_pt1 | contig 10675 bp, 9 predicted proteins | sample 2456451 | NCBI WGS metagenome assembly SMVA01 (sample SAMN11095933, study PRJNA526329) | marine sediment metagenome | biome: Marine sediment; feature: Surficial sediment; material: Deep marine sediment; isolation source: Hadal surficial sediment | place: Pacific Ocean | collected 2014-05 | depth 0-1...
AATTCATGGCGAGCAAGACCGTCGGTCGGCTCTGGCGAAAACTTTCGGACGAAGACCAGCGGCGTTGGGCCGAAATTTTCGCTCGATTCACCACCGCCAACTACGCTGGACGATTCACGGGATATGACGGCGAGGAATTCGTCACCGTCGGCGTCGAGGACGCGCCCCGTGATACACAGATCGTGCTCACCAAGATCATCGTTCCGGACGGAGACGACGTCCGGCTCAACTACCGCATGATCGAGCGCGACGGAATCTGGAAGGTCATCGACGTCTTCTTGAACGGCACTGTGAGCGAACTCGCATTGAGGAGATCCGAGTACTCCTCCGCATTGAAACGCCACGGTTTCGAACAGCTCGTCGCCTCGGTCGAAACCAAGATCGAGGACCTCAAGACCAAAGGCGGGGCCGACGGATAGGAGCCTGACCCAAGACGGGCTCAATCGAGATCGGTGAGGTCCGCATCGACGGCGACATCAAGATCAACGACGTCATCGACATCATCGAAGGTGCCTACCTGACCGGGCTCCGCGCTGGTGCGGTGGCCTTCACGCCGACTCCAGATCGCGTCGACTCTCTGCTGGTAGAAGCCGCTGCGCAGCGCTGCGTAGAAATCGACGCTGCTGTCCTCGAGCGCCTTGAGCTCGAGGAAATAGCGATCGCGCAAGCTGATGCCCGAGCTGCCGGTGTAGAGCAGGAGTTCCGTGGGACCGGCCAACAACGTCACAGGGCCCAGGAAATAGACGACGGGCTGAAAGAGTATGTCGGTGAAATTGCCCAGCCCGTCACGCACATTGGACGGACCGAGTACCGGTATGATCAGGTAGGGTCCGCTCGGAACGCCGGCGAGCGCCAGCGTTTGTCCGAAATCGGAATCGTGACTCGGAAGACCGATTTTCGCCGCAATGTCGAACAAACCCACGATCCCGACGGTCGTGTTCACGACGAGTCTCGTCGTCGTCACCGCGGCGTCCCGCCATTCGAGTTGCAAGAGATCGTTGACCACGGTCTTCGTCGATGCCAGGTTGTGAAACACGCGTAGGATCGCGGCTCGGGCCGGCTTCGGAACGGCCCAGCGGTAGCCCTTGGTCACAGGATCGAGAAACCATTTGTCCACCTGACGATTGAAGGCGAAGACGCTGCGGTTCGTGGATTCGAGCGGGTCGGGGTATTCGAAAGACCCTTCCTCGAACTCCTCATCGAAGAGCGCATCGAAGATCGGGTCTGGCGAAGTGTCGGCATCTTCGATGTCGTAGATGGCGTTGGCGAGGCAGGGCGCCGCGAGACACAGCGACAGCCCGAGGACCACCAAGGAAAATTCCAGAATCTGCGAGAATCGTCGGACAGCCCCGCGCGCACTCCTAGCCATCACTGAAACCGATCATCCCAAAACCCCGCGGGCCCAAAAACCCGAAATCAAGAAGCGCTCTGGCCGACGCACACTCTATCGGACCCGACTGACCGATCGGGGGTTTCGGTCCGATCCACAAGGGATCGATCGATCATTTTCAGGATTATGGGCCCAAATAGACCCATGTCGGACTGCGAACCGCATGACAGTCCAAGCGGCATTGGGGTAATCTTGGGTTCCCCTCATCGAGCATGACGGTTTGGCCCCCTCGATGGCTGGCTGAAACCTCAGCATTAGACCCAACCACTCACGGATAAAGTCGAGAGTTTCCTCGGACGAGGAATATCGGGGGCGCTTCGCCCTCACCGGCCACAACGGGAGGATCGACGTGGACGTCTTCCAGAAATGCAAAGAATTCACGCGGGTGAGCGAGGCCCGCGCGGCGGGGCATTACCTCTTCTATCGAGAGATCGAGTCGCCCCAGGATCCGGTGGTGACGATGGCCGGCCAGAAGGTCGTCATGCTGGGGTCGATGAACTACCTCGGTCTCACCAGCCATCCCAAGGTCAAAGAGGCCGCGATACGCGCGACGAAAAAATACGGCACGGGATGCGCCGGCTCTCGCCTGTTGAATGGCACTCTCGATGTCCACGTCCATCTCGAGGAGCGGCTTGCCGAGTTCATGCATCGCGAGTCGTCGCTGGTTTTTTCGACGGGCTATGGGGTCAACGTCGGCGTTCTTTCCTGCCTCCTCGGTCGCCGTGACGTGGCCCTGCTCGATTCGATGGACCACGCTTCGATTCTCGACGGCGTGCGTCTCAGTTTTGCCAAGCAGTTGAAATTCAGGCATAACGAGGCCGAGGACCTCGAGAAGAAGCTGCGCCTGATCGATCCCGAGAAGGGCAAATTCATCGCCGTGGAAGGCGTCTACTCCATGGAAGGAGACATCGCCCCATTACCCGAGATCGTGCGACTCAAGAAGACTTTCGGAGCGCGCCTCTTCGTCGACGAAGCCCATAGTCTGGGGGTTTTCGGGGAGAAGGGTCGTGGCGTCGCCGAGCATTTCGGCGTCGAGGACGAAGTCGACCTCGTGATGGGCACTTTTTCGAAATCGTTGGCCGCCGTCGGCGGCTTCATCGCGGGCCCTTTCGAGGTCATCGACTACATCAAACACAACGCTCGCGCCCAGGTCTTTACCGCCGCGATCCCGCCGAGCGCCGTCGCTGCGGTCGAAGCCGCCCTCGACATCATCGAGAGCGAGCCTGAACGCCGCGAGCGCCTGTGGGAAAATACGGAGTATATGCGCGGCGAGTTGAAGGGCCTCGGATTCGACACCTGCGGCTCTCAATCACCGATCATCTCATTGCTGGTCGGTGAGGACGCCGCAACGTTCCAGATGGCCAAGCGGCTCCAGGAAGAGGGGGTCTTCGTCAATCCCGTGATGACGCCGGCCGTCCCGGCCGGACAATCAATGATCCGAACGTCCTATATGGCGACCCACGACCGGGAACAGCTCGACCTGGCGCTCGGCGCCCTCGCCAAGGTCGGCCGCGAACTCTCGATCATCTAGAAGCCATCCCATGAACCCTTCGGTCGAGATAGCTTCTAGCGTCTCGTGGCTGGGGACGAGGGCGCGGCGAGTCGCGCCCGCCCGATCCATTCGTTCGCGAATTGGCGAGCGATCCGACCCGAACGTCCGCCGCGTTCGAGCGCATAACGAAGGGCCGCTTCGCGAGCGAGTTCGTCGAGCTCGTCGAGTCCTTCTTCTCGCAGCCAGTGGCTGACGATTTCGAGATAGGTCGACTGAGTGCAGGCGTAGAATCCGAGTACCAGACCGAATCGATCTGCAAGCGCGAGCTTCTCCTCGAGCGCTTCACCGAGGTGGAGCTGGCCGGTCTCGTCCAGCCGCGCCTGACGATTTTCCTGCATGGTTTCCGGTAAGAGGTGGCGTCGATTGCTCGTGGCAATCACGCAGACACGCGGTGGCCGCGCTTCGATTCCCCCTTCGAGCGCTGCCTTGAGTTCTCGGAAGCCGAGTTCGGTCGAACCGAACGAAAGATCGTCGCAGAAAACGAGGAAGGAATAGCGATCGGAAACCATCGCCGTGGCCTCGCGCAATGCGTTCAGCAGCTGTGGAAGCTCCACCAGATCGTCGCGATCGACCTCGACCACACGCAAACCCTCTGAGAAATAGCGAGACAGCAGACCACGAACGGCAGATGACTTTCCGGTCCCGCGTTCGCCATGGAGCAAGACATCGTTGAAGGGAAGTCCGGCGAGAAGCTGTCTGGTATTGCGATCGAGCGACTCGACGACACGATCGACGCCAATCAGATCGTCGAGGTCGAAATGAGCCACGGCCTCGATGGGTTCGAGCCGTCCCACACCTCGCCCTGTACGCCAGCGAAACGCGCGGCAGGTTTCGAAGATCTCGGGACCGGGGGCCCGCCCGACCCATTGCTGCAGCAATCGATCCACGCGTCCGAGAATCGGATCGAGGCGAGCGGCCAATCGTTCGAATGCATCGGACATCGTCGAAGGATTGTAGACTGTATGAATGGCCGGCGATCATGAAAATTCAAACTCTGGGCGCGAAGAAGCCGGGCTTTGCGGGCGTTGCCGATTCATGCTCGAACAGGGCACCCGGCGCGGAGGCGTCTTCATTCGCTGTACCCGCGCGGACGAGGACAGGGCGTTCGATCGCTATCCAGCCATTCCGGTGCTGTCTTGCCGAGGTTTCGAAGGGCGTGGTGAAGCACCCGGAATGGAATGACCCAGGACCCGGAGTAGATTTTCGACGATCCGATAGGTCAGACCCCAGACCACGTGTCGCTCCGGGATCCCGACGAGAATACCCGGGTATCGAGCCTCGGGCCGATGGGCGATGGTGTATTCGACGCTTCGCGATTCCTCGAGCATGTCGAGCAGCGGGAACCAGAAGGCGTCCTGGACCTCTTCGCGCGCGAGTTCGATTTCCTGGTCCTGCTCCAGGAAGAAGACGTGAGTCGCGACGATCAGCGCGGGACTCCTGCGGGCATTTCCGGTGATGTCGTCGAGCCGGCCGAGGTACTCGGCCTCTGCGAGCTGGATCCCGACCTCCTCGAAGGTTTCCCGTCGCGCCGTGCTGAGCGACGAATCGTCATCGTGCTCACGACGCCCCCCCGGCAACGCCATCTGCCCGGACCAGGGATCGCCCTCCCGCACGGCCCGCTCGATGAAGAGCATTTCGGCCGATCCAGCGCGCTCTCGAACCACGATCGCGACGGCGGCATGCATCTCAGCAGACACGTCGGAACGCTCCGGCACGTTTGTGCCCAGTCTTTCTCGCAAGAAGTCGATCTTCACGGCAGCAGCTTAGCGGCACCGGATCGGACGTGAGAGCGTCGTCCCGTGATTCGGGCTAGGGTGGACCGCCGAAATGGAACGCTCCCCTGCATTCGTGCCCGAAGCCCGTCGACTCCTCACCCTCGCGCGCAGCGACCGGCGGGCCGCAGAGAGAGAACTCGCCGCACTCTCGCCAGAGCTGCAGGCGAACGTCGTCTGCGACGCACCACTCTCGATCCGACGTCGGATCATCGAATTGCTTTCCGATCCAGAGGCCATCATCCCGCTGCTGCCCGAGGCGGAGTTCTGCTACACCTGCCGCGCGATCGGTCTCGAAGACGCTATTTGGCTGCTACCCATGGCGACGGAGGAACAGCTCGTCGCCTGCCTCGACCTCGATGGTTGGAGCGGCCTCGAAGTCGATCCTGCCCGGCTCGATGCCTGGATGGCCGCGATCGCTTCGACCGACGTCGAGACGATCGTCCGCACGGCCCGCGCCCTCGATCCCGAACTGATCGTGATCTATCTCCGTTCCCATGTCGACGTTTCTCTCAAGCCCAGCGAACAAGATGATCCTGATTGGAGTCCACCCGAACGTTCGCAAACTCTCGAAGGACAGTTCTATTTCGTCGCGAAGGATGCCAACGACGATCTCGCGCCGATACTCGCACTCTTCCATGCATTGTTTCAGGGTGACTACTGGCTCTACTTTCGCATGATCCAGGCCGTTCGCGAAGAACTCACGATGGAGAACGAAGAATGGGCGCTGCGCTGGCGAACGGGTCGGCTGGAGGATCTCGGTTTCCCACCCTGGGATAGTGCGATGCGGATCTATGGATTCCTCCGGCCAGATCGATTGGCAGAGCTTCCGAAGAAGCCGTTCACGCTCGAGCGGGACGATTCCTCGTTGCCGGTCCGACACCCAGACTTGCCCGGCATTCGCGAAGACGAACACGCGCTATTCCGTGCGACGCGCGAATTGGCCGGCCCGGAGCGCAGCGCCGTGTTCTATGCATTGATCGCCCTGGCGAATCGCATTGCCGTGGCGGATCGAATGGAACTCGGCGATGCGGAATCCTTGCCGGTCGCGATGGAAAAGGCCGCACGGTTTACGAGCGTGGGCCTCGAATTCGTCGCAACCGAAAACGGGCTCTCACTCGAAGAAGGGCTGCGACGGGTGTCGATCGAACGACTTTTCCGGGTCGGCACCAATCTCGATCGTGAGGCCGCATTGCCCGATCCGATCCCGGCCGATCCCCAATAGAACGACTCGGATCGATGTCCAAAGGCGAAAGGGCCCGCCGGATTCACATCCAGCGGGCCCTTTCCATTCCAATCGGTTTCGAAACTGTTGGAAACCGATCGACGTCCTGCAGGCAGAAAATCCTACAGATCGACAGCCTTCAGGGTCTTTCGCTTGTTGCCAGTGGCACGCACTTCCGCGCCCTTGATGAGCTCCCGAACGACCGCGTCCAGCGCGGGGTAGAACTCAGCACCGACATTGCATTTTCTCACTGCGTTCTTTACCCGAGTCTTCGAAATGATCAGGTCTCCGGTCTTGCCCTTCTTCTTCGCGGCCTTCTTCTTCTTCTTTTTGGCTGCCATTTTTGGCTTCCTCCCGTTTCGGCAGCAGACCTGGGTTGCGGCTCACTTCGAGTCGCGGTGTGATCTGCTTGGCCCCCCAGAAAAACGTTTCGCAGAGAAACCCTGCCAAACGGCGCGATCATAAGCGTTCCGCTCACCTTGTCAATCAGAAAATAGCGCCATCCGGCTTCTCCCGGCCAAATTCGGACGTTTAGATCGGACGTCATTCGGCATGCAAGCGTGCTGCGGAATCGCCTACCGAACGATCCGCGAGGAATGCGTCCAACGTCTGCGCGACGCGATCGATCGCCGCAAAGTCATAGTCAAGTCTCGAAAAATGCGCGCATCCATTTGGTTCTACAGGGAAATCTCGTATGCTTAGGTCGTTCTGAACTGCCGAATTCCGGCTCCATAGCGCGGCTCCGTCTCCATTCGCGATCCCTCTGCGCCCGCACCATCCCCTCGAATCGAGACCCGATGTCGCCTGAATCCCGATCACTCAACTTCCATACCCAGGATCGCGTCCGGCTCCATTGTCTGCATTGGAAGACCGACTACGCACACGGCGCAGATGCCCTGGCACCGGTCATCCTGCTCCACGGCGGCGGAGCAAACGCACATTGGTGGGATCATCTGGCCGCGCGAATCGCCTCACGACGACAGATCTACGCGCTCGATTTTCGTGGCCATGGCGATTCCGAACATCCCGAGAAGCGCTTCGTCGGGGCCTTCAACATCGATCTCGAATCGATGCTCGCCTGGCTCGGTCGCGAGGACGTGATCCTGATCGGCCATTCTCTGGGTGCAGCCGTCGCGCTCGACCATGCGAGTCGCTATGCGGCCACACGCGGGATCGTATTGGTCGACCTGGCTCGGGGCGGCACACCCGGTGGAGGCCGGCGCGCCCGACTCGCCCTCGCTCTTCGCCGCACCTATCGAACCCGCGACGAAGCCATCGAACGATTCCGCTTCCTTCCCGAATCGGGCCATGCCGACGAGCGGATTCGCCTGTACATCGCGGAGCGTTCGATTCAGCTGGAGCCAGATGGGCGATTTGGTTACAAATTCGATCCCGGCTGGTTCAGCCTTCCGCCACGGCCACGACCCGACCTCGAGCGGGTGGTCTGTCCCAGTCTTCTCGTTCGAGGCGGCGACAGTACGTTGTTGTCGAGTGAGGCGGCCACCAAATTCATCTCGAGGCTCGCCTGCGGACATCTCATTGAAATTCCGGGCGCGGGACATCACGTCCTGATCGACCAGCCCGATCGCCTCCTGGCCGTGCTCGAGAACTTCATCGAGCGCGACGAGAACGAGCGACGAGGAAGCATCTAGTCGACGATGCCAGAACTCCTTGGACCTTCGCACGACGCTGTAGAAGGTGCTGAAGATTCGGTGCTTTGGGCCCTCACAAAAGTGTGTCCATGAACAGGCCCGACGCTGTTGACGCGAGCCGCGCTTCAGCCGCTTGCAAGACAGCGATCAAGAACGCATGCTTCCAATCGAGGAGCAACGTCCGCATTGATCACCGTTGGGCTTTCAACGTCGATCGGCGCACCGATCGACCGAGTCTGGCAGGCCCTGACCGATCCGTCCGAACGAATCGTTTGGGACGAACGGATCCTCGGCGAAGTCTCGCTAGCGCCCAGGACCACGCGAACCGCCGCCGCCGCGAACAACGTTCCGAAACAGACGCGGTGGCGATTTCGGCTTGGCGGGGTACCCCTCGTCATGCAGGACGTGGTCAGCGAGGCCAACCCCAACGAACGTCTCGTCAGTCGGATCTCGATCGGTTCGATGCATTTCGACCAAACGCTCACATTACATCGAGAAGACGACGAAAGCGGACCGCGCACCCGGCTCAGCATGAAGCTCGTGGCACGCAGCCAGATCGCCGTGGTCGGCGACGTCGTGCAACGAAACGACGTCCAGAAAATCGTGACCGAATATGTCGACGCGACGCTTCGTCAAGTCCAGAAGCACTGCGAAGCGGACGCCTAGAGCACTTCTTCCGCGAGAACGCGCAAGACGTCGATGTCGCCCGTCGCCACCAGCAACGACCCGACGTGTTTCTTCTTTCCGGCTTCTTTCCAGGCCTGGAGTCGGTCGCGGATGCGATCCTTCGGTCCGACGAGGGCAACTTCATCGACCAATGAATCGGGAACCGCGGCGGCGGCCTCGCCCTTCTGACCCTGCAGATAGAGATCCTGGATCTTCTTGGCAGCCTCTTCATAACCGAGACGCTTCGCATAATCGTTATAGAAGTTCTTGTCGCGCGCGCCCATGCCGCCGATGTAGAGAGCCATTTGGTGCTTCACGGGCAGTCGACATTTCTCGATGTCGTCGCCCATGATCGCCGTACAGAACGGGGCGATCTCGAAATCATCCAGCGATTTCGACCCGCTCGGGTGACCCGTGGCCTTCGAAAATCCCCGCTCGAGGGATTCTTCGAAAAGATCGAAACGCTCTGGATTCATCCAGACCGGAAAGACACCATCCGAAACTTCGCCCGCACATTCCATTCCATTGGGCGAGATCGAAGCCGTATAGATGCGAAGTGCCGGATCGCCATGCAGAATGCTCTTGAGCGGTTTGCCAAGCCCACTTGAGCCCTCGCCGCGATAGGGAATCTGGTAGTGGAATCCCTCGTGCTCCAAGCGCTCCTTGCGCTCGAGGATCTTTCGAATGATCGAGATGTATTCCTTCGTTCTCGTGAGTGGCCGTCCGTAGGCGACGCCGTGCCAACCTTCGATGACCTGGGGACCCGACGGACCCAGCCCAAGGACGAAACGTCCGCCCGAGAGGGAATAGAGTGTCATCGCCGTCATCGCGGTCATCGCGGGCGTGCGCCCCTGCATCTGCATGATGGCGGTGCCGACGTTGATCTTTTCGGTCTGTGCGAGGATCCAGGCGGCTGGGGAGACCGCGTCCGATCCCCAGGCCTCCGCGGTCCAGACGGACGAGAATCCGAGTCGTTCGGCTTCGTGGATCAGATCCATCGGAATGCTCATGCTGGCGGGCGAGTAGCCGGCGACGATTCCCAGCTTCATGCGATTTCTCCTTTTTCGGGCGCCTCAGTCTAGCGGGTCGAAATCGCCGGAGCTTGCGAGGTTCTGGTCAAGGCGTCTTTGATTTCGACGCCGGGCGCGACCAGCGGCAGTTCGATCTGGAAGATCGCGCCCTCTCCCGGCTGTGAGACGATCTGGATACTGCCCCCGTGGCGTTCGATGATGCCGTGTGACAGCGACAGCCCGAGCCCGGTCCCCTGTCCAACCTCTTTCGTCGTAAAGAAGGGATCAAAAATCCGCGTCTGCACATCGGCTGGGATTCCGGGACCCGAATCCTCGAATTCGATTCGAACACCCTCTTCGATCGGCTGGGCACGGATCGTGATCTTTCCGCCGCCTTCGAGAACATCACACGCGTTCATCAATAGATTAAGGAAGACCTGATTCAGTTGGCCCGGGTAACAGCAGACTTCGGGCAGCGTCTGGTATTCGCGAACGACTTCAATATGTCCTTTGAAGCGCGGCTCCATCAATGCAAGGGTCCTGTCGATCTCGTCCGTCAGCTGGGCCATCTGGAGATCGGCCTGATCGGTACGAGAAAAGGTTCGAAGGTCCTGAACGATCTTCTTGACGCGCTCGGTCCCCTCACGACTCCTTGCCAACAGCTTCTTGATCGCATCGCGGTATTTCGTGGCATCGCCACCGCCGTCCTCGGTCGCCATCAGCTTCTCGATGAATTCGTCGAGAAGCTGCAGGTTCGCATGGACGAAGCCGATCGGGTTGTTCAGCTCGTGGGCGACGCCCGCAACGAGCTGGCCGAGGCTCTTCAGCTTTTCGCTCTGCATCAGCTGGTTTTGCGTTTCCTGCAGCTCGCGCGTTCGTTCTTCTACGCGCGCTTCGAGGCTCTCGTTGAGTTTTGCGATTTCATCGAAAGCCTTGGCGTTCTCGATCGCAATCGAACTCTGATTCGCGAGCGTCCGGAGCAGTTGACGATCGTCCGTCGCGAGTCGATCCCCCGAGAGCTTTCGACCGACCGCGATGACACCCAGCAGATCCACGCCAAAGAGGATGGGCACGAGCAATTCGACTTCGAGCGTGTCGTAGACATCCCAACAGCTCTCGCGCTTCTCGGGGTCCGGGTCATCATCGAAATCGGAACGCGAAAGTTCCTCTCGGCGCATCCAGAGATATTTCCAGAGCGGATGATCGGACGAGATCTCGGTGTCGATGTCGTCCTGGTCCCAATCTCCCCGCCACGCGGACGCACGCAACACGCGATCACCCTCGTCGAAGAGAAGGACCATCGCTCGCGATACGCCCATCGTATCCGTGAGCGCCACGAGAATCCGATCGCCGATCTCCCGCATCGAAAGCATCGAGACCATCGCTTCCGAAATTTCGCGCACGGCGA
>SMVA01179367.1_pt1 | contig 10674 bp, 8 predicted proteins | sample 2456451 | NCBI WGS metagenome assembly SMVA01 (sample SAMN11095933, study PRJNA526329) | marine sediment metagenome | biome: Marine sediment; feature: Surficial sediment; material: Deep marine sediment; isolation source: Hadal surficial sediment | place: Pacific Ocean | collected 2014-05 | depth 0-1...
CGTGGGGACCTCACCGGAACTCGTCCCAGAAGTGAACCGATAGTTTATCGCGATCCGACAACACTGAACCACCGAATCGGGCGCCTTCCACTCGTACAGATGAACTCGATGGCCTGCTCGGAAATAGATAGTCGTTGTGGCTTGGTTTTCGGGCTCCGATTCAAGTACCGACAGCTACTCGTGTTTGCTCGGTGATCTCAAACTACGCTGGCCGGTTAGTTTTCTTTACATGATGACGGCTCGGGAGCGTCTCGACCCGAAGAGCGGCGCACGTTTGCAACTTTAATTCGGAGGAGATCACATCCAGGCAGCTTGCTGTCGATTGCCAGATTGAAGGGTGCCAGTTCCTGAAGTCTTCCACCCAGTTGAAGTCGTATGCGAACGGCCCAGATTTCCTGGTGGTTGCTTCTTGCCGATCAGCTCGCCTTGGCTCCACGGCTCAGGAGGTTCTTGTCTTCAAGTGGCTGAAACATACTTCCATTCCTTTTGGTTAATAGAGGAACTGAATGCTGAAATTCCAGCCAATCCGTAAAGCAGCCATTCCTGACGGATCAAGAAAACGGTCCAAAGGTGCCCTGCGGTCAAAATTAGATTCACCAGCGTTTGTACTTACAGAATTTCCAACTTAGTTTCGAGCAATACTGGTGCTAACGATCCGGTGCGGGACGTATAGTGCGTAGATCATTAACAGACCTTATACCGGTGGACAACAGGGCGGCCCACGACAGCGTATTATCCATCGAGTTGAGGCGTTGTAGTTTGGGGAAAACGAGGGGTCGGCTTTCCGTTTTTTCCTATCAATTCACCGGTCTCGACGTGATGTTTGAGACCTTTCAATACCTTGTTAAAGGTGGAACGCATGACTATACGCAACATCAGTACATCTAGGATTTTTCCAAAGATTCCCCATTTGGGTACGTAAGTCATTTCAATTTGGACTTCGGAACGATCGGAATCAATAACGTTGACCCGCATGCCTGCAGTTACATCGAGGATTGGCGCCGCGATTTCAGTGACGGTACAGGTGAAAAATTGTTGTTCATCATCCCACGAAATAATTTTTTCGACAGCGGAACTGCCATCGTAGAAGTTACAGCGGCGTTCAGCACCGACACCTCGATCAACTTGGCTGAGTTGATCAACGTCCAGGACGTTGGGGTGAAAGATCTGGATATTGCTGAAGTCGCTCAAAACGGTCCATATCTTTGATGAAGAAGCGTTGATGGTGCGTGTGGTTCTTACTGTTGGCATGGGTTTTCCTGGTGGGTGGGATTTGTTTGATTGAGCATTTTTAATCGAGAATTATTTGCATTGTCTCTGTATGTTCGATACAAATAAAGCAAATCGTTTTCCAACTTATTAAACTTAAATTTGTACCGATGAGGGGGGTTTTTTGTGGATTTCAACCGATTGAATTCCTTTATAAAAGTAGCTGAGAGGGGAAGCATTACGAAAGCAGCGGGAGATCTGTATCTCACTCAACAAGCCGTCTCTAAACAGATGTTATTGCTGGAAGATGAGTTGAACCTTAAATTATTCAACCGTTCTCAAAATGCGATTGTACTCACCCGTGACGGAGAAACTCTTGTTGGGAATGTCAGCCCTTTCTTTGACAACATTCAAGAATCCATCTCCCAACTCCAAGGTGAGATGGAATCGCTTGAAGGCGTCATAAAAATCGGAACATCATTTGATAGTACCAGGGAAAAGCTGGTCCATATTATCAACCTGTTTAAAGCAAAGTATCCTAATGTGCGTTTTGAACTCGTTTTCGATATTGATTTCACCCTGGAAGAAATGATGCTATCCAATGAGTTGGATATGGGAATCCTCTTTGTCCTTCGGGAAAAAAAGATCTTAAGCGGAGAGAGTCTAGAAACCCGAAAGTATGGACTGTACTGTCGGAAGGATTTTTATCAAAAGTATGGGCCCTTCAAACGATACAGAAATCTAATAGGAGTCCCCTTTGTCGAATACACTCACAATTTTGGTAGTTTTGGCACGTGGATGAAAAGGAATTGTCCAAGTCAATTAAGGGCGTTTCTAGAACAACGTCCAGAAATCGTTGTTGAAAACGACAAAGTGATTGAAGAATTTATCGGGGCGGGGTGGTGCATGGGGTTTATTGAAGAATCACGTTTCCTGTCTCAAAAGAAAACCAAACAACTCGTTAAATTATTTCCTCAAGCAGAAGACATTCTTGCGAGCTTGGACTTCGTGACAAAAAAGAAAGAGACCAAGAAATTTATCGAAAGCGAGTTTAAGAAACACCTTTTTGCCTGTTGGAATGCAGATGAAGATTAGTTGGCTTGAGAGCCTTCAGCGGGTTTGCCGGTTAATTCGACCCGGCACCAAGCGGGCTGGGGAAGCTACATTTCTTCCTCTCACGTAACGCGTACAGGCTCAGTGATGTTCAATACCGAATTTCAAGGAGATATTGCATACTGCCGACCCAGAATCGCCGAAACAGTGATGGCAATGTCGCGGTTACAATTGATGGATTCAATATCTGAATTTAGACTGTGGAAGACGATTGGCTATACCGTTTTTTGCACTAGCTTATTTTTTCCTGCTGGTTTGTTTGCCGCAGAAATCGACGTTGAGTCACTCGAACAGCAGGTGAGAAATACTGAAATTGCCTTTGCACAGACTATGGCGGATCGTGATTTTGTAGCCTTTAAGAAGTTTGTTGCTAAAGACGCGGTATTTTTATCGGGTAAATCCCCAAGTCGGGGGCGCGGTCAAGTGGAGAATTTGTGGAAGGTTTACTACCAAGAAGAGAAAGCTCCGTTTTCATGGCGTCCGGAAACTGTCGTTGTATTGGCTTCGGGTAATTTAGCGCTTAGCACTGGGCCGGTTTTCGATCGTTCTGGGAATCTAACCCAATACTTTACTTCAACTTGGCGACAGGAAGAACCGGGTGTATGGCGCATCATCTTCGATAAAGGCGACAAAGTGTGCGAGCCCGACCAATGATCGAATCATATCCCTTGAAATGAGCGGGTAAATTTTACCGATCTCAATGGAGTCGAATCCCGCCCTAATTCTGTCAGCGACGAACCAAGCAATCTCCAGAACCCGAGCCGGTGAACGTCGGCGAGGCGATGATATGTGCGTTGGGACCACCGAACTGCGGCTCGCTGCCAGAGCCCCGGTTACTAGCTGAACGTTTGGCTCCGCTGCCCCAACGGGACTCGCACTAGCCTGCAGGAATAGCGCTGAGGCATACTGTCGCGCCCAACGGGCACATGGTCGAGGAACGCATATGAGCATCTCATTTTACGACGCGAGTGTAGGCACCTATCAACAAGTGTTGGCGAGCGTGGCGGCGATCTTGGACAAAGGAGCGGCCTTTGCCTCCGAAAGCGAAATTGACACAGAAGAGATCGTGGGTACGAAACTTCGCGACGACATGATGCCTTTCCACTTTCAGATCGTGTCCGTGTGCCACCACTCGTGGGGAGCCTTGCAAGGTATGCGCGATGGAAGATTCACCACACCTTCCTTCAAACTAGATAAGAACTACCAGGGATTGCAGACGTTGGTAGCCGAAGCGCGGGAAGGTGTGGCATCCATTTCAGAAAGTGACGCGGCTGATCTCGCCGACAAGTCGATGGTCTTTGCGATCGGAGACCGTGAGATGCCGTTTACGAATCAGAACTTCTTGCTGTCTTTTTCGCTACCAAACTTCTACTTCCACGCAACGACAACCTACGCCATATTACGCATGTTAGGCGTGCCGTTGGGTAAGAGGGATTTTCTCGGGCAAATGAAAGTCGGGTAGCTGGTTTCATCCACGTTCCACAAGGCGGTGCTTATGACCGGACGGAAGGATTCGACAGTCCCGCCGATATCCTCCGAGAGGCGATCTTTTTCGTTGATGAACTCGAGGCCGAGTTGGATGCTCGTCAGCATGACCGCAATAGCAAGATACGTAGAAAGCATCCTGCGCAGCAGTTTGCTCGCTAGCGGAGAGCTGAGCTCACCTGACTTGATGCTGGTTGTCTGTTCGGCCAATCGATCAACGTCGCTGCTCGTTTGAGGCATATAGGGTCTCTAAACTATAGACGGGTAGTCAGGGGCGCGCATGGGAGCAATGGTATCTATAGCGGCGGTAATACGAGGGTTCGGGCCGTGCAGCGTTCTATCGAATCGTCCTGGGTACCTGCGTGGAGCGATTGCGAATGCTGAGCTGGTCAGCGAACGATTGCTTGGTTAGTCCGAGCCGCATCAGTTCCGGAACGCCGCAATTTTAGTGTCTCTGCAGCCGTCTCCAGTCCTTCAGGATTTCCCGCGCCGCGTTGTGCCCGGGGATTCCAGACACACCGCCGCCCGGGTGTGTGGAGGAACCGCATTGATAGAGTCCGGCGATCGGAGAGCGGTAATCCGCATAATGGGGCGCGGGGCGCTGGAAGAAGAGTTGTTCGAGCGCCAGTTCTCCGTGAAAGATGTGCCCCTCCGGGGTATTGATGATGCGCTCGATGTCATGGGGCAGGAGCACCTGAGTGTGGATAATGCCGTCGCTGAAACCGGGCGCCAGCGCGTCGATTGTGTCGAACACGGTCTTGACGAAAGCGGGACGTTCCTCATCCCAGCTTCTGCCTTTGAGCTTGTACGGGGCATGGCCGCCAAACAGGTTGATAACGTGTTTCCCCGGCGGGGCTAACGTGTCGTCGACCATTGTCGGTATGACGGCGGTGATGAACGGGTGCTGAGAGAAACGGCCGTGGCAGGCGTCTTCATAGGCGGCCTGCAGGTACTCCACGTTCGGCCCGATATGCACGTAATTCGGCGCTTCGAAACCACACTTTGCGGCATCGAACGCACTAAATCGGGGTGGCGCATCGGCGGCTATATTGATTTTGAATGCCGTCGAGAAGGTCCGGTAGTCGCGGATATGCTTCAGGAAATCGGCGGGCAGATGCTCGGGCTCGACGAGTTGATCGAACAGCACCTTGCAGCTCGCATTGGATACGATCGCGTGAGCAAAGTATTCGTCGCCAGACACGGTGACAACTTTCGTGGCACGGCCGTTTACGACCTCAACCCTGGCTACCTCCGCGTCCGTGCGGATCGTCATACCGTGGCGCCGCCCGGCCTCGGCAATCAGTTCGCTGATTGTGCCCATGCCGCCCCGGATGAAGCCCCAGCCACCGGCGCCTTCGTGCTCGCCCATGAGGTGATGCAGGACGACATAGGCCGAGCCCGGCGTTTTCGGTCCGGCGAACGTGCCGATGGAGCAGTAATACCCGAGCACAGCGCGGGTCACGCTGTGTTCGAACCAGCGCGCCAGGAAATCGTCGGCGCTCATGGCCATCAGATCCACCAGGTCGTAGAGCCTGTTCCCGATCTTTCGATACCGCCACACCAGGTCGAACATCTTGCGCAGGCTCCTGAAATCACGCTTCGATGGATCGACGGGCGTTTCCAACAGAAGTCTGCGCATGTAGTAGGCCGCCTCGTTGAGCCAGGTATCGAACTCGGCATAAATTGCGCCGTCGTGTTTTGAGAAACGGCCGAACTGCTCGGCGGTTTTGGCCACATCCCCCGAGAAGACGATGTAGTCATCGGTGCCGATAGGGCAAAACATGTCGGTTGCGGGCAGCACGGTAAGCCCGAGCTCGCGCAGCTCGAGGTCTCGAATGACCTTCGGGTGCAGAAGGCTCATCACGTAGGAGAATGTGGAGGTCTTGAATCCCGGCGTGAACTCCTCGGTGACGGCGGCGCCGCCGATGACGCCCCGGCGTTCGAGCACGAGAACCTTCCTGCCCGCCTTGGCGAGATAGGCGCCGCAGGTCAGGCCATTGTGGCCAGCGCCGATGATGATGGCGTCGTACTTCGTCGTGGTCACGGCTGAGCGTCTCCGGGATTCAGAGTCTGGTCGGTGGCACTTGGGTTGGGAGGTAACAGTTTGGATTCGGTCGCGGTCAATGAGCCTCCTGCCAGATTTTTCCTGCTGCTCAACCGCACGACAACGTCATGGACGATGAGGCCCGTAAGAAATCCCGGAAAGGTTTCGTTCAGCGTTTCGCCATAACCCAACATCCTCCAGCTGATGGCAACCATGAGACCAGAGACCATGCAGGCGCTTATCGCCAGGGTGCTGGTGGGGCGCTTCAGGATGACATTGAACATTGCCGGTCCAAGGGACGAGGAGAGCATCGACACCGCAAAAATTATCAGGACAAAAACGCTTGATGAAAAGAATATTGCAGCCAGTGCGGCCGACGCTCCAACGACGAGGGTCACCACCTGTTGATATCGAACACCGAAGCGGGCGGACATCTTTTTGTAGAAACCCGGTGCCACGTCAATCGCCAGCGAGCTCGACGACACCAGGACTTGTGAATCCGCCGTCGATGCAATGGCCGAAAAAATGCCTGCCAGAATTACCCCGATAAGCCATGGATCGAAATTCTGGAACGCATATAGGGGGAGCGCTTGTTCAGGGTCGTCAATTCCCGGTATCAACAGCCTTGCGGCCATGCCGAACAGCGCCATGCAGTGCCACGTGTACTGAATGAAGAGAACGTAAATCCATTTCGCTTTGCGCGCCTCCTCTGGGCTCCTTCCGGCGAGCAATCGCACGATCACCTGGGGCTGGCTGATACCAAATCCGAACCCGGCACACGCATAGCCAAGAACAAAGGCCAGCAGGGTCCAGGGTGTGAACATGCCCGTGAAGTTCGCAAGCTCGGGGTCAATCGCATTGAGCCCATCCACTACTGCACTGAAACCACCCACGGCAATAAACGCCACCGTGAGCATGCCGGTGGTAATCGCAAGCATGATGACGGCCTGTACGACATCGGTCCAAAGCGAAGCTCTCAAGCCCCCGGTTGTGCAGTACGCGAGTATGGCCAGAGCGGAGACAATAATTCCGATGTTCATGTCGAGGTCAAAAAAGACGTTGAGCGTTTTTGCAGCTGCGGAGAATTGCGCTGCCGTATATGCACCAATAAGGACAACGATGAGAAGACCGGCAATTTGTCTTATCGCAAGAGCGCCTCTGCCGGAAAGTCCGGAACTCAGAAGCTCTGGTATCGTGTTGCAGTCACGATCACGACCGATACGATTGAACTTTTCAGGAAAGAAGCTCCAGAACGTCAGATCGCCGATAAACCAGGCAAGTCCCATGATCACACCGGACAATCCCATGGTGTAACCCATGCCCACCGCACCGAGCATGATGAAGCCGCTGTTGCCTGTCGCGCCTGCGCTGAGGCCGACAAACCAGGTACCGAATGAGCGACTTCCAAGAAGATAATCCACATCGGTTGGCGCGCTTCGTTTCGCCGCATACGCGCCAACACCGAGAAATATCACAACGAAGATAGAGAAGCTCAGGAGAATGATCTCAGATGCCATATTGTTCCTTCTTTTGCAGCGTTCGATGCACCACGACGGAAATCATGTCTGGTATTGAAACATTCTCGGTAGTCGTATTGCGCCCCATATATTGCCCGTTGGGATATCTGAACGAGATGTTTTCTACTACCAGGCCGTCGGTTTTTGCCAATTTGAACTTCCGGGTGAGAACTGTTCCATCAGGCGAGCGCCTGCTCGAGGTCCGCGATCAAATCATCAACGGATTCGATGCCAATTGATAGCCGCACCAGGTCCTTGGGTATTGGACTTTGCTTTCCCTCGATCGAGTAGCGATGCTCGATCAGGCTCTCGACACCGCCCAGCGACGTCGCCCGTGTGAACACCCGGCACCGTTTGACAACGGTCAACGCGCTCTCCTCACCGCCCTTTATCCGCAGCGACAACATGCCACCGAACCCACCATCCATTTGTTTTTTCGCGATCTCATGCCCGGGGTGACCGGGCAAGCCCGGATACATGACGGCTGCGAGGCTCGCGTGGCCCTCAAAATGCTCTGCGATTGCCAACGCCGATTCGCAGGCTTTGCGGACCCGGAGAAACAACGTGCGCATGCCTCGTTGCAGCAGCCAGGCATCGAACGAACCGATAATCGCGCCGGATTGGGTACGCACCTCACAGATGCGTTGCCAGAGCTCGTCCTCCCTGGCCGTTACCAGCGCACCGGCAACCACATCGCAGTGGCCGTTCAGATACTTGGTTGCCGAGTGCATAACGATGTCGGCGCCATGTTTGATCGGCTGAGTCAGGACCGGTGTCGGTATCGTGGAATCCACGGCAAGACATGCACCAATTCCATGGGCAATTTCCGCCGCGGCCGCAATATCAATGATGTCCCAGGTTGGATTGCAGGGTGTTTCGATCCAAACGAGTTTCGTCTTGCCTTTGTCGACGGTTTTTGCGAGTGCATCCGGATCGGCGGTATCGTACAGATCGAGCCGCAAACCCCAGTGGTCGCAGAACTCGATCAGCCATTTACGCAGGCCCCAATACATGATTTTTGGCGCCACGATCGAATCACCCGGATGCAGGGATTGCACGACAGCCATCGCGGCGGCCATGCCCGAGCCGAACAACAGTGCCGCTGATCCCCCTTCGAGTTCAGTGAGGACTTTTTCAGCAACCATAAAACTCGGATTCTCAGCGCGCCCATAGCTGTGCCGGGCGTCGATCAACTGATAATTTTCATCGCGAACGAAAGTCGACGACGGATGAATCGCGGGCGTTAACCCGCCCGTCAACGAGTCGATCTGCTGCAGGGCCTGAGCGCTTACGGTTTCCGGCGCGAGATTTTTCTTGTTACTCATTCGATTTGATTCCAGAGCGATATTGCCGCGCTTCGAGTTCAGCTGAAGCGCCGCTGTTGCGAAACCTCTGCGTGCAAGGCTAAGACCATCGGTTCAACTTTGCCATCATGCACTGTCGGTTCGGTTCGGGAAGAAGCCCGCCCGCCCGGTGTTTTGCTGCCATCGGTGACTACAGTACGGTGACCACAGTAGCTTATTCATGAAAAAGCCAGGCTGGAAAGATTCATGGTCAGCTAGGATTTGAACGACAGCAACGGTCGCTCAAGTGCGAAGCGTTCCACGGAGTCGCCGGTATCGATAGTTCGCGCGCACTCGTGTCCGGCGTAAACTGCGTGGGCAATCGTGCCGGGCGCTCGACAGTCGCCGATACTTCGCACGGTGTTTATGCCGGCATTGGCGATTCGGTCGGGGTTTGAGTCCAGCTCTCGAAACAGGCGATCGTTTGCGGTCTTGATACCGACGACGACCAGCAAGCCACAGTCGATTGAACTGACGTCGTCACCGCGAAAGATGCTGGCCAAGGTAAGCGACCCTTTGCTGAATCCGGTTACGTATTGCTCGAATACGGTCGCGATGTCGAGATCCAGCATCCGCTCACGAATTCTGGCGAGTTCGTTATTCATGAATGTCCAGGCGGACACGGCGTTCGCTGGTGTGACTATCGTGACGGCTAAGCTCCGTTTACGCAGAAGTTCGGCGAGGCAACTTCCCATGTAGTAGTGGTCGAAGTCATAAATCACCACCGGGCCTTCGGGCTCGGCACCCGCAAGGATCTCATCCGGGGTAAAAACCCCATCCCCTTCGAATCCGCCGATCGGATAACCGTTTGTACCCAGAATATCAGCCGTCCACTTTGCGCCCGTCGCGACTACCGCGTAATTGCATCCAAAATCCAATACATCCTGTGCCGAAAGCTCGCTGCCGCGGTAGACATCCACGTTCGCCATCGTTTGAATCAGATTCGTCCGGTAATCGCGCACGCGGGCCCAGGTAGCGAGCCCCGGTAATTTCGATTCGATAGTGACGCGACCGCCGAGCTCCCTGCCTGCTTCGGCGAGGGTAACTGTGAAACCTCGCTGTCCAAGAGCCCGTGCGCATTCGAGTCCGGCGGGTCCCGCGCCAACAATCAGAATGCTCTGTTCGGGATCGCCAGCAGGAATGCGCTCGGGATGCCAGTTCCGCCGCCACTCTTCACCCATGGTCGGATTCTGAGTACAACGAAGCGGCACACCGTCGTGATAAGAGGAGACACAGATATTGCAGCCAATGCACTCGCGAATCTCGTCTTCGCGCCCTTCGTCGATTTTTTTTGGCAGAAACGGATCTGCGATTGACGGCCGCGCGGCACCGATGAGATCCAATATGCCCCGCTTGATTTGACTGACCATGTAGTCGGGCGAGGTAAAGCGGCCGACACCCACGACGGGTTTGGAGGTCAACGGCTTGACGAAACTGTTCCAGGGTTCCTGCGCGCCTTCTTCACTGAACCGCGCCGAGGCGGTTTCCACGGTCCAGTCCGAAGATTTCACGTCCCACAGGTCCGGGAGGTCTGCCAGCATTGATACGATCTCGTGAGCCTCGGACTCGAGCGTCTCGCCGGGCACATCGAGTAATTCATTGGTGCTGAATCTCACGGCTATGGCGCAACTCTGGCCAACGGCCTCCTTCACATCCTCGAGGATCTCACGCATGAGGCGTACGCGATTGGCGAGGCAGCCACCATATTCGTCGGTACGCTTGTTCATCCACGGCAGCAGGAATTGATACGGGCCAAAACCCATACCGGCGTAGATGTAGACAACATCGAACCCCGCCGATCTTGCTCGCTTTGCCGCGTCCACATACCAGCCTCGAAACTCGCGAATGTCCTGTCGACTCATGGGGCGAGAACTTGTCAGGCTGATCCAACCGGGGTAGGTCGAGTTAGGAGAAATTCCGGAGGCCGACATTGGCGTCACACGCGTGAGGCGATTGGCGGATC
>SMVA01204787.1_pt1 | contig 10674 bp, 7 predicted proteins | sample 2456451 | NCBI WGS metagenome assembly SMVA01 (sample SAMN11095933, study PRJNA526329) | marine sediment metagenome | biome: Marine sediment; feature: Surficial sediment; material: Deep marine sediment; isolation source: Hadal surficial sediment | place: Pacific Ocean | collected 2014-05 | depth 0-1...
ATCCAAGACAAGGCGCAGTCCGTAGTGGCACGATTTTCATGTTTGCCAGTCGGAATAGCACAGAACACGACCTGGCTCGGCATGTCCTTTACAAGAGCTGCAACGCTGTATTGGATCATCCAGGTGACTCCCTTCGGGCGAGTCGTGAAGCGCTCGTCCGCGGTGTTGCGCCCCTTGGCAAGGACTCGCCGACCCAATATCGTACGGCGTGCTATACCAATGGAAACGGTGAGAATCGTGACCCGGCGAGACGCGCCTAGCGGTTGTTTATGCCCTCGGGTGCAACCGCTTCACAACTCGCTGAACCCATCAAACCACCCTGGTTGGACCACCAGATCCAATCTATCAACTGGACCGGCTCAGTGGCCGCTATGCCGAAATCAGCCGTGAACTGTCACAACCGCGCACGGTACATTCTTTAAGTGCCGGGATACGAGTCGATATCTGGAGTCTCGCCCGACGCTTTCCCGCCGTGATACCCGGTATAGATGCCTACTATGGTAGCGCCGTTTATGTACCAATGGTGGACGGAGCCCGCTACGATGTCTCGCTAAGTCGCGATGCGCTGAATGCGCGACCGGCGAACGACAAGGCGAAAGCGGCAATCGGCCAGTTTTAGGCGGAAAACACCCGCCCCAGTACGACTATTTCGTATTATGTTTAACCAATTCAGGCGCCGCAGGCGAGTGGAGATATACTGCTAACACACTGTCTGGGTTGGCACTATCTAACAACAGGCAGCGTTGGAAAAAATAAAAATGGCGATCATCATTGAGCGAGGCAAGGGACTACGCGACCAGGCGGACGAGCAATTCGGCCTGGAATGCCCCTATTGCGGCGTCTACTCGCATATGACGTTGCAGTCAGTTCCTGAATTCGAAAACCTGCTTGCAATACGACCAAAACATATTGGTGTCGTTTGTCAGTGCGACGCTTGCAGTGCGCCCGTTTTCCTCCGCTATGGTGTCAAGGAGATCAGCGAAAATACGGTTGAGCTCTACAGGAATTTTGTCGAGCTCGAGCGACCGAAAGAACGTTTCGCTTTTTCTTACCTGCCAAAGCATGTGGAAATTCTGTTCCGGGAAGCGCTCTCCTGTTACTCAAACAACAACTTCAATGCATTTGCGTCGATGTGTCGCAGAGCAGCCGCAAGCTCTTTTTCCGCTCTGGGAGAAAATGGCAAGTTGCGCGCATTTGATGAAGTAATGATTGCCCAGGGAATTGCCGAAATCGACGATGACAGTTTCGGCCCGATCAAGCGGGTTATTTTCGAAGCTGGCCAGGAAGAGGATATTCCCATGCTCAACCGCGCCCAGGCCGGCGTGTTGCTGGAAGTATTAAAGGATATGTTTTATCAATGCTTCGTGCGCCGTGGCAAACTCACACGCGCCATCAAAGTACGGCAATTCTTTGTTCGCGAAAAAAATGGCGGCCTGAAGTCCTCTGCGTAATTTAGTGCGGTTCATCCAGTTCAATTTCATTCGCAGGAGTCAGAGCGCCGGTGTCATCGTCTGCATCTGGCTCGATAGCTTCATCAGCTGCCTCAACCTGCCCGCAGTCCCATCCCATGTCGGTTAATTTTGCGACGAAATCCTGCGCTTTGCTCGCGCAATAAGCTGCGTCATTTTGCGCGCTCCATAATACCTGCCGTTCGCCTGGCGCTTCTGTATCTTTGTAATAATGCACTTCACAAGGCACTGCCACACCGGGCTCAGAGAATATCTCCACGCGGCGGGTTAACTCGCCAGACGTGCACTGATATTTTTGTTGATCCTGGGCGAGAGCAACGACAGGAAGAATTATTGCGGCGATCAATGCCAGATTTCGTCGGTACATGGGGCACTCCTGTTCGAATAGGCGCTGTCAAGTATAACTGCAGGAGCGGCATTGTGTACACGACGTACTTATGTCGCGTTGGACACGGATAGCCGTGAGCGACCTTGCCGCGATCAAGTTCAATTGCGGCGTCTTCGCTTTTGTGCGCTTCCTAATATTACGTCCAGGCACAATAGTTTAGACTGCCGCTCCTACAGCTATACATGACGGTGCATAGATTCAATAACGCCAGCTTGTAAGGTCCGCACCTTCAGGCGCAGTTTTTTCGATGCGCTCGATAATCATTGGTACGTACATCGTGTTGTAGCGCAGCCGGGACAGATAATTGGGATTGTCCTGATCCCCGTTCCAACAATGCTCTGCCCGGTCGCCGTAATCCACCTGGCCGGCATAATATGGATCGCTGGTAGCTTCGAGAAAGTCTTCCAGCAGATAGACCGCATTGTTCAAATGAAAATTATCCATATCACCGACATAAACATGCAGCTTGCCCTCAAGTTTCGGTCCAAGAGTGTCCCAGTCACGTTCAAGAATGTGGCGCATGTCGTAATTTTCTTGCCAGTAAGCGGCAACATCATGATTGATGTCACCCGTTTTCTTATCCCAGATACGCAGCGGATAACCGTCCTCACCCATCGGTGAGTAAACAGCCTCCCAGACATCCCATTGCCCGCCCGAGCGGCTCTTATCGCCGATTACCAGCTCCAGGTGGTTTTCATCTTCCATGGTTACACTGACTGTGCCCAAGATAATCGCGATACGCCGGTCGCTCAACGGTATTGAAGTCACCTTGCATACGATAGGCGTTGTCATCCTGGTAGATATTCACCGCGGAATAGTGACGAAAATCGAGTGAATCCGGACAGGCCGCGAAGGTGCCGTTGAATTCGCCCGCATACATGACCTGCACGCCGAAGGCTTGCCGGCCGTACCTGAAAACGCGGCTCTTCTTCAGTACTCTTCGCCAGGATAATCAACAAACATCCATCGACAAGTTCGGTGGCGACAGCAGCGACAATTGACTCAGAAAATCAGCGAACCTCCGCTACCTGCCCATCAGCCGGATTACACGCACTCATAAGAATCAATACGAGTCTGGCCCAGGTATATCGTTATAAATCAGGATGCAGCTTGCGAAACATTTTTCCGGCTCCAGTAAATATAAAACGGCACACCAACAAGGACGATGCCAACACCGATCATAACGGCGACGGGTTTGGTGACGACGAGGTTAAAAAGATAGACAGCTGACACAAGCAGGAAGGCAACAGGAGTGAACGGATATCCCCACACTTTGTAAGGCCGCTGCAATTCCGGCTCGCGAATACGCAGTATGATGACTGCCAGCACCGCGAGGCAAACGAAAAAATGTATGACAAATGCGATGTAACCCAGTATCTCTACATAGCTCCCGCTCAGTGCAAAGATCGACGCCAGAATTCCAACCAGGACGATCGCATTGGACGGGGCACGGCTGCGATCGTTGACTTTGGCAATGCGCCTGAAAAAATAACCGTCACGTGCGAGTGCAAATACTATTCGCGGGTAGTTAAGCAACTGCGCATTCAATACGCCCACTGCGGAACAGAAAATCACAAATGCAGTCACCACAGCACCCTTTGGGCCAAGGGCTCGTGCCATAACATCGCTGGCGATATGTTCAGAGGATTTCACGTCAGCAAACGACATGGTTGTCACATAAGTAACGTTTACCAAAAGATAAAGCCCGAAGACGATAAGAAAGCCCACGATAATGGCGCGCGGAATATTCTTCTCCGGCTCACGCACCTCCTCGGCCACGTGCGTGACGAAATAGGCACCACTGTAGGAGAACAAACAAAGAATCATCGCTTCGCCGACATGTGCCAGTATCGTCCCCGGATCATCATTGCCGAAGCCGCCCTGCACAAGTCGCGCCGGCTGCAAATCGATCAGAAAAAGAGGCAGCAGAATAACCAGCAACAACAGGCTGACCTTCAGAATCGTCAGGACATTCTGTGTCAGACCACCGTGCCGGACGCCGCGAGAATTCAGCAGCGTCAGGAGCACGATGAGTACCACCGCTGTCTCATTGACGTACGCAGCAATATCAAGACCAAAGCTGGCCAGGACTGGCGCCAGGAACGTACCTGCCATGATGGCGACGACGGCGATCGCGCCTGTCCCGTAGGCAAAGCAAATCATCCAGGCGAAAGCAAACGGAAGCAGGTCGGAGTTATACGCACGCCGGAGAAAAACGTAAGTGCCGCCGGTCTCGGGCATCGCGGCCGAGAGTTCCGCAAAACACAGTGCTGCCGCGCCAGCCAGGAGTCCCGCAACGATCCAGGTGATAAACACCAGTAACGGGCTGCCAACCAGTTCGGCGATGTTGCTGGTGATCAGAAATATTGTCGTGCCGATGATGCCGCCAACAACGAGTGTTGTGGCTTCGAGTTGACCGAGTCCCTTGACCAGCGATTTACCAGAAGACATGCCATTCACTGCGGACTACGCTTTGTCTTGGATCATTCGGGTGGCTCTGAACCCATCAAACCACCCTTGTTGGACTACTAGCATATCAGGCATCCGCGAAGACTCAGGAAACCGCAACCCGCGCATTGCGGAACATGCGCAGCCATGGTCCGTCATCTCCCCAGTTTTCCGGATGCCAGGAATTCTGTGTCGTGCGTGCAACGCGCTCCGGGTGCGGCATCATGATTGTGACACGCCCATCATCGCTGGTGAGTCCGCAAATACCCCCGATCGAGCCGTTGGGATTCGCCGGGTATTTCTCCGCGACTTTTCCAGTGTTATCGACATAGCGAAGCACGACTTGCGCTTCCTGCCGCGCATCCTCGCTGGCAAACACCGTGCGCCCCTCTCCATGCGAGGTCACGATCGGCAGGCGCGAACCAGTCATGCCGGCGAGGAAAATCGATGGGCTGTGATTAACTTCGACCAGGCTGAGCCTGGCCTCAAACTGCTCCGATCTGTTCGGCAGGAAATTTGGCCAATTGCCTGCACCGGGGATGAGTTCATGCAGAAGCGACATCATCTGGCAGCCGTTGCAAACGCCGAGCGAAAATGAATCTTTACGAGCAAAAAATTCGGCAAACTCGTCGCGCAAGACGGACTGGTAAATAATCGAGCTGGCCCAGCCGCCACCTGCGCCAAGAACGTCCCCATACGAGAATCCACCGCAGGCAACAATGCCCTGATAATTGCAGAGGCGGTCATCGCCCGAAATCAAATCGTTCATGTGCACATCGGTGGCCGCAAACCCGGCGCGCATGAAAGCTGCTGCCATCTCATGCTGGCTGTTGACACCCTGCTCGCGAAGAATAGCAATGCGCGGTTTGGTTCCACCAATGAGTGGTGCTGCGATATCTTCTGTTGGATCGAAACTTATTTTGGCGTTCAGGCCCGGGTCGCTCACATCGAGTATGCAATCGAACTCCTGTGCAGCTGTTTCCGGGTTATCACGTAGCGACTGCATGTGAAAACTGGTTTCCGACCACGCTCTTTGCATTTGCGTTCGGTCAAGCGTGAGAATGACTTTATCGTCGCTGTAGATCGTCAACTGGTCATCCGACTCAACCTTGCCAATGTCCAGCCAGCCGGTCATGCAGGTCTCAAGCACTTCGTGGACAGCAGCAAGATTGCTGCCGGCGACCTGAATTACCGCACCCAGCTCTTCACTAAACAACTGTGCCAGCAGGTCGGACGCCGAGCCGCACAAACGCAAGGAAGCGCCGAGGCGTCCTGCAAACATCATCTCGACAACACAGGCGAGTAGTCCGCCATCGGAGCGATCATGGTAGGCGAGGAGCAGCCCTTTCTCGTTGAGCATTTGCACTGCTGCAAAGAAACTGGTCAGCCGCTGTGCGTCATCCAGATCCGGTGTCTCGCCACCGGGTCGTTCATACGCCTGCGCCAGGCACGAAGCGCCAAGCCGATTCGCGTCATCGCCCAGATCAAGCAACAATAAATGGCTCTTTTCGTTAACCAGTCGCAACTGCGGCGTCAGGTGCCGGCGTACGTCCGTAACCGGGGCGAACGCCGAGACGATCAGTGACACCGGTGCCACGACTTCGAATTCGCCCGCATCGTCCTGCCAACTCGCCCGTAGCGACAGCGAATCCTTGCCGACCGGAATCGCGATACCAAGATCACGACAAAGTGCGGCGACGGTCTTAACGGTGTCAAAAAGGTTGGCGTCCTCACCAGGGTGCCCGGCCGCCGCCATCCAGTTGGCGGAGAGTCGAATCTTGCCAATATCATCAATAGCCGCAGCAGCGATGTTGGTTACCGCTTCACCCACCGCCATACGACCCGATGCAGGTGCGTTGAGAACTGCCAGTGGTGTGCGCTCGCCCATCGCCATTGCCTCGCCACAACGCGCTTCGAAGCCGCTGGCGGTAATAGCAACATCGCTGACCGGCACCTGCCACGGTCCGACCAGCTGATCGCGAACACAAAGGCCACCGACGGTGCGATCGCCGATATGAATAAGAAAAGACTTATTGGCAACCGCGGGGATGCGCAATACGCGAAAGATCGCCTCTTCCAATGCAATACCTTCGATATCCAGATTGGTCGATGGTCGTGGAATTCTGCTCACATCGCGTGTCATTTTCGGCGTTTTGCCGAGCAACACCTCCATCGGCATATCCACAACACGATTACCCAATTCACGATCGTTGACGACCAGTCGTCCGTCCCCGGTCAGCGCACCAATAACGGCGTGTGGACAATTCTCGCGCGCACAGATCGCGGCGAATTCATCGCTGCGATCCTTGTTTACGATCAGTACATAGCGTTCCTGCGCTTCATTGCACCAGATTGCCATCGGCGACATGCCACGTTCGGCGTTGGGAATGTCGCGCAGCTCGATTACCGCGCCGTGTTTGCTGTGGTCGACCGCCTCCGGGACCGCGTTGGACATCCCTCCGGCGCCAACGTCGTGGATGAGCAAAATCGGATTATCCTTGCCCATGGCGGTACAGCGATCGATGACTTCCTGGGCGCGCCGCTCCATCTCCGGATTGGGGCGCTGCACGGATACAAAATCCAGGTCTGCCGTGCTGCTGCCACTGGCGACACTCGACGCCGCGCCACCGCCGAGCCCGATCAGCATTGCCGGACCGCCAATGACGATGATGCTGGCGCCGACCGGCACCTCGATCTTCAGCGCATGCTCATCCCGCACGTTGCCGACGCCGCCGGCGATCATGATCGGCTTGTGATAGCCGCGAATCTCGTTATCGGCAAGTCCCGGAACCCGGGATTCATACGTTCTGAAATAACCAAGCAGGTTGGGTCGGCCAAACTCATTGTTGAAAGCCGCACCACCGATGGGACCCTCAAGCATGATCTCCAGCGGCGTCGCCATACGCTCGGAGTGACCAAACGGTGCTTCCCACGGTTGGGCAAAACCCGGAATACGCAAATGCGACACCGTAAATCCGGTCAGACCGGCCTTCGGTTTCGCGCCAAGTCCGGTTGCCCCTTCATCACGTATTTCTCCGCCTGAACCGGTCGCAGCTCCCGGGAACGGTGAAATTGCGGTCGGGTGATTGTGTGTCTCGACCTTCATGACGATGTGTACTGGCTCATCCGAATATTCGAATTGCCTGGCGGGGTTGGGCATCAATCGTGCAGCCTGCCAACCCTCGACCACCGCAGCATTATCAGAATAGGCGGAAATCACGCCGCCCGGACTCGCCGCCGTCGTGGTCCTGATCATGTCGAAGAGCTTTTCGTCCTGCGCCTCGCCATCGATGATCCAATTCGCATTGAAAATCTTGTGCCGGCAATGTTCTGAATTGGCCTGCGCAAACATCATCAGCTCGGCGTCGGTCGGGTTGCGCCCCAGCCGCTGGTAGTTGTCATCGAGATAAGCCACTTCATCCGCCGACAACGCTAGTCCCAGCTGGCGATTCGCGAGTTGCAGCGCCGCCTCGCCCTCCTCCAGTAAATTAATCGTCTCAAGTTTCGCCGGGGCATGCTCGACGAACAAGACGGTCGCCGCAGCGGCATCTGGCAACTGACATTCCGTCATGCGATCGAACAGTGCTGCGCCCAGCATCGATAACGCTTCCTGGGACAGCTGGTCTTCACAAGTCAACGCATAACAGATGCCCCGCTCAATCCTCCGGACCTTATCCAGATGACACGCGCGCGCAATATCCGTGGCTTTGCTCGACCATGGCGAGATTGTGCCCGGCCGTGGTGCAGTGAGAATCTGCTGAGCATCAGGCGCAAAGGATTCGATCGCTGCTCCCCCGAGGAGCAGGGCGTCGAGACACTCGCGTTGCTGCAATGGTAATTCATCGATGATGTCGACGAAGTAGGTGAAACGCGCGGCAAGACCGCTCACGCGCTGATCCAGCCGCTGCAGATCGCGCAAGCGTTTTTGCAGCCGGAATGCCGACCATGCGGATTGACCCGGCAACTCCAAAATAGTGTTGGTCGTTTCTACCGGCAGGTCAGTTGCTGCTGTGGACAAGCGTGTTCCCTGATTGAGATGCAGAGAGGTTGGGCATGATACCGAAGCCACCGACAAGCGACCAGCAATTATCGCCCGAAAGAACAGACGTCATTGCGAGGAGCGAAGCGACGTGGCAACCTCAAACAGGTTATTGCTGTGCGGAACGGAGGCTTTACTAAAAGGTCAAGAGGTTGCCACGCCCTGCGGGCTCGCAATGACGTCGGTTTTTTCGAGCGGTTTTGATGACTACTTTTGTCCCTGGTTCTGTGCGACAACACCAGCTCAGGACTTGTTGCCTTCTCCGGGCGTGTAGACTGGCATCGGGAACTGGGTGACGTTACCGCCCTCAACTTTGGATATCTTGCTGGTGCCCTGCTTGTCTACCTCATCGATACGAATAATTGAGTGCATTGGCAGATAGGTGCGTTTTACGCCAGTGAATTCTGTTTTGATCTTCTCTTCCGATGGATCAACGACCACAGATGAGCGTTCGCCAAAAACCAGCTCTTCGACTTCCACAAATCCGAACAGTGTTCCCTGACCCACTGACCGCGCATAAATCTCATAGACCTGTCCCTGGTTCATGAAGATGACTTTATAAAGTATTTTGCTGGCCATATTGCTACGCATTGCCTGAGGGAAAAGGCGGCTAGTTTACCCAAATTGTTTCATTGAAACTTCCTGTAATTTCAATAAAAGAATTAATCCGTATATGGTCGTTTGTGCTCTTTTGCGGCCTTATAACAAAACGAGGCCAAATTGATTTATGTGAACTGCTCGGCAGCCAATATACCCCATAAAACGGCAATATTTGTCGATACAACCGGCACTTAGCTAAAAGTCGCCGGGGAGCACTCCAGCCGGGACACGCGATGCCATTACAGCTCGAAATCGTAAGCAAGCACGAGGACATCCTCGAGGAAGAGTACAAGCGCGTTTTTGGCGAGGATGGCGGCACCATCGGCCGCTCGCTGGAAAGCGACTGGATATTGCCAGACCCGCATCGCTACCTGTCCGGCAAACACGCGACCATCGATTTCCAGAGCGGTGCTTACTACCTGGCTGACGTCAGCACCAACGGCGTCTACGTCAACGATGAAGAAGAACCGCTCGGCAAGGGCAACCCGCGACGCCTGTTCAACGGTGACAAGTTGCGCATGGGCGATTTCTCGTTCGTGATCACTCTGGATGAAGGCCAGGGCCTGGAGATGCCACCACCGGAGGCGATGACCGTCGTTCCGGATCACATCGAGCAGCTGGTTCAGGAAGATATCCTGAAGAGCGGTGTACAAATGCTGGATGAAGAAGCGTTGACCGGTGACTCAGAATTTGAAACCGCACTGTTCGGTGTTCCGGAAAAAGACCATTCTGAGCAGAAAGACGCGCAGATGAACAAGCCGAATCCATTTGCACCGCCACCAAGCAAGGAGCATCAGGCGGCAATAAATGCTGCGAATTTGCTGGACGCGTTTATGAAAGGCCTCGATATCTCCCGTGCCGAGATTCATTCATCGACTGATCCGCTTAAGGTCATGGAAAACGCTGGTCGGGTGTTAAAGGAATTTGTGGATGGCTCGACCGAGTTGTTAGCCAGCCGCACAGCGCTGAAGAGTATGTTTCGCCTTGATCAGACGACCGTCTTGCCGCGGCACAACAATCCTTTGAAACTCGCGGAGAATACGCGTGATTCGATGATGCAATTACTGGTCGGCACAGAAGGAGAATACCTGAGCCCGGTCGATGCTGTTCGCGAAGTCTGCCGCGACCTGAAATTTCACCAGGATGCGGTACTTGAAGCGATGATCAGTGCTTTCCTCGAGTTTACAGACCGCTTTGACCCGGATGAGCTGCAGCAAAACTTCGACAAGACGCTGAAAAAGAAACCGCTGTTCAGCGCGCTGAATCAAATGAAGTACTGGCAGCTATACTGCGATTTGTATCCGATCATGACGCAGGCGGGATCCGGCAAGCTGCCGCATCAATTCGGTGAAGAGTTTGTGCGTGCTTATGAAAAGAACATCGCTGAGTACAAACGCCTTGAAACAAAAGGCGACAGTCAAAAGGTTCGGCCGGTGCCGGATCACATCCCGCAAGAGACTTATGACGCTGAAGAGCTCGTAGACCAGACTGAAGAAGCCGGCTACACCGACCAGTTCTAGTCGTCCAACAAAGTAGGTTTGATGGGGAGGCAGCCCAAGATTGACAATTCCGGAAATCGCAAAGTAAGTTCAAAGCGTATGAAGCGAATGTCAATCGCCCGCTGGGCAGGCTCCTACAGGTGCTAATAAGAATTGTAGGAGCCCGCCCAGCGGGCGATATGTGTAAGGGATGGAACTACGCACAGCGGTCCCGTTAAGCCGCTTTGAGCG
>SMVA01335063.1_pt1 | contig 10670 bp, 8 predicted proteins | sample 2456451 | NCBI WGS metagenome assembly SMVA01 (sample SAMN11095933, study PRJNA526329) | marine sediment metagenome | biome: Marine sediment; feature: Surficial sediment; material: Deep marine sediment; isolation source: Hadal surficial sediment | place: Pacific Ocean | collected 2014-05 | depth 0-1...
TAAACACCTGATCGTTCTCGGCTTGTTGCTCGCGGCCTGCGGAGAAAGCGGGAGCGAAGAGAGCTTCTCTGACTACACGCCCATGCCGCCGCCAGAAGAGATCTGTTACACCGACGAGTCCGGGGAAGAAGCCTGTTTCATGCTCGACATCAAGGCTGACTTCGACGCTCTCGACGAGCGGCTCAGGGAGATCGACGCCCTACACAAAGCCGAGGGGGGCGGCGACTGATGCTGGTGACTTTTTTCAGAGTCACCAGGGAGTCACCAGCGTTGAACGGTCGTATAGCAAAACGGTGTAAGTAGTCGATTCTAATGGAGCGCGAGACCGGGTTCGAACCGGCGACCCTCAGCTTGGGAAGCTGATGCTCTACCAACTGAGCTACTCGCGCACAGCCCAAGACTGACACGGCAGCCCGGGCAAGGCAACTGTGGGGACGGGCTCGCTCTGAGCGCTAGACGGGCGATCGGGTGACTGCCGGGCGGCGGCCGATCAGTCTTTGATGAGTTCTACCAGCAGGTCTTCGGGTTCGGCTTCTTCGACCTTCGGCGGCCCCGTGATCGGTTGCGGCGATCCGCCGGCGACCTGCGCGGTCTTGCACATCGCGGCCAATTCAGGATCGAGTTGGTCCAACGTTTTCTGAAGGGCCGAATCGGCCGAAACCGCGGGCAATTCCGGCGCGTTCGGCAGCGACGCTCCCGTCGCTACGGCGGCCCAACCGAGATCCCTGTGGGCTCGCTCGACATCGACGCGGCCCATCTGGTTCCGGCCGCAGATGAATGCTTCAAATAGCGCGTTGTCGGCGAGGGTATTCATCAGGCCCGGGTATCCGCGTCCGAATTCGTGAAGCGCTGCCAGTGCCCCGGCATCGATGATGCTGGGATCTCCAGACACCTGACGGATGCGATGCGCGAGATAGGCCGCAGCGGCTTCGGGGCTGAACGGAGCGAGCTCCACCCGGACGTCGACTCGATGCGCAAGCGAGGCGTCGGCACTGAGCGATTGATCGAGTAGCGCCGGGCCCGCGAGCACCAGCGTCAGCAATCTCCGGTCCTCGTACTCGAGCTTCAACAGGCTGCAAACTTCCGCCAATGCCCCACGCCCGGCAAGCGCATGGGCGTCGTCGATGAACAGTACCGGTTGACGGCCCTCTTCGCGGATGATCGCAAGCTGGTCATAGATCTGAGCGATCATGCCCTCGCGCTCCGGCGCTGGATCCTCGACGCCGAGTTGACGAACGAAACGCTTCAGCATCCAGCTGGCGTCCGCAGCGCCCTCGAGCACCACCATCATGCTGGCTTCGAATACCTCTTCCTCGAGGCATTCGAGCAGCCGGCGCACCACCATCGTCTTTCCGGAACCCGTCTCCCCGGTGAGAACGCACAACCCCTTCCCCTGGCGCACCGCCCGCTCCAGGCGCTGCAGCGCGCCCTGGTGGGGCTCGCATTCGAAATACGTCTTCAGCAGGGGCTCGTTGCGAAACGGGTCTCCGCTGAGTTGGAAGTGATGAAGGTGTTCCACGTCTGCCTACCTCATGCGAAAGAGAATTTCTTCTTCAGACAAAAGCGATCTTCTTCCTTAGACGAAGGAGATCCAATTCTTTGTCATACGAAAGAGATCTTCTTCTTTCGCCGTTTGGGGGTCGTCTCTGTCTCTCCTGTGGCTTCAGCGGAGCCCGGATTCTCGGCTTCAGAGGCGGAATCGGCGGAGGTTGCCGTCTCTGGCTCCTCTGAAGAGAAATCCGCATTGTCTGCGGCCTCGACTTCGGCGACGACGTCGTCGAAGTTCTCCCACACCGGCGCCGCCTCCGCTTCGCCCGTTGCGTCCGCCGCCGCTTCGGGTTCGGCCGCGTCGGGCTCGTCGTGATCTTCGAGGAATTCCGCGAAGGTCTCGTATTCTTCGGTGCTCGGGCTGTCGTCCTCTTCGGGTTCGGCGTCTTCGGACTTCTCGAGTTCGTCGAGACGAGACGCAGCGTCGGCAAAATCAGGATCGATCGCCCGGATCTCTTCGTATGCCCGGCGTGCAGATACAACATCGCCGATCGTCTCATGGGCCTTGCCGAGATCCAGCGTGATGGCGAGCAGTGCCTCTTCCGAAATGCCGTCTGATGAAAGTGCCTCCGTGTAGTGGCCGAGGGCCTGCTCGGGCTCACCCATGTCGTGAGCGCACATTCCCATCAGCTGGAGGCAGCCGATGCGACGGTCAGGGGCGCTCATCGCCAACTTAAATTCTGTGAATGCGTCGCTCAGCAATCCCATCTCGCGATACGCAATTCCGAGATCGTAGTGGGCCTGGTGGTCTCCCTCGGTGAGCGTTTCGCTGACTCCCTTCTTGAATTCGGCAAAGACAGACGCGAAACCATCCTCTGACGTAGCGCCTAGGCCGGCGGAGCCACTGGTCCCGGAAGCAGAAGCACCCGGGTCTTGATCGAAGGACTCACTCAGTTCCGCAGCCAGGTCAAACCCGAGGTTGTCGCCGACTTCGACAGGCCCGTCTTCGCCACTGGGTGCCTCAGAGACGGCTTCGATTGGGGTCTCCAACGCGTCCATTGCTTCGGGCTCTTCCGATTCGCTGGACACTTCCGATTCGTCGGACGCTTTCAGTTCGTCGGGCGCTTCCAATCCTTCGGGCTCGACAGAATCATCGGGCGTTACGGAAACGGCGGGAATCTCGCCCGTCGCATCTTGCTCATCCGCGCTCGCTGTAGCACCGTCATCGACTTCCGCGGCCGCAGAATCGCTCGGCCCGTCGACCGTCATGACTCCGGAATCGATCCCGCCTTGCTGATCGTTGGTCTCCTGCACTTCGCCCCCGGACAAGCCCTCCTGCCAGTCCGCAAGGTCCGCTCCGATGTCGCTCGCTGCAGGCTCTTCGGAGACATTGTCCGCGGAATCGGCGACCTGCGCCGCGGCATCGGCGACCCCCGTCGCGGAATCGGTGGTGGAGGCTACCGACCCGGAAGCGTCGCCGCGCTGCGACGCCAGTTCTCCGAGCCGCACCATGGCGTGCGGGTGATTCGGCACAAGCGACAGGATCCGCGAATAGCCGGCTTCGGCCTCTTCGAGGAGACCCTGTTCCATGTAGAAGTCGGCTTCTTCGATGTCCTCGGCGATCTTCGCGGGACTTACGTCACTTCCGCCCACTCCGGCTCCCGCTTGCGCTTCGCTATCACCAGCCTCCTCATCGACTTCGGCTTCGCCACCGTCTGCATCCTTACCAGCGACGGAAAGATCCTCAATGCTGATCTCGTCCGTCTCCGTACCAGCGATCGGCGCCGGATCTGCAGCAGCGACTTCTAGCTCCGGTTCTGGTGCCTCCTTCTCGTCAGTCTCCTCTTCGTCGGATGGATCCAGCGCAAAACTCGCGTCATCGACATCGATCTCGATCTCCATCTCCATATCGCTGATCGATACATCAGCCAGATCAAGCTCTGGAAGGTCTGCGCCGCCCACGTCTGCCGACCCGCTGTCCAACGGCGCGGCAGTCAGATCCTCCGATACCGACAGGCCATCACTTGCTGCGTCGCCCAAATCATCGGCGATCGACAAGTCGTCACTTGCTTCGTCGCTCAGATCATCGGAGATCGACAAGTCGTCACTTGCTTCGCCGCTCAGATCATCGGCGACCGACAAGTCGTCACTTGCTTCGCCGCCCAGGTCATTGGAGATCGACAAGTCGTCACTCGCTTCGCCGCCCAGGTCATCGGAGATCGACAAGTCGTCACTTGCTTCGCCGCCCAGGTCATCCGAGATCAGGGTTTCACCGGTATCGAGTTCGGAAACGCTTGCAACCGCTAGCTCGAGCGCTTCGGCAGCAGCTGGATCGAGCGAGGCGACTCGGCTGCGCAGCACCTCTGCGGCATCTGCTTCTCCGGATTCGGCGGCCAATTTGGCTGCGCGGCTCCACATCTCGACGGCCTTCGCCGAATCGTCGCCTTCAGCGAGCGCTTCACCGAGCTTCTCCAGTGCCGGGCGATGATCAGCGTCTCGCTCGAGAATGCTCTCCAGGTTTGCAATGGCCTGGTTACGCTTTCCGTAGCGCAGATAGACACTCGCTTCGACGAGCAATTGACTGTCGTCAATCTTCGCCATCCCGCCACCGGAACCTCCAGGAGATGCCCCGCCGAGCGAATCATCGGGCAAGAGGCTCGTCATTTCGTTGGAATCGGAACTCACGCCCGAAGAGCCGGCGATCAGAGAATCCAATCCGTCATCCTGGTCCAGGGCTCGAAGTTCTGAATCCCCATCCGAGACCAGCAGTGATGAATCAGACAAGAGGTCACCATCGATCAACGTGGTCTCGTCACCGATGGCCAGATCGTCGGCGGGGTCGTCGCTTTTCTTCAGATGCTCGTTTTCGTCGATGTAGCCATTGGGCGTATCTGGAGAACCGAGTTCCTCGAGAGGAACATATCGCTGCAGGATCTCGCGTGTGCGCTCTTCATCTCCGCGTTCACGGTAGAGCTCGGCCAACTCGCGATACAGAGCAATGAGTTCCTCTTCTCGCTTATTCATGCGATAGACATCAGCCAGTAGTTCGAAATGATCTGGAGATCTATCGAGTTCGAGAGCCCGCTTTGCAAGCGATTCGGCGCGTTGGGCGGAACCGCGATCGATCAGATTTCGCACATAGAGAACAAGCGTCTCGATTCTTTCAGGTTCGATTTCTAGAATTCGCTCGAACAACTTGGCGACGGCTTCGGTGTCGCCCTGTTCCTCCAACTCCGCAACAACGGCGTCGTACTCCGAGATGGCGTCTTCCTTCAGGCCCTCTTGTTGGAGCAAGTCGGCGACCTTGATTCGACTGGTCGTATTCGACGGATCGATCGCCGCCATCTTTCGAAGCAGACCCAGCGCTTCCTGCTTCTGGCCCGCTTCCCGATGGGATTCAGCCGCCGATTCCAGGCAACCGATGGCCTCCGCGGTCAGACCCATCCGCTGATAGAGCTCTGCCAGGGGCTCGCAGTACGAGAAGGAGTCGGGCTGCAGGTTCTGGATCTGTTTGAAGACCGCGACGGCCCGCGCGTCGAAGCCCTCTTGCATGAACTGGTCGGCGACGTTCGAATAGGCTTCGATCGCTTCGGCTATCTGCCCCCAACGCCGATGCGTATCGCCAATTTCCAGACGCAACTTGGAGTCGCGCGGATCAAGCTTGAGAAGCTTGCCGAATTCTTTGAGCGCCTTTTCCTTGGCGCCCTTTTGGGCGTGCTTGCGCGCCGCCTCTAGAATTTTTCGCTTGTTCGCCGCCAAGGGCGCCGCCCTGAAGCAAATCAGAATTAGAGGTCAATAATGCAAATTGGTGGGGTATCCCCCCTCCATTGCTACCTATCGGTCGGCGAGGGGCTGTCTTGAGGTGCGCTGGGGTCGCCCGGCGCTGCAAATTTTGAATCACACCGGTAGTTTCGGACGCGTTCATCGGCAGCTGCGCGGTCTTCGGCGCTCAATGCTGAGACTTCGAGCCCCCCGAGCGCTTGCTCGAAAGCCTCCACACACGCCGCCTGGAGAACCCCAGGATCCGAATTCACGCCCAGCTCCGCCAGGCTCGTGGCACCTGCACCACTGAGAGAAGAGGCTCGCCGCGCTTGGAGCGGGTCCGGGGTCAACCGGATCGATCCATGCTGTAAAATTCCATTTTTAGCGCGACGCTGGGCGCTTCCCGCGAGCTTTCGCCCGCCCACGCAGATCTCGCGGCTGCCGGTTCGCGCAAAGCAATCGAAAACGACGCGCTCGGGGCGGCCCACAGCCCTCTTGGTGCCGCTTTGGACGCGGTGTTGGAAACCCTCCTGCTGGCGGCTGGGAACCGGGCCAGCAACCGCCTCGACTCCCAGGCTCTCGAGGGCCCTGATCAGGATCCCCGCCACCAGTTCGTAGGAAGCCATCAAGCCGGCGGGAAGCTGGCCTTCCCGTGCCGCCAACGCATAGGTGAGGTCTCTGCCGTGAAGCACCGCGCGCCCGCCAGTGACACGGCGCACCACCCCAACTCCCGCGCGACGGCAGGCGTCGATTCGCCCGCGATCGAGAATCTGTCCGTAGCCGAGCGACAGCCAGGGACCCTGCCAGCGGTAAAAGCGCAGTGAGGGTCGCCCGGTCCGCACAGCACTCGCCAACAACGCCTCATCGACGCCCATGTTCCAGGCACCGTGAGAGGCTTCGTGAACGATCAGCCGCCAGCGCGACAATCCGATTCAGGGCTCCAGGTGTTCGAGCAGCGCATTGAGACCGAGCCCGTATCCCATCGGGCCAAAGCCACTGATGACTCCAATCGCAATCGGCGAAACAAAAGAGTTCTGACGGAATTCTTCCCGCGCGAAGATATTGGAGAGATGAACTTCCACGATGGGAAGTTCCGTCGCGACCAGAGCATCGCGCAGCGTGACGCTTGTATGGGTCAAGCCTCCCGGATTGATCAGGATGCCGTCAGCCCAAGATTGTGATTCCTGAATCCGATCCACCAACGCGCCTTCGTAATTCGACTGGAAGAACTCCACCTCGGCGCCCCACTCCTTGGCGGCAGAACTGAGATCGCCGTTGATCTCTTCCAGGGTGGTGGTGCCGTAGATGTCGGGCTCTCTGGAACCGAGCAGATTGAGGTTGGGTCCGTGGATGACCAGGATCCGTTGCGGTTCAGACATCACATGACCTCCAAGCAACGCCCTGCCGCCAGCCTTCTGGCTACAGCCGTCAGAACTCCTGGCGGATGGCGTCGACGTGCCGACGGATGAGATAGCGCGCCTTGCCGAGGTTGCCATCTGGCGCAAGGGCGAGCACCAGGAAATTCTCTCCGTCGATGGGCTGAAAGACCAGCGTGAACCCCTTCACCCGGATGATCGTTTCCTCCAGCGGGCCACCGCCCAGGGCATCTGAGGCGCGTCGAATGTCCAAGAGGATGCGGCCGAACTCGATACCCGCGGTACCGACCTCCACCGGCTGGCCGAATTCTCCAGCCGCTGAGGAGCCCGATGACTGGCTCGCGGTGAACTCCTCGATCGGAATCCCGTCGTTGCCCATCAGCGCGGCACCAATGCCGCCCCCGCACTCTTCGACAATCGCGCGTAGGACTGCCTCGAAATTCATTGCATTTCCCCCCGGATGTTGATCAGCCAGCGCTCTAGTCGTTCGATTTTCTCGCCACTTCGATCCCGGGTTTTCACCGCGGTGTCGCTCGCCGGTGAATCCATCATTGCCCGAATCTGCGCGGCGCGCTGCTCGTCGCCCTGTTGCGCAAGCAAATCTGCAACCGTTCGCGTCGCAAAACTCGAATCCGCTGAAACGAACTCATCCGCGGGATCCAATTCCGTCTCCGCCACCGCCTGCTGGGCAATCGAGTCGGCATCGATCACTTCATCCCGATCGGTTTCAGCGGACGCAAACGCGATGTCGATTTCTCCGTCGCTGACTTCAGCGCCAAAGTTGTCATTTGAAGCCGACTCGTCGGTCACCTCGACACCGAGGTGGGTGCCAGCCCAGTCCGCCATCGCCCGGCGGGCGTCCTCGTCCCGACTCTGGTCCAACAGCACCAACGCCAGCACCAATGCTCCCTCCGCGCAATCTGGAAACTCGTCGAGTCCACTGCGAACCAGCTGCTCGGCCTGATCCAGCATTCCCGCTCGTCGATGTCCCTCGGCGAGCATCACGAATTCTGCACATTTCATCGCTTCACTCACGCCCTGCCCCCTCCAGTTCGCGCGTCCGGAGCGCCCCTCGAACCCGCTCATCACCTGGATGCGGGTAGTATTTCACGCGGGGTCAGCGGGACGGTCTCAGCGCGACCAATCCCACGGAGCGCCACGAAGCGAATCTTCGAGTTCGCCATTTTCTTATCGACCCTCAGTGCATCGAGATAAGCCTTTCGGGGGTGATTTGGTAGCTCGCTGGGGAGCCCGAACCGGAGGAGCAGGCTGCGGATTCGCTCCGCCGTACCCGCGGGGGAAAGCCCCAGCTGCTCCGATTTCCGCGCTGCGACGAGCATCCCGATTGCCACCGCTTCGCCGTGGAGCAGGCCCCGGTAGCGACCGAGTTTCTCGATCGCATGGGCGATCGTATGACCGAAGTTGAGAATCTGGCGAAGATCCGTCTCCCGCTCGTCCCGCGAAACGACCTCCGCCTTGATCGCACAAGCGCGTGCGAGCGTGGGGATCAACAGCTTTGGGTCGAGTTCCAGCAGGCCCTCGGCGTCTCGCTCGAGGCGTTCGAAGAACTTCGAGTCCCAGATCGCCGCGGCCTTGACGACTTCTGCAAATCCCGCCGCCCGCTGCCGGACCGGTAGGCTGCGGAGTGTCGCGGTGTCGATCCAGACCAGTCGGGGCTGGTGGAACGCACCCACGAGGTTTTTGCCCTGCGGAAGGTTGACGGCGACCTTTCCCCCGATGCTCGCGTCGACCATCGCGAGAATCGTCGTCGGTATCTGGATGAAGGGCACGCCGCGCAAGTACGAGGCGGCCGCAAACCCGGCGAGGTCCCCGACCATGCCACCGCCAAGTGCCACCACCGGGGTGTTGCGGTCTGCGCCAACGCGTATCAGCTCGTCCCATAGCTTCGACAGCTGACGCGGATTCTTGGTCGCCTCACCGTCGGGCACCAGAACCCGGTGAACCCGATAGCCCGCCGCTCGCAAGGAGCGCTGAAGAACGCCGCCATAACGTCGAGAGACGGGCGGCACCGAGACGACGAGCGCCCGATTCGACGGCGCACATCGGGCGATCGCCGTTCCAACGCCAGCCAGCGTGTCGACACCCAGCTTGATCGGATAGCTCCGATCGCCGAGTTCGACCCTCAGGGTACGCACGACACGCCCGGCTCGAGGTCTTTCGCCGCTCAAACGCGAACTCCTTTCTCGACTTCGCTCTCAGGCTCCGGCCTCGCGGGATCCAGTAACCGCAAGATTTCTTCAGCCACGGCCTCCGGTGTCCGTCTCTCGGTATCGACGGCGATCGAAGCCGTTTCGTAGGCGCTCACACGCTCGGCCAGGAGCGACTCGAGCCGCGCCAAGCGCCCTTCAGGGGCAAGCTCCTGAAGCAGCGGCCTCTCCGAACAATCTCCGAGCCGACCGAGGAGCGAGCTCGCCGAAGCTTTCAAGTAAACCACGGTACCGGTGCGCCCGAGAAGAGCGGCCGCGCCCGGCTGAGCGATGGCACCACCCCCGAGTGCCACCACATCGCTGCCGCCGCTGAGGTCTTCGATCAACTGGCGCTCTCGATCGCGAAATGCCGGCTCGCCCTCTCTCGAGAAGATTTCGGAAACGGCCATTCCGGCAGAACGCTCGATCTCCAGGTCGGCATCGACAAAGCGCCGCAGCAGGGAACCCGCCAGCAGCGGCCCGACAGCGGACTTGCCTGCCCCCATCATTCCTACCAGCCAGATCGGACGTTCTCCCATGAATTCAAACATTACACGACACGGGGGGGCCAAAGCCCCCCGTGCGTTACGAAATATGGGAGTGGGCGAATCGCTCTGGATTCGCTTGCAGCGCCAGGCGATCCGATTCTGGGATCGCGCTCCTAGCCGATGGAATCAGCGCTAAATCGGATCAGGCGTCGTCGTCTGTCGGCATGATGATGGTCGGCGTAACGAAGATCAGCAACTCCTTGCGGTTATCGCTGACCTCATCGTTCCGGAACAACGCCCCGAGCAGCGGAATCTTGTGAAGGTAGGGGACCTTCGACGACCGGTTCGAACTTGAGGTGACGTAAATCCCGCCAAGAACGAGGGTTTGCCCATCCTTGACCAGGGTTTCCGTCTTGATCTGGTTCTTCGCGATGGCCGGCGAGCCGGTCAGCGTGAAGACGCTGTCATCGGGGGCATTCCGCTTTACGCTGATCTTCATGATGATGCTCTTGTTCGACGTGATGTGCGGCGTGACTTCGAGCTTCAGCACGGCATCCACGAATTCAAGCTGTGCATCGCCGTTCTCGAACGTCTGGAATGGAATCGAAACGCCCTGCTCAATCGTCGCCTTGGTGTTATCGAGCGTCGCGACGCGCGGGCTCGAGATCACCTTGCCATCGCCATTGACTTCAGCCGCATACAGTCGAAGGTCCAGGTCGAACATCTCGTCCAGGATGCCGCCCGTCATGTGCAGAAAACCGTTCGGATTCGCCGTGATCGGGTTGAACATAATGGCGTCCATATGGGTCGGGTTGAAGATCGAGTTCCCGAACCCATTTGTCGACTCTTTATTCAAGCCCCATGCAGTGCCGAATTCGCGAGCGAAGTCGAGGCTCGCTTCGACGATCTTCGCTTCGATCATGACCTGAGGCGTCTGTGTGTCAATCGCCTTGACGAGCGCCGTCGCCTCCGCAATCACGGAAGGGATGTCCTTGATGATCAACGTGCTCGTCCGCTTGTCCGTCGTGACCGTTCCACGATCCGGCGTCAACAGCTGCGACACCATCTTCGCCACCTCCCCCACATCGGCGTAGTTGACGGGCTGAAGCTTGACGACCAGGTCCTCCAGCCTCTCCTTCGCACGGCGCTCTTGGAGACGCATCTCCTCTTCTTGCTGAATCTCGAGGCTAGGCGCGATCCGCAAAATGTTACCGATGCGCATGAAGCCAAGTCCCTTGGTCAGAAGGACGACGTCGAGTGCCTGGTCCCACGGAACATCCACCAGGCGAACGGTCACCTTGCCCTTCACCTCGTCTCCGGCAATCACGTTGAGTTCCGAAACTTCGGCA
>SMVA01299018.1_pt1 | contig 10668 bp, 7 predicted proteins | sample 2456451 | NCBI WGS metagenome assembly SMVA01 (sample SAMN11095933, study PRJNA526329) | marine sediment metagenome | biome: Marine sediment; feature: Surficial sediment; material: Deep marine sediment; isolation source: Hadal surficial sediment | place: Pacific Ocean | collected 2014-05 | depth 0-1...
AAGGGATTCAGAGGCTGTTGATTTAATCGCTGCACAGATACTGGTTTGTGAATCGATTTACGATACCCTTCAACAAAATATAATGTTCGCTTATCCGTATACCAAGTGCGGTAAAAGGAATTCATGAGTTCAGATAAACAAAAGTTTTGGCCTTCTTTTGCGACCATAATTTCCGTATTCCTCATCATCGGAATCGTCGAGGCGTTTTTTATCTACTTCGATGTGGGCGAGATTCTGGTCTCGAGTGGCGTTATTGCTGCGCGATTCATGATCAGGACCTACGTTATTTATCTCGGCGTCGGTGTGCTCGCGTATTTCCTTGCGCGAATGTTGTTCTCTCTCCTCGGTAAATTTCGGCCCTTCCGGGGCAAAGATGCGTTAATTTCGATCCTGTCCATCTCGGTCGCGCTCGTGTGCTCGGCCTATCTATTCGAATACATATTACAGTACGTGCTCGGCAACCCACTGACGCGCAAGGACATCGTTTCGCTCTTCCTGCTCGGTATTTTCTTATCGTGGCTGATCTTCAGCTGGATGGGCCAGTGGATATTCGGATTCGTTTTCCGTGACCGCCGGCTCAAAAGCTTGCTTATCAGGCTTGGGACACCGGCTTTCCACGTCGGAATCGTTGCGTTGTATATCGTTGCCGGGGGCCTCATGGCGGCGGGCAGTGAAGGGCATGCCGAGGTCGTGGATACGGAACGCCCCAATGTCTGGCTGATTTCCGTCGATACATTGCGGCAGGATCGTCTTTCGGTTTACGGCTACGACAAGATGGAAACGCCCCACATGGATCGGTTGGCCGCGGATGGCGTGCTTTTCGAGAATGCCTTTTCGCCGGATCACTGGACGTTGCCGGCACATGCCAGCCTGTTTACGTCGCTGAGCCCGGATGTCCACGGCGTCAATGAGAGGGCAAATAACGGTTTTCTCGCTGTTATTCCGGAGGCCCTGCCGACATTGGCCGAGCGAATGTCCGACCATGGCTACATGACCGTGGGGGCTGTCGATAATGATCGCATGGGTTATCTCGGGGCCATGCGGAATTTCGATCAGGGGTTCGACTATTACGGACACTATCCGATCGTCGTCAGCCCCGCCCAGCGACTGCTGTTCCCGCGTGTTTTCAATTGGCTCAGGAGGCCGATAGAAAACGAACATTCTTCATCGATGATCTCGTCGATCATCAGTTGGTTAGGCGACGAACCGCGGCGGCCCTATTTTTTCTTTCTGCACCTTTATGACGTGCACGCCGAGTTCGACAACCGGGTGCAGTTGAAGCGTTTTCCATACTTTCCATTCCAGCCGTGCGCGGAGGAGTCGATACCGGATTGGGCATCGGTGGAGCCGCCGACCCTGAACGGTAAGCAGGGGGAAGCGTACATGGACGAAGTCAACACGCTGTCCGATCCGCGCAAGAATCCGCAGGCGGCGAGTTACGAGGGGCCGAGCGCAAGAGAACTCGAAATTCTCTCTTCACTTTACGACTGTGGTGTCTCCTGGGTGGACAGTCAGTTGGGCCGGCTATTCGAACATATGCGTGAGCACGATCTGTATGACAATTCGATCATCATCCTGACGTCCGATCACGGCGAGGAATTTTACGAACATCGCCGGTTGGGCCACTGGGCCATGTACGACGAATTACTACGCGTGCCTTTAATTATCAAAACCGCTCACGCGCGCGAGCTGAACAAGCGGGTTTCAGACCCGGTTTCGTTGCTCGACGTTGCGCCCACCATTCTGGATCTCGTCGATTCCCGCGGCATTGCGATGGCGGAGGGGGCATCTCTCGTCAGCGTGCTGTCGGGGGGCGAAGGCGATCGGGAGGGGGCCTTATCGGATAGAGGCATCGTGAGCGGCTCGCTCAACGCGCATGGACATGCGAGTCTCCACTACGGCCATTACAAGTTTGTCCAGCATATTTACGGCCAGAACGACACGGCGCAGGAGCTATACGATATCGAGAAGGACAGGCTGGAAACAACGGATCTGTCCGGGACGGAAGTGGAAATTCTGGCTGATTATAGTGCCATGCTCGACGCCGAGATCAGGCTTCAACGTGAGTTGCGGGCCATGGTCGAGAGTATGGGGCTTGGCACCGAAGACGGCCGGGTCAAATTCACCGACCTGATGAAGGATGACCTCGAGGCTCTCGGTTACGTTGAATAGCCGACGTCGGCGCTGTTGACGCGTGCGCGCCACTTGCGGAAGGGCCGCGCGCGGCAGCGGCTGACGAGCCAGTTCGTGACTTTCTTAACCTCATCGTCCATCAGATGAGCGCCGGGATCGTTCCAGCCCACGAACATGATGCAGCTGCTCGGTGTCGCGAGCAAACAACTTCGCTCGGAGGTCGCCTCGACTTCGCAATTGGTGACGACGATGATGGGCAGGACTCGAATTTCATGTCCGACCGCATCCGAGAGGCGTTTCTTTAGAATTGCGACGGGGCGAATATATTTACTGATTTTCTTGTAGCCTTTTTCCACGTTGTGCGGCGAGAACACGAGCATATCGCCCTCAAGACGCGCGCTCGTAAACTTTCGTGATGGCGGACGAACGATTTGAATGGCGAATAATCCTTTTTCGCCGACGACCACGTGATCGATCACCCCCTCGCGCAGCGGGATCGAGTGAAAAACATGGTTGCCGCGTGCGCGGGCTTCATTCAGGCGATCCGCGACGACGACATGGTCGTCGTGCAATGAGTTCAGTTGATGCCGGTAAACCGTGAGCCTGAAGAATTTGAACTGAGCATAAGAGAAGAAGGCCAGGATGGCGCCGGCCAGGATCCACCAGGCCCAAATCGGCAATTGGGGCCACCAGTCTTGTCGACCAAGTGAGAGGAGGGACGCGAAGGACGCGCAGAAAATCAAGGCGGCGGTCCCGTGACGACGTAAATAGCGCCCTATATATTGCGCCTCCTGCTGAACAAAACGGCCAGGTTCAAACGGGATCGGCGCCTTTTGACGTTGTGCGCCACGGAGGTACGCGGCGAGGTGACCACCCAGTGTCGATATCAACAGGTAAAACGCAGATAAAATCAGCGCCAGGGCCGAAAAACTGGCGACAGCCGGAACCGAAGAAATCTCCATCACAGATCGTGTTACCTCTGGGGCTATCTGCCCGGCCGGGGTTGAAATCCCGATCCAGTATAGTTTCCGGGCCGACGCGCCGCCGTGATGACCATCACAGAGATATCCGGCGAAGGCACAGGCGTTGACCGCTGGGGCGGCTCGCCTGACCGATCAAATGCCGGGCGGCAGGCGATCTGAGCCGGCCGTGATGAGTATATAATATCTATTTGTTTTTAATAGATAAAATATCTATTATCCACGGTGTGTTTATGGTTTTTCGGCGCGCGTGGGAACGGCGCGGGGTATTGGCATGCAGCGAATCTCGGCGTACCGGTGGCGGGTAGGGTCTCATATAATATTCGCGTACGTGATTTCTTTCGCCGTAACCGCGAAAGTGGCGGAATTGGCAGACGCGCTGGCTTTAGGTGCCAGTGGGGAAACCCGTGAGAGTTCGAGTCTCTCCTTTCGCACCATTTTGGTCCCGGTCGGCCCGAGAAGCCGATCGGTGCCTCAGTAAAGTTTGAAAAGCAGTGACATGACGGATTTACAAATATCTGTGGAGGCCAGTGAGGGTCTGGAGCGTCGGATCAGGGTGCAGGTTCCGGCCAATCGCATCGAGACTGAGGTCGAGACGCGCCTGCGCAATGTGCGCAAGTCTGCGAAAATGAAAGGGTTCCGGCCGGGCAAAGTTCCCTCCAAGGTGATTCTGCAGAAATATGGCGGTCAGGTTCGCCAGGAAGTTCTTCGGGAGATCGTCGAGTCCAGTTACAGCGAGGCGATTCATCAGGAGAAGTTCCGGCCGGCCGGCACACCCAAAATCGAGCCGGAGCGGCTCGAGACCGGCAAGGACTTCACCTTTACGGCGACGTTCGAAATATTTCCGGAATTCAGGATCGGCGGCCTCGATAAGTTGAAGGTGGAGCGGCCGGAGACGAAGATTCAGGACAGCGATATCGACGCCATGATCGAAACGCTGCAAAAGCAGCGCGTCACGTGGTCGCCAGTCGAACGCGCCGCGGCCGACGGCGACCGTGTCACGGTGAATTTCGAAGGGTCCCTGAACGGCGACACGATCGAGAACGGACGCGGTGAGCAGGTGCCGATCGTGCTCGGTGAAGGTCAAATGATCGGTGATTTCGAAAAGAATCTGGTCGGCATGTCCGGCGGCGAAGACAAAACCTTCAAAGTAAAATTTCCGAAGGATTATCACGCGAGTGATCTTGCCGGTAAGAAAGTTAGCTTCAGCGCAACGGTAACGGAAGTGGCGGAGTCGCGGTTGCCGGACGTCGACGCCGAATTTATCGTGTTGCTTGGGGTCGACAGCGGTGAAATGAACGATTTTCGGGCCGATTTGCGCGGCAACATGGACCGCGAAGCCGACACGAAAATCAAGGCCGAGATCAAGCGTCAGGTCATGGAACAGCTGCTCGAGGCCAACCCGATTAATATTCCGGCCGTCCTCGTCGACCAGGAGGCCGAGGTGCTCCGGTCAGAAACGATGCGCAGTATGGGCATTACTAAACCGGACCAGGCGCCCCCGGCTGACAACTTTCGCGAAGCGGCGGAGCGCCGGGTGCGACTTGGCCTGCTCGTCGGCGCCGTGATCGAGGAACACAAACTCGTCATCGATCGCAATCGCGTCAATCAAAAGGTGGATGAGATTTGCACCCCTTACGAAAAACCGGACGAAATTCGCAAGATTTATTTTCAGAATCCCCAGCTCATGAGCCAGGTAGAAAACCTGGTAATGGAAGAACAGGTCGTGGAATGGCTCGTGTCCCGGGCCACGGTTCAAACCAAGGAAACGGATTTTAACCAACTCATAAAAGGATAGGCCCCGAATGGATACCAAAGCCCTGAATCTCATCCCCATGGTTGTGGAGCAGACCGCCCGCGGCGAGCGTTCCTACGATATTTATTCGCGGTTACTCAAGGAGCGGGTGGTATTTATCGTCGGCCCGGTCGAGGATCTCGCGGCTAACGTCGTGGTCGCTCAGCTGCTCTACCTGGAGTCCGAGAATCCGGACAAGGATATCCATCTGTACATTAATTCTCCGGGCGGATCGGTCAGTGCCGGCCTCTCGGTCTATGACACGATGCAGTTCGTCAAGCCCGACATCAGCACAATCTGCACGGGACAGGCCGCCAGTATGGGTGCGGTTCTACTGGCCGGCGGCAGTAAGGGCAAGCGATTTTGTCTGCCACACTCGCGGATCATGATCCATCAGCCCATTGCCGGTTTTCAGGGGCAGGCATCGGACATCGATATTCACGCCCGGGAAGTGCTGCAGACGCGCAACAGCCTGAACAAAATACTGTCCAAGCACACGGGACAGCCCCTCGATCGGATCGAGAAAGATACCGACCGGGATTATTTCATGAGTGGCGAGGATTGCATCGAATACGGCTTGATCGATGCCGTGCTCGCCAAGCGTGGTGACGTCGAAAGTACAACGGATGCCACGTCCTGACCAATTTGACAAAATATTGTCTAATCGAATGGTGATATGCCGGTTAATTGGCGCCAAACCCTTTATAGGCGAAGCGAGTTGGCAAATTGGCAATAATCGTTTTGCAGGTTTGGTTAAATGCGTGCTATATACAATTGGATTTCCGAGGTTACGGTCGAGGGACTGAATGGCGGACGATACGCGAAGTAAGACCGAAGACGGTAAACTTCTTTATTGCTCTTTCTGCGGTAAGAGCCAGCATGAGGTCCGCAAGTTGATCGCGGGTCCATCGGTGTTCGTCTGCGACGAGTGCGTCGAACTTTGCAACGACATCATCCGTGAAGAGCTCGAGGACGGCGCCGAGCAGGGTGGTGTCAAGCTTCCGGTCCCGCACGAGATCAAGGCCATACTCGATGAATATGTCATCGGCCAGCAACATGCCAAGAAGGTGCTCGCGGTCGCTGTCTATAATCATTACAAGCGCCTGGAGAGTCGCAGCGATGACGCGGGCAAATCGGAAATCGAGCTGTCCAAGAGCAATATTCTGCTGATCGGGCCGACGGGCTGCGGCAAGACGCTGCTGGCCGAGACTCTGGCACGCCTGCTGAATGTTCCGTTTACGATTGCCGATGCGACCACGCTGACGGAGGCCGGCTATGTGGGCGAGGATGTCGAGAACATTATTCAGAAGCTGTTGCAGAAATGTGATTACGATGTAGAAAAGGCGCAGACTGGCATCGTCTACATCGACGAGATCGACAAAATTTCGCGCAAGTCGGATAACCCCTCGATTACGCGTGATGTGTCGGGAGAGGGCGTCCAGCAAGCGCTATTGAAGCTCATCGAGGGCACGATTGCTTCGGTGCCGCCGCAGGGCGGACGAAAACATCCCCAGCAGGAGTTTCTGCAGGTGGACACGGCAAATATCCTGTTCATCTGTGGCGGAGCGTTTGGAGGCCTTGAGAAGATTATTCGCGACCGATCGGAGCATGGCGGCATCGGCTTCGTGGCGGACGTCAAGACCGCCGAGGAGGAGCGGAACATTGGCGATTTGTTAACCGATGTCGAGCCCGAGGATCTGATCAAGTACGGCTTGATTCCCGAATTCGTCGGTCGGTTGCCGGTCGTCGCGACACTGGAGGAGCTCGACGAAGATGCGCTGGTGACGATTCTCGTCGAGCCGCGTAATGCCTTGACCAAGCAATACAGCAAGCTTTTCCAGATGGAAGGCACCGATCTCGAGTTTCGCGAGGACGCACTGCGAGCGATCGCGCACCGTGCAATGAAGCGAAAGACCGGTGCCCGTGGCTTGCGGACGATCCTGGAAAGTATTCTGCTCGACACAATGTACGAACTGCCGTCGATGAAGAATGCCAAAAAAGTCGTCGTCGACGAGGCTGTTGTAACCGGTGAAACGACGCCTTACATTATTTATGAAAGTGAAGATACGACGCCGCTCGTAGCCATGGCCGAAGAGCAGCGACCGACGGGCTCGGATAGTCCGTAGGATTTCCAGGGCCTCCGTAAAGGGCCATTGAGATTGTGGTATGTCGCCCCCATATGTGGGAGATGAGGGCGAATCGACCGGCGCCTTGTTCCGAATCGTGGTTGCCGTGCCGGATTTGCCTCCCTTACTTTTATAGAGTTGTCGCATGACTGAGAAAAAAACGTCTGACCAGGGGCCGCAGTTGCGCACCGCAGTACCTGTCCTGCCGCTGCGAGACGTTGTCGTCTATCCGCACATGGTGATCCCGTTATTCGTGGGCCGGGAAAAATCCATCGTCGCCCTTGACAAGGCGATGAATGCGGACAAACAGATTTTGCTGGTCGCGCAGAAGCAAGCTGACGTCGATGAGCCGGGTCTCGACGATATCTACAGTCTCGGCACCCTGGCGACGATTTTGCAACTCCTGAAACTTCCGGACGGCACGGTGAAGGTGCTCGTTGAAGGTGGTACGCGGGCCCGGCTCGTCAAATCGCACTCAGGCCCGTGTTTTACCGCCGATATCATGCCGATCGAGGAAGGGAAGGATTACGATCAGATCGAAATCGATGTCATGAAGCGCTCGGTTATTTCGGAATTTGAAAACTACGTAAAACTGAATAAAAAGGTGCCGCCTGAAATATTGACGTCGCTGTCAGGGATCGATCAGCCAGGGCGTCTCGCGGACACCATAGCTGCACACATGTCTTTAAAACTCTATGAAAAACAGAAAGTTCTGGAATTCGAGGACGCGCGTGAGCGGCTCGAACACGTCATGGGGCTCATCGATGCCGAAATCGACATGCTGCAGATCGAGAAACGTATACGTGGCCGCGTGAAACAGCAGATGGAAAAGAGTCAGCGCGAGTACTACCTCAATGAGCAGATGAAGGCGATTCAAAAGGAACTCGGCGAGATGGAAGACACGCCGAATGAGATCGCCGACCTCGAGCAGAAGATTGAAGCAAGCGGTATGCCCACTGAGGTGCATGACAAGGCGACATCCGAGTTGAACAAGCTCAAGCTCATGTCGCCGATGTCCGCCGAAGCAACCGTGGTCCGCAACTATATTGACTGGCTGGTAAAATCGCCTTGGAAGAAGCGTGCCAAGATCAATAAGAACCTCCAGAAGGCCGAACAGATTCTTGAGGCGGATCATTACGGTCTCGAAAAAGTTAAGGAACGGATTCTCGAGTATTTGGCGGTGCAGCAGCGCGTCACGAAACTCAAGGGACCGATTCTGTGCCTGGTTGGACCGCCGGGCGTTGGTAAGACTTCGCTGGGCAAGAGTATCGCCCGCGCCACCAATCGCAAGTTCGTCCGCATGTCACTGGGTGGGGTGCGCGACGAGGCGGAAATTCGCGGTCACCGCAGGACATATATCGGCTCGATGCCGGGCAAAATTATCCAGAACCTGGCTAAGGTGGGTGTCCGCAATCCATTATTTCTTTTCGATGAGGTGGACAAGATGTCCATGGATTTTCGTGGCGACCCGTCATCGGCGTTGCTCGAGGTTCTCGACCCGGAACAAAATTCCACCTTCGCTGATCATTTTCTCGAGGTTGACTTCGATCTCTCAGACGTCATGTTCGTTTGCACGGCGAATTCGCTGAATATTCCCCCACCTTTACTCGATCGGATGGAGGTTATCCGGATTCCGGGCTATACCGAAGATGAGAAGTTGAATATTGCTCGTAATTATCTGATGAAGAAGCTATTGAAAGCCAATGGCCTCAAGCGGGAAGAATTTGCGATCTCCGATTCAGCGGTTCGCGACATCATTCGTTACCACACGCGCGAATCGGGTGTGCGAAATCTCGAGCGCGAGATTTCGAAAATTTGCCGCAAAGTCGTCAAGAGCCTGATGCTGAAACCGCGCAGCAAGCAGACACATGTCGTGCCCAGGGGCCTCGAAAAATATCTTGGCGTGCGCAAATTCCGTTATGGGCGCGCGGAAGAGAAGGATCAGGTCGGTCAGGTCACAGGGCTGGCGTGGACGGAGGTCGGCGGCGAGTTGCTGACGATCGAGGCGACCGTCGTGCCGGGCAAGGGCAAACATATCCATACCGGTCATCTTGGCGATGTCATGCAGGAATCCATTCAAGCTGCTACGACAGTCATCAGAAGTCGGGCTCAAGTGCTTGGTATAAGGGAAGATTTTTACCAGATTTATGATGTTCACTTCCATCTGCCGGAGGGCGCGACCCCGAAGGACGGGCCGAGCGCGGGCGTTGGCATGTGCACGGCTCTGGTGTCTGCGTTGACGGATATTCCCGTGCGCGCTGACGTCTGCATGACGGGTGAAATTACCCTCCGAGGCGAAGTTTTGCCGATCGGCGGGCTGAAAGAAAAACTGCTTGCGGCCCATCGTGGTGGTATGGCCACGGTCATCATTCCGCTGGAAAACGAGAAGGACCTGGCGGAAATACCTAAAAATATCAAAGATAAGCTCAACATTATTCCTGTAAGGTGGATAGATGAGGTTTTTGAAATCGCTCTTCAGCGCATGCCTGTTGCGAAGGATGAGGAACCGGAGATCGTGGACAAAGGCACTCAGAAAAAACCCACCCCGTCAACCAAAGGCGTTCGAGCTCACTGACGTCAAGGGATTGACGCGCAATATTTTCTTGACAGCAGTTTTTACTGCTTGGTATAAGGGCTGCGTCGTGTCTTAGTTGTCGATGACACGATCGGGGGCGTCATCACCGAAATGGTTCAACATTGTGGTGACGGCAGTGTCAGTTAACTTTTTCTCAAAAGGTAATTTAATGAACAAGGGTGACTTGATTGATAATGTCGCAGATTCGGCGGGCTTGTCGAAAGCAGATGCCGGTCGTGCTGTTGATGCATTCATTGGTGCCGTTACCGGCGCGTTGAGAGGCGGTGGCCAGGTTTCGCTGGTTGGCTTTGGAACTTTCACCGTGAAACACCGGAATGCGCGCGCGGGGCGAAATCCGCGAACCGGTGAGACCATACAGATTAAGGCCAGCAATGTGCCTGGGTTCAAGGCTGGCAAAGCCCTGAAGGAAGCCGTAAACTAATGCGCCTTTTCGCGCCAGGCTCCGGATTTAACTCCGGGGCCCGGCGCGGAAGCGGTGCATTAAAGCCGCCGATTCCCGGGGCCGGGGCCTTCCAGCGGTGTAAAGTGCCACTTAGGTGGGAGATCCATCCCCGCGGGGTGCTTAGCTCAGCTGGGAGAGCGACGCCCTTACAAGGCGTAGGTCGGGGGTTCGATCCCCTCAGCACCCACCAGTACCTGAGGAGTGGTAGTTCAGCTGGTTAGAATACCGGCCTGTCACGCCGGTGGTCGCGGGTTCGAGTCCCGTCCACTCCGCCATTAGGTATCCACGAAAAAGGCGTCACGGTTGTGACGCCTTTTTTTGTCTCACCGTACAATTGGCACCGACGTCAGGACATTTAACGGAGCGAAAATGCTGCAGACTATCCGAGAGCGGTTCACAGGACCGATCGCGCTGGCCGTTATCGCGGCCATAGGAATAACCCTCGTGATCTCATTCGGCAATATGGATATGAGCGGCGCTGTCGGAAGCTTTGCCGCCGAGGTCGATGGCGAGGAAATTCCGATCCTGGATTACCGGAGAGTTGCGCAGAGTCAGATCCTCAGGCAGCAGGAACTCTTTCAGGGCGAGTTGCCGCC
>SMVA01199668.1_pt1 | contig 10667 bp, 7 predicted proteins | sample 2456451 | NCBI WGS metagenome assembly SMVA01 (sample SAMN11095933, study PRJNA526329) | marine sediment metagenome | biome: Marine sediment; feature: Surficial sediment; material: Deep marine sediment; isolation source: Hadal surficial sediment | place: Pacific Ocean | collected 2014-05 | depth 0-1...
CGACCATTGTCCAGGCGCATCTTGCGCTTGCAGGTCGTGTCGTACGAGATGTCCTTGATCGCTTTGACCGGGTTGCGCAGCGTAAAGTCCTGATTGATGTAGTTGTCCTCGATCATCTGGAGGACCACGGCGCAGGTTCCGACCTTCAGGAAGTTCGTGTACTCCGACATGTTGGAGTCGCCCACGATCACGTGCAGGCGGCGGTACTTCTCGCGATCCGCGTGCGGCTCGTCACGGGTGTTGATGATCGACCGGTCGTTGGTCGTCGTCCCCGAGATCTTCTGGTAGATGTGCTGGGCTCGCTGGCTGATGCAGTAGTGCACGCCATCCTGGGTCTGGAAGACCTTGCCCGCGCCCGTGAAGATCTGGCGGGTGACGAGGAAGGGGATCAACTGCTCGGCGAGGTAGTAGAAGTCGACGTCGCGATCCACGAGGTAGTTCTCGTGGCAGCCGTAGCTGTTGCCGACGAAGTCGGTGTTGTTCTTGAAGATCGAGAGCTTCCCGGCGATGCGCTCTTCCCGAATCTTCTCCTCTGCGTAGACCTGGAGGTCTTCCAAGACCCGCTCGCCGGCCTTGTCATACAGGATCACGTCCCGCGGAGACGCGCACTCGGGCGTGGCGTACTCCGGATGGCAGCCCGTGTCCTGGTAGAAGCGAGCACCGTTCTCGAGGAATACGTTGAGGAAATGTTCCGTCGTGATCAGCTTCTCGAAGAGGAAGCGGATCGCCTTCTCGACGGGCAGCGTCTTCCGCCCTTCGGGCGTGAAGATGATGCCGTATTCCGTCTCGATGCCGTAGATCCGCTTCTGCACGGTGGCTCCACCTCGGCTCGGAAGGTCCCGTTAGTCGTTTCCCAGGGCTTCCCTGAGTTTATCGGTGGAAAGCCGATCGAACTTGCGTCCCTCTCGCTTTCGATCCAGGACACAGACTTCGAGGTTTTCCGGCGATATTTGCGGCTGACCATCCGTTGCCTGCTGCAGCGCCCGTCGGCCGAGCTGGAGGACATCCCCCAGGGACATATCGGCCTGGTATTCACCGCGGAGCAGCTCGTTGAGGTCGTCGGCGGACCCTCCGATGACGCAGTAGCCCTGGTGATCGCTGATGCTCCCGTCGAACTGGATCCGATAGATCGCGTTGTGTTCATGCCCCGTCAAGCCGGGGTCGCCCACCTCGGCCACGATCACCTCGACCTCCAGGGGCTTCATTTCCCGAGTGAACACATCACCAATCGCCTGGGAATAGGCATTGGCAAGGGCTTTTCCCCGCACATCCTCTCGGCTGTAGGAGTAGCCCTTGGTGTCGGCGTAGCGCACACCGATCTTCCGCAGCTGGTCGAACTCACTGAACTTACCCACCCCGGCGAAGGCGATCCGGTCGTAGATCTCGCCGATCTTCGAGAGCGACGACGTATTCTCGGCCATCAGCACCACGCCGTCCTGAAACTCAAGGGTCACGCTGGGCTTACCGCGGCTAACTCCCTTGCGGGCATACTCGGCCTTGTCCTGCATGACCTGCTCGGGCGAGACGTAGAAGGGCATGCTCATGATCCACCCCCGATGATGGCACGATAGATCGTCTCGATTTCGGAATCGGGCGCCCGTTCGATACCAGCCTTGGTGCAGAAATTCACGATGGGATAAATCCCACGCTGCAGGTCGACACCGCCCGTGGCCCGGTCCTCGTCGGCCGCATCGGTCAGAGCCTGGATCGCGATGCGCAGGCCCGTCTCCTTCAAAATGTCGTTGGAATGGCTCTTCTTCAGCGACTCTCGAGCGTAGAGACCACCCGAACCCGTGGCTTCGAACTCGGTCTCTTCGTAGCGTCCGCCGGTCACGTCGAACTTCCAGAGACGACCGGTCTGGTGTCGCAGGTCGTAACCCGCGAACAGCGGCACCACCACCAGACCTTGCATGGCGGCAGGCAAGTTCTGGCGGATCATCTGAGAGAGCTTGTTGGCCTTGCCGTCGAGCTCCAAGGGTTCGCCTTCGATCTTCTCGTAGTGTTCGAGCTCGATGCGCATGATACGCGCCATCTCGATGGCGGGCCCTGCCGTCCCGGCAATCGCCATCACTGAGTGCGAGTCCGTCGCGAAGACCTTCTCGATGTCACGAGATGCGACCCGCTGGCCCTCGGTGGCGAGACGGTCTCCGGCGACGATCACTCCGTCGTCGTACTTCAAGGCGAGGACCGTGGTTCCGTGAGGCAGCTTGCTCGCATCGAAGTGATCGGACAGACGGTTCCAGTCCGGCACAAGCTGGGGGTGGTCGACAGCCAGGTGCTCCGAAAAACTGGAACCCTGGTATTTCCCACCGAACAGCAAAGACAACTTCCCCTCCGTATGGCGCGCGCACTGGCGTTGAGCGCGAAGCGCTCGCGTGTGCGGCGCGCTCGTTGACTTCCTACTGACCGCCGCGCTGCACGTAGTTCTTCACGAATTCCTCGGCGTTTTCTTCGAGGACCTCGTCGATCTCTTCCACCAGGGCGTCCATCTCTTCCTTGAGCTGCTCACCCTTCTTTGCGAGTTTCTGGGCACCATCGGAGCCGTCCTTGCCGTCTCCGTCGCCGCCCTTCTTGGGCTGCTGCTTCTTGACCGACTCTGCGGCCATCATCATGGGCAGATCGGTAGGGTCTTCAGAGTGGCTTCGATTTTTGTGTAGTTGGGTCAGTATCTTCATGACTCCCTCTCGGCGATGGGTCAGACTCCGAGGTTCTTCACGAGTTCAGCCGCGGTTTTCGAACGATCGAGCAGATCTTGCACATGCGCTTTCGAACCCTTGAGTGGCTCTGCCATGAGAATACGCTTGATGGGTTCCTCATCGACACTGAACGAGATCGAATCCCAGTTCACGCCGAAGACGGCTGAGCCGTATCGCCTCAAGCACTCTCCACGAAAATAGGCTCTCGTATCCTCCGGCGGCTTGTGGACGGCTACCAGGATCTCATCGTCCGTCACCATCCGTTCGGCCCGTCCCTGCCTCTCGAGCATATAGTATAGGCCCTTGTCCGGCCGCAGGTCGTGGTACTGCAGATCCAGCATCTGCACCTGGGAAGCCGCCCAGTCCAGGGATTTGCGCTCCATGAATCCCTCGATGAGGGCCTTCTTCATGACCCAGTCGACCTGCCTGTCGAGCTCCATCGGATCGCGCTCGAGGCAGTCGAGCACGTCGGCCCACTTCTCGAGGATGTCCTTGGTCTCGGCGTCGTCGGTGTTCCCAACGTACTGCTGCGCCATCTCCAGGTATTCGGCCTGGAGCTGCACGGCGGTCAGGCGCCTGCCGTCCTCGAGCTGGATCTCACGCTTGCACGTCGGGTCGTGGGAGACCTCCTTGATCGCCCGCACCGGATCGCGCAGCGACAGGCTGCGCTTGATGGCGCCGTCCTCGATCATGGACAACACAAGAACCGTCACGCCCGTTCGCAGGTAGATCGTGTACTCGGACAAGTTCGCGTCGCCGACGATCACGTGAAGCCGCCGGTACTTCTCCCGGTCCGCGTGGGGCTCGTCCCGAGTATTGATGATCGGGCGCTTGACCATCGTGTCGAGGGCGACCTCGGTCTCGAAGAAGTCGGCCCGCTGGGAGATCTGGAAGTCGCAGGGCTGGTTGCAATTCTCGCTGCCCACCTTGCCCGCGCCGCAGTAGATCTGGCGCGTCACGAAGAAGGGCAGCAGGTGCTCGACGATCTGCTTGAACGAGGTGCGGCGGTCCATCAGGAAATTCTCGTGGGCACCGTAGCTGTTGCCCTTGCGGTCGCTGTTGTTCTTGTAGAGCAGCATCTGGGTGCCCTCCGGCAGGAGTGCGTTGGCCTCGCGCCGGCTGGCTTCCAGGATCCGTTCGCCCGCCTTCTCGTGGATCACGAGATCGCGGGCGTTGGTCACCTCGGGTGAAGAGTACTCGGGGTGCGCATGATCGACGTAGTATCGGGCGCCGTTGATCAGCGTCTTGTTGCGCGCGATGTTCTCCTGCTGGTTGGGGGTGTACTTCTCCCCCTCCACCTGAAAGCCTCGCGCATCCGCCAGCGGATTCTCCTGATCGTAGTCCCAGAGAATCTCGCCGGTCTGGCCCTCGTGATAGGCGTTGACCAGCAGGACGCAGCTCGAGATGGGATCGAAGTCGGGGTCACCCTTGACGGTGATCCCGTACTCGATTTCCGTCCCCATCACCTTCGGTATGGCCATTCCATCTCCTACGCAACGCTTGCGCGGCTAGAGATACTGGCCCGAGGAGACGTTTTCAATCGACCGTTCATTGCGGTTGAGATTGGAAATCAGGGTGCGCACGTTGATGATGCGCTCGCCCTTCCGACCCGAGATCCGAGCCCAGTCGTCGGGGTTGGTCGTATTGGGCAGATCCTCGTTCTCCTTGAACTCCTCGTTCACCGCCTGGATGAGGTCCTCTGTCCGGATCCCGCGCTCATCATGATCGATGGTGCGCTTGACCGCCTTCTTCTTGGCGCGCGACACGATGTTCTCGATCATCGCGCCACTGGAGAAGTCCTTGAAGTAGAAGATCTCACGATCGCCCTTGGCGTAGGTTACCTCGAGGAACTTGTTCTCATCATCCGTTCGGTACATGCGCTCGATCGTGTCTTCGATCATCCGCTTGGCGATCACCTCGGGATCGTCTCCATACATGGCTCGGGCCTCGTCGTGGAACGGCAGGTCCGCAATCAGATACTTGGAGAAGATCTCGCGAGCGGCGTTCTGATCCGGACGGTTCACCTTGATCTTGAGATCCAGACGTCCGGGCCGCAACACGGCGGGGTCGATCAGATCCTGCCGGTTGCTGGCGCCGATCACGATCACGTTGTCCAGCGACTCGACACCGTCGATCTCCGCCAGGAACTGGGCCACCACGGTGGCTTCCATATCCGAGGAGATGCCGGATCCGCGCATACGGAACAGCGAATCCATCTCGTCGAAGAAGATCACGACGGGAACGTCCTCGCTGGCCTTTTCACGGGCCTTCTTGAAGACCTCGCGCAGCTTGTGCTCGGTCTCCCCGACGTACTTGTTCAGAAGCTCGGGCCCCTTCACGTTGAGGAAATACGCAGTGGTCTCCTTGCCCGTACGCTCCTCGATGCTCTTGGCCAGGCTGTTGGCCACGGCCTTGGCAATCAGCGTCTTGCCGCAGCCCGGAGGGCCATAGAGCAGAATGCCCTTGGGCGGCCGCAGCTTGTGCTCCTTGAACACGTCCGGGTAGATGTAGGGAAGTTCGATCGAGTCGCGCAGGATCTCGATCTGATCTTTCAGGCCACCGATCTCGTCGTACGTGATGTCCGGGATCTCTTCGAGCATGACTTCTTCGACCGAGGACTTGGGCAACTTCTCGAAGGCGTAGTTCGTGCGGGGATCGTAGAGCACGTGGTCGCCCACCTTGAGCTTCTCCGAGCGCAGCGGCACGGAGAGGGTCACCACGCGCTCGTCGTCGGTATGGCCGAGGACGATGGCACGGTTGTCGGCGATCAGGTCGACGATCGTAGCGATCTCGCCGCGCGGGATGTAGCCGGCAGGCTCCACGATGTTGAATGCCTCGTTCAACAGACAGAGCTGGCCTTCCTCGAACTGGAAGGGATCGAGATTCGGGTGGACGTTGACGCGCATCTGGCGCCCATCCACGAAAATCTCGGCCGTGCCGTCCTTGTTGGGTCGGTTGAAGAGCCCGTAGTGGTTGGGCGGCGCGCAGAGTTTGTCGACTTCTTCCTTGAGGAGCTCGATCTGCTGCTTGGCTTCCTGAAGCACGCTCACCAGCCGCTCGTTCTGGCGCTCGGCGTCCGCAGCCTGCTCGCGCGTCAGCTGATAGCGACGCCGCAGGGCCTCGAACTCGGAGACCATGTGTTCGAGCCGGCGCCGAAATTCGTCCGAGTCGCTGCCGAAGAGCCGCACGGCGTCCTGCAGATCTTCTACCTCGTCCCGATACGTCCGAGCGCGATCGGTGTGCTCGGTGTGCTCGTCCCGGTTCTCCTCGCTGGCATCCCCGCCACGCGCGCTGGCATCCCCGCCACGCGGGTTGGACGACGAGATGCGGCGCATCACATCGTGCACGAAGCTCTTTCGGCCCGACCCCGATTCGAACTCACTCATTTAAATCGTCTCCTCGTTCACCTGCCCCCCAGCGGGGCGGTGGCGTTCCGAGGAATGACAAAGCAAGACCCATGCCGACCCTCAACGACGCTGCGCACGACACTACGCAAGCTTGGATGCGCAGCTGCGCATCCGTGTTCCAATGGGGAATGCAGTCGAGCTGGAATTCGCGCGGAATGAACGGAAGCCGCGAGCCGAAAGTGACGTGAAATGTGGGCCGAGTGCCGATCATCGGTTTCCCCGTGCGCTCTCGCAGCGAACACCAGCGTCCAGGAAAACGGCTTCTGCGCCGGCACCATCGCGCCTGTAGTGGGGGCGTCCAGAAACGCCGAACCGCTTGAAAATGCGCGCCTTTTCAAGCTTGAAGTCTAGCAGCCGTCGAACCCCGCGCAAGCAAGCAGAAGAGCCTGGAAGGCTCCGCGAGGAAAGCGTTCTCGAGCCACGGCGTCGAAGCCCGCGCCGCCGGCCAGGGGCAGCGAGCAATCCGACCGATCGGTCGTTCTCCGAAAAACGACGCTGTTGCTCCAGCAGGCACGAGATAACTTCGCGACGCCCTAAAAAATTGCGCATGAGGTGCCGCCTCTTGATGCGATCCTGCGTTCGAGTTGCCGGAATCTTGACGCTTGGGCACGGAGAACGGACTCACTGGCCCGATGCGCCGAATCCGCCGAAGTTTGCGGCATCCGGCTTTTTACGGAAGTCGACTGCCCTCTTTGGGCAATTCTGTGGTCTTCCCAGGGCCTCACGGCGTCTCCGGAGGCGCCTGGAGTTCGATCACCTCGACACCGTCCGGCACCTCGAAGACGAACACCGATGCGGCCGGTTCCAGGTTCATCTGCACGTCCTGGAGCCGAATGCGGGTGACGTTTCCCAGCAGATCCCGGATTTCGGTCTCGATCAAATCCCCGCTCGGGAGATCCACCACGAGCCGCAGCAGCTCGTAGGAAGTGGCTGTCCGTGGCAGCAGTTTCAGCCGGGCGCGCTGTTGGCTGCACGCGTCCGCGCTGACTTCGAACCCCTTGCGGAGGTCGCCCTCGCCCAGCAGGAACTGGAACGCGGCACCCGACATGAAGCCGTCGCCCATCGGCATCTTCTGGACCTCGGCGTGGGCCGGGTCGTAGATCCAGAGCCAGCGGCCATCCGTCACCACCAGGCTCGGCTCGGGCTCCTCGTAGGACCAGCGCATCTTGCCGGGCTTGGCGAAGATGACGCTGCCACGGCTCGCGCTCACGGACCCGGCCGCTCCGAAGGCAACCGAACGCGTCGTCTGCTCGAAGCGCGCTCGCAGGTCGTGGATCCCCTCATATCGCTTCTGCATGGAAGCCACGGCACGCTCGAGACAGGCCCCGATGGAGGACTGCGGTTCGCCTCCTGCAGCTACTCCAGCCGCCGGCAGCAGCATCAGGGCCAGCGACCCGAGGGCCGCCAGGCGTCGACAGTCGTAAGCCGTCATCCAGGAGTTCGACGCAGCGCAGGCCCGTCGATTCACGGGTTGATGACGCTGATGTAGACCTCGCGGGGCCGCGTCCCCTCTTGAGACCCAATCACGCCCTCGTTCTCCATTTGTTCGATCATTCGCGCTGCGCGATTGTATCCGACCTTGAGGCGGCGCTGGATGTAGGAGATCGATGCGTTGCGAGTCTCGGCCACGATCGCGATGGCCTTGTCGTACATCTCATCGACGTCCGGGTCGGACTTCGACGCTTTGGTTTCCGCCTCCTGATGGACCCGGATCAGGGTCTCGTCGAACTGCGGACTACCCTGGCTGCGCAGGAACTGCACGAGTTCCCTGACCTCGTCCTCGGAGACGAAGGCACCGTGGATGCGCTGCAGCTTCGAGGTGCCAGGGGGCAGGAACAGCATGTCGCCCTGTCCGAGCAGGTGATCGGCTCCGTTCTGGTCGAGAATCGTCCGGGAATCGGTTCTGGATGCAACCTGGAACGAGATCCGCGCCGGGAAGTTGGCCTTGATGATGCCCGTCAGCACGTCGACGCTGGGCCGCTGCGTCGCCAGCACCAGGTGGATGCCCGAAGCACGCGCCATCTGGGCCAGCCGCTGCAGCGACTCTTCCACGTCGTGGGCCGCCACGACCATCAGATCCGCCAGCTCATCGATGATGACGACGATGTAGGGGAAGTGGCAATACTCGACCTCCTTGCCCTCCTCCTCGCCCGGCTTGGGCCTGAGGCGGAAGGTCTTGTTGCCCTGCTTCAGCTCCTTCTTGACCCGGTCATTGTACTGGTCGATGCTGCGGACCCCGAGCGCGGCCATGATCTGGTAGCGCTCTTCCATCTTGACGACGACGCCCTGGAGTGCGGCCGCGGCCCGCTTCGGATTGGTCACCACGTCGGCCAGCAGATGCGGGATGCCTTCGTAGATCGACAGCTCGAGCAGCTTGGGGTCGATCAGCAGCAGCTTGAGATCCTTGGGCGACATCTTGCACAGGATCGAGCAGAGCAACGAGTTGAGGAAGACACTCTTGCCGGTGCCGGTCGCGCCGGCCACCAGGAGATGGGGCATCTTGGCAAGATCGGCATGGGTCGCGTTGCCGAAGATGTCCTTGCCGAGGGCGATGCCGAGTCGGTTGAATTCCGACCGATAGTCATCGGACTCGAGCACGTCGCGGATGTAGACGGTTTCCCGCTCGGGGTTCGCCACTTCGATTCCGACGACGGACTTTCCCGGCAGCGGTGCAAGGATGCGCACCGACAGCGCTCGGAGCGCCAGGGCCAGATCGTCGGCCAGGCTCACGATGCGATTCACCTTCACGCCCGACGCGGGCTCGAACTCGTACATGGTGACCACGGGCCCGGGGTGCACGGTGATGACGCGCCCGCCGACCCCGAAGTCCGCCAGCTTTTTCTCGAGGATCCGCGAGTTCATGATCAAGCTGTCGCGGTCGTACTCGCGCTGTTTCGTCGGCGCATTCTGGAAGATCGACAGATCGGGCAGCCGGTAGGGACTCGAAGGCCCGGTCTCCTCGAAGCGGAATGCTTCCTGCGTCCCGCCGCGTTCCTTGGCGCGGTCCGACGCGTGATCGACGATCATCGGGTCATCGCGTCCTGCACGCCGCGCCAGCGCGCGCGCGACCGGTTGACGGGCGTCTGCTTCGACCTGCTGGTCCTCCTCGATCTCGGCCGCAGGCGATCGCGCCGCCGCGACGCGGGCCCGGCGCCGCCGCTGCTCCCGCCGGACCCCCAGATTCTGGAAGCCGCGCCGAACTCCGTGGACCAATTCGAGAGTGCCCCGCCGCAGCCCGAGCACGCCGGCCCTCAGAACTTCGAAAAGCTGCTCGCCCAGGGCTGCAAGCAGGCCTCCTAGCCAGCCGACTCCGATCCCGACCGCCCGCAACGCCGCCCCCATCGAGACGCCGGTCGCGGTCAGCGCACCGATGGTGAAGATCACGCCATTCAACAACAGCGCCCCCCACACCCCCACGAGGAAGCTCTCGCCAGCAGCCAGCTTGAGCCCCAGGGCACCGGCCGGAAGCTCGCCAAAACGCCCCCCGAACGCGCCGTCCAATAGCGGGGGCAGCGTCGCCAGGGTCGCCAGCAGGATCGGGGCTCCGATCCAGAAGCGGGATGCCAGGCGCGGGATGCCGAAACCCAGCACCAGTCGCACGCCGAAGACGCCCACCGCCCCGACGACGACGACGGCTCCGATGCCGAGGGTTCCGAACAGGAGCGCGGCCGCACCCGCACCGAAGAGGCCGGCGCGATTGCTCACCGGGCCGGTTTCGAAGACCGGGTCAGCGATCGAGAACGTGGCAAGCGCCAGACCCACCAGCAGCGCCAGACCCAGCAGGCCGACTCCGACACACTCCTGGAGAATGCGCGAAGAACCTTCGTTCCTCCCGCTCTTTTTCGACCGCCGCGCGCGCGCGCCAGCCCTAGCCATGGCTACAGCTCGTGGGTATCACGCCCTTCACCCCCCGGGATGGGCAGTTTGCGGAGGGTAACGACCCACTTCCATCGCAGCCAGAGCAGCCCGAGATGGGTGCGAACGGGGACGGGGACAGGCAGCTTCGGCGGGACGGCTTGGCTGGCGAGGCGGAAGCCCCTTGCCGCCGGCTGGCCAACGCCCGGCCGAAGAACGGCATCCAGCTCAGCTCGCGCTTCGCGACGAATTCCCAGTCGGTGGGGATCGTGAAGATGAGCACAGCAACGTCGAGCTTCACGCCGCGATGCTGGAGCAGGCGTGAACGCGTCAACACATCACCGAGGGCGAATCAAACCACGTTCTTGCCGGCTTTCGTGGTCGCGATCCCGCCTGGACAGCTTGACTCCATGCCGGTGGGACGGGATGATTGGTCATCACCCCTTCGATGGAGAAATGCCACGATGGCCAGTGTCAACAAAGTCATCTTGATTGGAAACCTGGGGCGCGACCCGGAGCTTCGCTTCACGCGCGACGGACAGGGCGTTGCGAACTTCACGCTCGCCACCAACGAACGCTGGCGTGACAAGGACGGTCAGAACCAGGAGCGGACTGAATGGCACCGCATCGTGGTGTGGGGCAAGCAGGCGGAGAACTGCGCGCAGTACCTCCAGAAGGGTCGCAGCTGCTACATCGAGGGCCGGATCCA